>Ga0136555_1000866_pt1 | contig 11470 bp, 6 predicted proteins | sample AntRauTorckE5432_FD_104927 | JGI IMG/M metagenome (GOLD analysis project Ga0136555, IMG submission 104927) | Saline lake microbial communities from Rauer Islands, Antarctica - Metagenome Torckler E5 #432 | ecosystem: Environmental > Aquatic > Non-marine Saline and Alkaline > Saline | place...
CGCCGACAAACATCACGGCAGCGATATTCTCTGCCACCGCATTGTCTATCACCCAACCGATCGAGTCGTGCCAATCCTGACACCGAGCGTTGGCAGATCCCGATTCCACAGTCCAAGGAGACGAGGCACAACCGATCGCCAACGCCTGCGTGTCACCGAAGACAACGATCGTGCTGTAAGCGGCGGCGACAGCGCCGCACGCAGCAGGGGTCGCCGCATCCTCAACACCGTCCGCATGAGTAATTCTCGCGTAGGGAACGTCGTTGCCGCCTTCGATGAACACGACCCCGTCATCAAGAGCGCCAGTCATGCAGGCGTCTGCGTAGTGCTGACCTGCCATCCATCGAGAGCCCTGGGTGTTGTCTGTCATCCAAACGTCTTGGAATGGCGTACCACCAACAAGAGTTGTGCTTCTCAAGATCATGTCGTAGAGAGTTTCGTTTGCCCCACCGTGCCCTGTCAGGCCGTAGCAACGATTCCCATTACCATCAATCGAGTCCATAGCCTCACAAAGGCGAGTCATGAGCTGTGTGGCTTTCTGTGTGTAGAAGACCGCCCCTGAGCTGCCGCCACAGCCTGCGATGAATGGCCCTGTTCCTACAAGGCATGAGGAGTCAGCAAACGTGAAGTCCAACTCAGCGCAGTTTGCAGTCGTACCTGTACGCCGAAGTTCGTCAGGCAAAGTGCCACCCGGCTGGACGCCATAGACATACGTCGGGTCACACTGTGAATCTAATGGAGTGGTGGAGGTCGCAAGCCACTCTCCAAGGTCAGTGGAAACTGAAGATGATACGTATTGAGCAGGAGTGACGGTAGTCGTTCCGTCTTCGTAACCGAGAGAAGTGATCGGACCATCCGTGTAGTAGGCAATCGCTAAAGAAGCAGATATGCCAGCAGGCCCCCAGTTGTTCTTTCTTTCCGTTGCCCAGTGAACCAACGGAAAATTAACTGCCATCCAATTCGCAAGAGCCAGACGATCGGCGTACTCCCACTCGCCAGTTCCTGAGTATTCGGCCTCAAGGATGAGCGCAGATTCCACGAGCCAAGGTATTGCCGTAGCGAGGTCGAGGACGCACTGCTCTGCGCCAACTCCGCCGCCGGAAGGCCATGTATCCACAAAGGTTGTGGTTGTCATATCGAGCAACCGAGTCTTTACGGCAGCGAAGTAGGTGGGGTCATTCTCAATAGAGCCAGCGATAGCCATCGCGTAGATCTTTGAACCAACCTCATCAAGGTCATACCTATTGATGTCAGATGCCCCAGCCGAAACGCCAGTCGGTCGGCACTTGCTCGTATCTCCTACGTATGATCCAGTAGGTATAAAGAGTCCAGATTGACCGTTAACTGTGAACGTCTCCCAACTATCCTTAGCACCACCAGCGTGGCTGGTTCCAATCAAACTTGCTCTGTCTGAGAGGTATGGCTCACTAGCAGCCAAGGTTGCAAACCTATCAAGAGCAGTTGAGTCCGTATAAAGACCCGTAGTGTTGACGAATGGCTCTAGGACTGGAGCGCCGAACGTCCCACCCTGAACTTGTGTACCTGAATAGATACCAGCCCTAATTGGTAGTGCTGCAATCAGAATTAACGAGATGGCTAGGAATAAGTTCTTCATCAGTGGTCCGCTCCGTAAGGGATGCCCGTCATGGGTGCTGGTCGGCCTGTGCCGTCGGGGCTAGGCAGCGTCACCTCATCCCATAGAATCGTATCCGGGTTCCCGTCAGGAGAAGTGCAGTTTCCGATGGGAGGGGTGCCGGTCGATGTCACCCCTGAATAAACTTGTGAGTTATGGATGATGCAGCTAGTCGATCTGTTGGGTGGGGTGTTGGAGTAAGACCAAGCCTCATGATGCCCTCCGTGGACATAGCGAGTCACATTGTCCCACTCCGAGTTGATAAGATCAATCGTGCTGCTCGTCCCAACTATTAAATCGACCATGACCGTATCTCTAACATATAAGTCGGTCATGCCGTGGTGGAACCGCATAGAGTTCGTCGCGTTGTCATCAAGTCCGCCAGCCGAATCCACCATCACGAAATTTTCAGTGGATTGGAACCGGAACAACTGGACATTCGCGATGAACTCGGCATTTGCGAATATCCAATCTCGTCCCGCGAACTCCGTACCGTCTGCTTCGTCTTCAGCCTGCACGAACACACCAAAATTATTAGCAGGGTCAGGGCCGGTAATGTCCAGCGTCGAGTTAATGAAGGCCAAACGAGTCACGGGGATGTTATCCAGCGGTGTCCCAGACCAGTTTAGGCCGGGGGTGGTGACTGTCTCTATCTTGACATTATCCATAAACACATCAGAAGCGTTACCGCCAAGAAGGTTTAGGCCGTCCTCGAAAAGCCACCAACCATCGAGGGCCACAATAGCCCCGTTTAGCGTTGAATAGGAGTTCACAGTTGCGCCTGTCGCGCCGACGAAGTGGCAGTTGTCGCACGAGATTGTCCCACCAGCATAAGAACCCGATGAGACTTCGACGCGCTGATTGTCTGTCGTCCACGGTATCGTTGTCGAGTCGCACCCAGATGCGCATACAGTGTGAGTCGTTAGTGGTGTTACGTCCCCTGGCATAGCAGGCCATTGTATATCGGAGACGATCGCAGGCAGTGTGCCCAGGTCGTAGGGGTCTGAGGCTACATCGTTCACGCACTGGTCATTGACTGCTGTCGAGTATCCAGGGTCACCCGTAGATGAAACACCTGTAACCGTGCAGTTCGTGGTCAAGTTGGAAAGACGGACACCTGTACCTGCTGCCGGTGACGAGCCTTTGAAGTCGGTCGCGTCTACAGATATGTCGTTTGCTTCAGTGGCGAAGAACCCAAACAAAGTTCCGCCGTCGATCGAGTTGGCTGTGCCGGAGGATGCATCTAGCCCGTCGTACCGGATAAATGCCAGTCCAGCTTCGCAGCCATTGTTTGTGACGGTGTTTCCAAAAACAGTTGCGGTGCCGGTTGGGTACGGGTCGTCTGGATCTTCGCCGTTGTAACCCCAAAATGTAGGCCGAAGGTCGATCGCAGCGGCAGTGCCAGCGGTGTAGTACTCACAGGTGCCGTCGATGACGTTGTCAGTCACTACCAGACTACAATCTGAAAGAGCCGTCCCACCAGGGAACTGGTCCGTACCGCAAGCGCACCCAACGTCGAGCCCCTGGGCTCCCGTGTTTGTAATCGTGTTGCCCGTGTATACGTTGCCGTATCCAGCATAAGAACATCCGACACCCTTGCCCACATTGCCAACGGACCAATCTGTGTTCATGTTCGAGATAGTGTTATTCGATACCGTCCAGTTATAAGAACGCACCGTGGCGATGCCGCTTGAGTTTCCGTAGCTGATCGTGTTGTTATCAAAGAGACCACCATTCGGAAGATCAATCTCTTCAGTGGACGCTGCGTCGATGACTTGGATTCCGATCTTCGTGAACCCCTTAACGGTCATTCCGGTAACGGTGCATCCACTCGTCCCGGTGTAGCACTCGACTCCATCACCGTTTGTGAACCTGCCTCGCTGAAGGCTTGCTAGTAGGAGATTGCCAGGGCTCCCGATGTCATTGTTTTCGTAGTCCTGAACGTCTTCCGGCCAGCGAAGAGTTCCACCGAACCCGTTGCAACCCATGTCGAGGTTGCCGCCATCGTGCGGGGGAGCCCATAGGTTGAGCGGAGTGCCTGGGAAATCTAGATTGTAGTCTTCCATCTCCCAACAACCCATGTTGATTGCTGAGCTATCCCGGATCGTAATGTTAGGTGTTCTAAGTACGTAGAATGCCGAGTCGACTGTGTTCCGAATGTGAACGTTGTGGATGAGAACGTCTGACAAAGTGCCGGAAGCCCAGTCTTCGATGCGAATCCCGTTGTGGTGCCCGATCCCTGGCCTTCGTGTCAGGCTCTGCTTCTTTCCATCAACACTGAAGTTGCGAAGGATCAGTCCATCGCGAGTGATGGCAGTCGGCTCAGCGAGAAGGATTCCTTCGTTCTCTTGATTCGGAACACCCTCAACAAGAACCTCAAGCTCTGGCTGTGGCGGTCCTGATAGAAGAGAAGCGAACTCGTCCGTGCCTTCAAAGATCGTTGTGCAAGGAGGAAGCTCGATCTGCACATCCGTGAACTCGCGAGCGTCTAGAATGAAGTGGCATCCATTAGGAATCTCTCCATTTCCATCATCAACGATTGCCCGCGCGAAGACATCAGTTATGTCATCGACTGTGTAGAACGTATCTCCATTGTCGTCTCCGATGAAATATAATCCAGTTGGATAATCAACTGACCCACCATCGATCCTAACTCCTGAATACGTCCCAGCGCTTGCTGTTACTGCGATAAATAGAAGCGCGGCTATTAAAAGCTTCAAAGTGTTCCACAATCCCAGTTGTCAAAGATAAAGTTTCCGCCGCCAGTAAGACCACCACCATTCAATTGAACTCCATTCGGAGGGCCAGACGGAACAGTCGTCCCAGCATGTGAATAAGTCCCCGTCACTCCTGCGCAGTAATCTCCCGCTATCGGGTCAACCCAAAACTCAAGGCTATCCGCACCGCCACCGCCAGGATTGTCATTGTATGTTATGCATAGTTTATACTCAGTTCCGGTCGATATAGCGATAGCTGTTCCACCAAGGTTATCGTGCGTCCTGGCTTGAAGAGTCGTTGGGCTACTGTCCACCATAATGTCAAACCCATTATGACCTCCGAACCAAAGAGCGCGAACGAGTACGTTCCCGAAAGTCCACGCATCTGCCGTGACCATGTTGAAATCCATGCGACACTGAATATCGACGCCTGTGCCTGGGTGAACCCAAGCACTCCCTGCTGTCGTAACTCCTACATAAGTCCCTTCAAGTATTTGGGCAGATTGACCGCTACCGCCGATGGCGTCAGTCGTCACATCACAACTGGCGGCATCAGTAGCAGCAGAGATCGCAGGTTCTGTTACGCATCCAGTAAGCTCAAAGTCGATCGGGAAGTCCGTGAATGATGTGAGCGTGCTTCCTCCTCCAACTGACGGCCTGCGCGGAAGAAGGCTACCACCGAAGGAGAAAGCAAAAATAAAAACAAGAGCAGATAACTTAAATGCTATGCGCATCAGTCCTCCGTCCACGACCAGCAGATCGTGTAGTCATCCGTTTCAGGGTCTACTGCATTGGTCACATCAAATCGAAGACCTTCTCCGGCAACAAGTTGGGAAACAGCATTGTCGGTGACAGCAGCCCAGGTAGAGCTGCTTGTTCCCGTACTTGCGGTCGGAGTACCCGTCATGGCCGTGCCTGTAGACCGAGCTTCCAACTGGATCGTCGCAGCCGTAGTGCATGTCCCCGCGCAATGCAGAGATACAGCATTGATCGTACTTGCAACCCTTGGCATCCAAATTTCAACGTCATCATCTGCTGCGGCTAGATCCTGAACCATCTGACATTCGTGATAATCAGACTGAGCCATGACATCCGCTCCGATCACGAGGCCTAAGTTAGTGCGCGCGCCTACCTCCGTACTCGCCCCGGTTCCGCCCTGGAGAATCGGAACGTCGGTAAATCCAGTGCCTAAAGATCCCAACGTAAGCGTGCCCGTCGTAACGATGCTGGTACTACCCGCAAGCGGTGAGACGGCGCTCCCCTGCGGAACCTGAGTCCCCCCGAAGCCAATGTCCCCGTTTGAATCTAGGACTTCATAAGTCGTTGCCTCGCCGCCACCTGCGCCAACGTCCGGCGCACAGTCCCATTGGGAAGTCGAGTCAATCCATTTCAGCACATCAGCGTCGTCACAGCCTTGGAGAAGTGCCATGCCGAAAGTAGCGCTTGTCTCAAGGCCAGAGAGCGAAACCGAAGCGCCTGTGCCGTCTGCCACTACATTGTATTTTGCGCTTAACGCAATCGTCGGGACACCTCCAGAATCAAACGAAAACCCATTGATCCCTGCTCCACCGAGAAAGCTAAGGGTCTCACCATCAGTTACGGTTTGAGGAGTGCTTCCTACTGCATCACCTGAAATGATCCACGAGGTCATACCACCAGCATCAGGAGCCCACGTAAAGTTCCCACCCGCATCGTTGTACGTGAGTACGTCACCAGCACCGGGCGTGTTTGTCGCGTCAAGGTCAGCCTCTGCAATAGAGCCATCAGCGATTTTGGTGCTATCCACAGAACCAGTGGCCATATGCTCTAGGTCAATTGAACCAGCCGCGTAGTCGGCGCTGTCAATGGTGTCATCAACAATGCTGGCGCTATCTACAGAACCATCAGAGAGGTGTTCTACATCAATAGAACCATCTACGTACTGCGTACTATCAACAGAGTTTGCAGGTAACGTAATGCTTCCAGCACCTGAAAACGTCATTGGCTGAAATATGTCTACGGTCTCATTGGCTCCATCAAGCTGAACGTAAATTACGTCGTCGCCGCCAGAGTCATCTACCGTAAGGTCCATCGTGGTCGTGGTTCCGTTATCGGTGTAGTCCATTGCGATGTCGTCAAGGCCATCCAAGCCTGTAAGCCTAACCTCTGCGGAGTCACTTCCTGGTGTAATGACAGATGCAGTAGTCAACGACCCTACGGTTGTCACGTTTCCAGTCGCAGCATCAACAAAGAACTCTGCACCCGAAGTCGTTCCGCCGACCGCAAAGTCTTCTGTTGCGGAATTTGTAGGATGAACCACACCAGCACTAAGGGTTGTTGCCCCAGTGCCACTACCCGTCCCATTGGCTGCCTCAGTAATACGTCCATCTGCATCAACGGTGATGTTGGCATTAGTGTATGCCGCTGGCGTAACTGCTGTAGAAGCCAGTTCGGTAGGACCAATATCACCTGCTCCAACGTCTCCTGTATTAACTCCTTCAAGCGCAGCCACTGCAACCCAGTCTGCTGCCGAGATAGATGTCAATCCAATTGATTGAAGCTGAGCAAGCTCAGCCTGAGTCACTGATACGTCAGAGATGGATGCCGTATCAATCGTCTGGTTACCGGAGTTTGTCCCAGTGAGATTTGATAAAGCTGTCCAATTTGTGCCAGTAATAGAAATAGCATCAATCGTCGCAAGCTGCTCAAGCTCTGTATTAGTAATCGTTACGTCAGATATATCCGCCGTAGCAACTGAACCTCCTCCGGCTCCTGAAGCTGCCGCAGTAATACGTCCATCTGCATCAACAGTGATAGCTGAATTAGTGTAAGAGCCTGCCGTAACATCAGTCGAAGCAATCTCAGTAGGGCCAATAGAGTCTGCGCCAGGAGTCCCACCACCACCAACCTCAGTCAGGGTGAACGGAACAAGATTGTCACCATCAGCTACGTTCCACTGAACAGTTTCACCCAGCGCACGCCCGGTGAACGTATCCACACCAGTCACCCGGTAGCGGGTTCCAGTGTCGGCCTCGACGCACTCGTCCTCCAAGAACAGGTTTCCGCTCTCGTTCACGAAGGTCTGACAAGTGACCCCAGTCGGAGCCCTGAGCAGGGTGCTGCCACCGTACACGGACCCAACAGGAAGGAACGTCGCGCCGATCTGCGAGTTGTTCACGTTCTCAACAACAAGCCGATTGTTGTTCCCAACCGCACTGGTGACCGTCGTGCCATGTGTAAAGCGAACATTCTTTATGGTGTGAGATCGCTTGGAGGCCCACGGAAATGTCACGCCGTTATCTAGCCCAGCCTCGGCAACGAAGTCGCGACCGTATGCCAAGCCAGTAGGAACCGGATCGATCCCATCATGGTCACCGTCGAGAAGCCGACCGCCGAAGTTGATCGTGTCTCCAGAGTACATCGTCTCGCTTGAGGCGATCACAATATTAGCTCGATCAACATCGACGCCTTGAGTACCGTTCTCGTAATGCGCGCCCGTCTCAAGGATCTGACCATATGCTTCCTGGTCTACGCAGAGACCGCGAAAGTTTGATTCATAGGTCATGCCACGCGCGAAGATGCTTCGGAAGGGAGCGTATTGCTCAATACGGATGCCGCACCCGTCAGCGATCCTGACGACGATGCTTTCCAAGTTGGTCGCAGTCGTCACGCCGCGAAGCAGGATGCCGTCATTAAAGCCATACGTGTAGACGTTGTTGATCTTTGACTTCTGAATATCATCGAAGACAACGCCAACGCCTAGATTCGGGTCGTCTGGATCGTTCTGGTAAGATGCAATGAACAGGTTATCAATCAGGATGTTATTAAGCGATAAGGATGTCCTGGCAGTGAGTGTGCTGTCTAGCTGGACCGTCTGCGCGAGAGTACCCGTCCCACCGAACGGATCTGTTGAATAGCCAAGTTCGCCCGCCTGGATTCCAATTGCGTTAACAGACCCGTTCCATACCTCAACCGCAAAGTCTCGAATCGTCGTGCCTGATTCGTTCGCGATGAAAAGTGGACCGTCAACGACTTCCGCACCTCCAGTGCCGACCTGAATCACGCTCGCTCCTGAAGCATGGCTAGTGCGACGACTGTTATCTACCGTGAACCCGCCGCCCATGACGTTGCAGCGTTCAAGCATCGGGAGGGCGTCACGATCATCTTCGCTGATAATTCTTCGAACCCCATCAGTCGGCAAGAAAATCGTTCCGCCACCACTGGCAAAACACGCATCCATCGCCAGCTTCAAGCCCGCACCGAACGTAGTGCCACTTTCGTACTCTGCGACGTAGAATGACAGACCGTCCAGTTTCGCTTGATCGTCCGCAGAGCTTAGACCAATCTTTGCCGTGTTTGCTGAAACCGAAGTGTTGGCATCAACTGCACCTTCTGTGTAACCAACCTTCGCAGTGTTCGCGTCCACTTCGCTGACAAGCGTGTCGAAGTTCTGGCCGTTGATATTGGTAATGGTTGTGATCTCGTTATTGTCACCCACGAGAGGGCCGGTCAAAGGATTGGCAGCTCCACTCACTGCTACGCCAGACGGAACATAAGCAACGCCATTCCAGATGCAGGCCACATCAAATGCGCCACCACCATTCGTACAAGTGTCGCCCGTCAGGCCATCAGTGACTTGGTAGAAGACACCTTCAGTCCCTACCGGAGGAAGGAGGGCAACGGTCGAAGCCACTCCCCCTACGCCACCACCTCCTGCGCCGGGTGTTCCCCAAGGAATTTCCGTACTTGAAACAACGCCTGCTGTCGCAAAGAGAGCGACGAAAAGCACAGCGAATAACTTAATAGATAGGTACTTATTCATAAATTCCTCAAAGAAAGGGGCGACAACTCTTTCAAGCTGTCGCCCCTTCGATTTCCTCTGGATTGATTAGGCTGGATGTCAGCGTTTAGCTTACGTCGCCCGAACCGAAGATCCCAAGGTAATCAGAGACACCAAACGAATACCGTTCGCGAGCCTTGTAGCGCACGTTGCCGGTATCGAAGTCTCCGTCAGCACCAGTCTCCATCGCCTTCCGCTCGAAATGCTTGAGGCCATCCGGGCAGTCAGTGATGAGGAACCAGTTCTTGTTGTTGCCAGCGGTGATGTAGTGATTGACGTGATGTCCTTCAGGAACCATCCCGTTCGTCCGCAGAGCATTGATCGCGTTCGTGTTCGTTGCTGCGCTCACACCAGCATTCTGGAACACAGTCGGCGACATCTCCGACTCCAGAACACGAGTAGCCGTGAACTGGTTGTACGGATGAACGATCAGGCGCTTTGCCTGAGTCGCAATCAGCAGGCCACGTTGGTCAACGAAAGCCGCAATATCAATGATTGCCTGCTCAAGAGCAGTTTCGTTGAGGTCAGTAGCAACTGAGAGTACGTTACGAACCGTACCCCCATCAGCACGAGTGTGCGTTCCGCAAAGCGCAGCGCCATCACCAGCTCGAAAGTTGGTGGTTGCATGTGCGTTATTGAGGAGGAATGCACCCTTCACCTGCTTGGTGTGAGCCATAGCCCGCGCCAAAGCTTTCGTGTACCGAGCGGAAAGAGCATCGTAGAGGTTGTCTTCTACTGCTTCTTCCGTGATCGCAAAGCCCATCGCGATCGTCTCGTGGGTGTACCGAGCCGTGAAGTTTTCCATCGACTGATCGTAAGCGATACCTTCGCCTTCAGCTTTGACGGGTGCCGATCCAAAGCCAGACAGATTCACTTCTTCCTCAAAGGCCCGTGTGGACTTTTCAGGAGAACCGTAGATCATCTGGCATTCATCCATGTACTGCTCGTACTCAAGGCCGAACAAAGCGTTCAGGCCAGGGACGAGTTCTTTCATCATTTGCGCTCTTGAAATCGCCATGATTATTCTCCCTTATGCCTTAAAGGCCAGTTGCCTCAAGAAGTTGGTGAACAGCAGGGTTGATTCGCACAACTACATTTGGAGTAGCGCTTGTCTCATTCGTTCCATCGGAAGGAATAGAGACAATGCGAACGGCAAACGTGGCGGCGATCGCAGCCGTGCTTTGGTCAAGCACAATCGTTGAAAGCCCGCTGTTTGAGTTGCCCTGGTTGATGGCAGTTGACGTCCCTGTAGAAGAAACAAGAACTGCATTCAAACCAATCTGGGTTGCCGTAACTTCATCATCTGCTTGGATAAGAAACAACTGAGTCGGGTCATCGACAATAAACGCAAACGCATCAGTGTTGCCAGCGTTGCCAGTATAAGACTGGCTCCATCGCGGAACGCCATCTGGATCAACATAACGAAATCCAACTGCGACTCCGCAAGTGTTAAGCGCCGTAGTTGCCCCGGTTGGCGTAAGAGCGCAAGTAGTCACAAATCCCGTGGCTTCTTGCCACATCAAGCTACCGGTAAACATGTTCCGAGTATCACCGTCATTAATGGGATACTCAGTCACGCCCCCGGAGCTGTAACCACCGGAGCCTTTGTTATAAGGTCGTAGGCCATAGGCCATAGGTCAATCTCCCGTTTGGAAGTTAGTTTCCAAACTGAACCTTAGAGTCACGATCCGCGAACTTTCTCATTCGGGAGTCCTGATCTCTAAGATAATTTTTATCAACAGACTCGACCTGCTTGCGTACTTCTTCGCTGGCCTGCTCTTTGAATCGCTTACCAATTTCAGAAGCGCGTTGGCAAAGAACAAGACCACCGACAACAACAGCATCGCTTACACGGTCTTGGAGAGGATGGTTCATATCCGAGAGGACGTAATCCAGTTCTGGAAGATCCTTCTTGGAAACGGGTTCCCAACCTGAACGCATTGCGTTCGTAAAGTTGCGCCCGTCTGTTTCTCCTCGTGTAGCCACTCGAACGTACCTGTAATCGATTCCATCTCGTGGTTCGGGAACAGGAAGCATTTCGCTGTGGACACTCGAATCGAATGTCATCTCTCTCTTGGTTGTCTGTCGATCAGAAGACCCCCGTACATCGGAAGCCCTTGGGGTGCGCGTTTTATCACCGTTGCTATTTTGATCAGCCATTGTTTCGCTCCTTCAGGAGCTGCCTGCCATACTGCTCCGGTGTGAGTCCCAGTCGTTCCGCGAGGCTTTTCTGGGTCTGGGTTAGCTGCACTCTGCGAGAGGTCTTGTTTGCGCTTGCCGACTGTCGGCCAGCAGATGAAG
>Ga0136555_1000869_pt1 | contig 11436 bp, 7 predicted proteins | sample AntRauTorckE5432_FD_104927 | JGI IMG/M metagenome (GOLD analysis project Ga0136555, IMG submission 104927) | Saline lake microbial communities from Rauer Islands, Antarctica - Metagenome Torckler E5 #432 | ecosystem: Environmental > Aquatic > Non-marine Saline and Alkaline > Saline | place...
ATGTTTTGTAGAGTATACTTTATCAAATGCACGGAGTGCTTGATATGTTGGACTTAACCATGATTTCTGTTCTTCAGTCGATTGTAAATATCCGGTAATACCAATTCCCATTCTCATATTACTATGAACAATTCCTTCAGTTGCTTTTGAAGATGAACATGGAAGTGTTAATGCATGTTTATTGATACGATACAAATACTTGCAACATGTTAGAAGTTGTTCTTGAGATTCTATATTAGGTAGAAATATTTCTGCAAGACAACATGTCTCTCGATTTGCAAGGGATTGTTCTGCACATGGATTATATCCTTCTACAGTTGGATCTGCATATTGCGTTTCACCTAATCTTCCACACTTTCTCGATAAATTCAAATTAATTAAACCATATGGCTCACCATTTCCATTATATCCATTCCAAAAATCAGTCGAATCAAGTACTTCTTGAATATCATTACATATGACAGAATTATTTGAATAACATCGTGTATTCGGAATATTTCCTAAATCCCATCGTTTAGCACGCATATATTCGGAATCTTTACATGATCCTAATGCAATTTCAGCAGATCGACGAATATTTCCTGCAACAACAATATACCCAAGAATATTCATAATATCAAGTGCATCAATTGGACGTAACTTTTCACCTACACGACTATTTAATAACTTGTTGATTTTATCAATTCCATCACATAAAATTTCAGGACCTGATGCGGTACCTCCAAATCCTTTGATAGGTGCACCTTTACTACGTAAAAGTACACATGAATAGGAAAAACTCGACCCTGAATAAAAATGTGCTTTCATTGTTTTACCTAACAATTTAACCCATCCTTGACGACTATCTGGAACAATGAAATCAGCATCATGTGTATCTTCACGTATAATATCGACAGCTTGGATTATAGGAAAATCTTCGACATCTTCAGGTAAAATACGATATCCACATCCAGATCCACACATCAAGAATTCCATGACCCAAGTAAATGGTTCGACAGGAGAATCCACCACTGTAAATGCACAATTCATTAAGGATGTTAATCCTGTCTTATCCACTGTAGATGTTCCTAATTGCCATAGAAATCGTCCTGCTACTGTACATTTCAAATGAAACATTAATCCGAAAATTTCTTGTAATTCGTCATGTTTGAATCCTACACCTAACTGTTCATTAGATGCAATCAAAACACGTTTTAGACATTGAGGCCATGTCTCTACAAATGAATCTGGATCGGAATTATCTAATCGACGTGCATATGTCCTCAAAAATGTGAAGAGTCCAACGGAATTCATCGGTTGTGTGGATACATCGACATCAAAGAAGTATGTTGGATCAGCATATAACTTCTTCAAAGCAGGTCGACGACGACGCTCTATTTTGTTTTCATTTGAAGAAGAGATAGAATCAGCATTAAAAATCTGAGGAGAAGTTTCCATTTGATGAGCTGAAGCTGAAGCTGATAATACACCAACAGATGTTGATGTTGATGTTGATGAATCCATTTGAATATATGAATATTATTGTTTTAGATTAGTCATTTTGAATGTAAACAAAAAACCTACGAATCCGTTTCTTGAAATTCGTCTAAAATTAAGAATCTAATTTTTTATACGAAATTCTAATATTCTTATATTCAAAATATGCAACTTCTGAAATTATTGACATGTGCCTTAGCAATAATCTCTGTTTTTCCGATTAAGTCTATACCGTCTATACAAGCTGTAAATGTCGGTAAATCATATCGACGTGCTGTAACGACACGAGCTTTTAATACGGATGAAATTCAAACTTCAGTACGTCAGTGTCCACTTGAACCACCTACATTATCTTTTGTTAATGGTACATGCCATAATTTAGAAATGCCCAATTTTGGTGTATCATCAGATATCTATGCACGTCTTGCTGCAAATACATATCGAGATGGACTTGGTGCAATTCGGAATGATTTACCCTCTCCACGATTACTCTCGAATTTATTCTGTTCTGAAGATCCTGTACCTGCACTTAATGAGCGTGATGCATCCTCATTACTCATTTATTTCGGTCAATTTGTGGATCATGATTTAGTCTTAGTCAATGAACCTGAAAATGAAGAGTTTCAAGAAGAAGCATTCATTCAATTACCTGAAACAGATACAGTTGCAATTGATCCTGATTTTATACGATCTGATTTTGTAGCATCTGCTGAAAATATTCGTGATTATTTGAATGTTAATACTGCATGGCTTGATTTATCACTTGTTTATGGTGATACTGAAGAATTAGGACGTCGATTACGTACATTTATTCGTGGTGAACTTAAAGTCCGATTTGTCGATGGTATCGATATTTTACCACGTGATCCAGAATCACCTCCTGAAATGCCACTCTTTCTATGTGGTGATCGTAGATGTACTGAACATGTCATTCTAAGTGGACTTCATACACTCTTTGTACGTGAGCATAATAGACTAGCACTCAATTTACTCGCACAAAAACCAACTGCAACAGATGAAGAGATTTTCCAACAAGCACGTATTCGGAATATTTTACAATATCAATCGATTGTATGGGATTTTTATCTACCCTATTTATTTGGAAGACGTAATTTTGAAAAAGTCATGGGACCTTATCGTGGTGTCAATCGTCGTTTCAATCCAATTGCAACTCTCTTATTTGTTAGTGCTGCATATCGATATGGACATTCTGCAATTGGTCCTAATTTACAATTCAAAACTCCAGATCTTACACAATCTAGTAGTAGACCATCTATTCCATTACAAGAAGCATTCTTTCGAATTGATTTGATTGAGAATGCACCTCAAGTGATGGATGAAGTTTTACTAGCACATACAACAATTGTCCATCCTTTACTTGACGCTAAAGTTGTAGATGGACTTCGTAATTTCTTATTCCAAAATACTGCTGAAGATGGTCGTGGAATGGATTTAATTGCTCGTAATATTCAACGTGGTCGTGATCATGGACTTGGATCATTTAATCAATATCGAGTCATTCATCGATTACCACCAATTGAATGTGAAACCAATAATCAACTCAGCTGTTTCAATCAATTAACATCCAATCAAACTGCTGCAGTATTACTCAATCAAGTATATCGACAATTTGATAATGCAGATATATGGCTAGCAGGTATGATTGAAGATCGATTTGAAGATTCACAACTTGGTGAAACATTCACACAAATTGTACTCGATCAATTTGATCGATATCGACATGGTGATAGAATCTGGTTTGAAGCATTAGCACCTCAATTCCCAGATATCCAATTCCCATTTCGACTTCATACATTATTACAAAGAAATTCTAGATCATTTGAATATCCTCAAGGTGGTGGAACAGGTGTTGAATCAGCATTTATGACTCAAGCAGTTTATATGGTATGGAGAACACCTCTTCTATTTCAAGTGGAATGGATTATTCCAGTCAGACTTGAAGGACTTGTCAGACAATTCACAATCACTCTAAATGGTGTTCAACGTATTGTTCCTGGAAATCAATTATGGTTTCTTGAAGATCAACGTCCAAATACACCTGCTGTTCAAAGACGTGTTCAACTCATAGGACCTATCCGTGTTGTAGTAGATGCTCAATTATTCGATAGACAAGTTGAACGTATTGGAGCACGTACATTCGTGTAAAATAGATGACTACATTTCATATTTTTTTTTTGGACTAAAATATATGAAATCAAAAAATCATCATACTATTGTTATCGTGGAAATGTATAATACATAATTGTATAGAAATCGTATAATTTCATGATAAAACTATAATCTGACATCAAACCTGGAGTCTCATCAGTCCATTGCTCCCATACAATCGTTGAAATCATACTTTCTGCTCTATTACTCGATTCACTAGGATTCGATGATGCTGCTTTACTAAATTGAGCAAGTACCCATCCTGGAATACCGACAGTTCTTCCAAATAACTGATCCATCAAATCCGGAATTGAAATACGACGCAGTTGTGTTGATAATGATGGCATAATATCAATCGCTTCAAACATTAATGGTATAGCATATGATGAAATATGATCTTGGATATATCCAGCTGTTTGTTCAACAGATATTCCAGCATTTTCCCAAGCTTCATTATGTAATATGTACATACGTTCTAACATCTGAATAATTGTATGAAGTTGAACTAATGCACGTTTGGCCTCACGTAGTTTTTCATGACCTAATGCATTAATATCAAGTCCATTCTCTTCTAATCGTCGTATAATAATATCCCACTTGGATCGGTATACAGTTAATAATACAATCACGATAGTAATCTGATTATAGAAATTATCGATATATGATTCTAGCTCATTTATACGCTTCCATTGAAACGCAATCGCTTCTAATGATTGATTAGATGATGGCTCAGCAAGATTCGATATACGACGTATACTATCATATACAAATTGAACCTCTTGGAATTGACTATCTAATGTTGTAATAGCAGATTCAATATTAGCATCACGTATACGTTGGAAATCATCACTGGTAAGTAATTCGTCTAAATCATAGTCCTCTTTCTCATCATTTGGAGCAGGAGTAGCCAATGTCGCTACACCACCGGAAGTACAACCATCATCATTTTCATCCTCTATATATCCCGTTGAACGATTTGGCATTGTTGGTTCAGCAATTCGTGATTGAATCCATTCTTGTCTTGACTCTATCGGTATAGGAAGTATTCTTTGAAGTTGATCAAGTTGTACCCATACTTCAAATGGAATATCAAATATAACTAAAACATCCTCATATCTCTCTAATATTGTAAAAAGTTGGCGTAGAACATGTTCTTGAGATACTGGTGGTAAAGATTCAATATGATCATTTATAATCTGAATTAGATGTACTAATGATTGAGCAAATGGACGATAATATCGGATACGTTCATCATTTGATACACCCTGAGGCATTTCAGGAATATATCGTTGAAGATCATCCATAGCCTCTAATACATCATGGATATTCTCAAATGGTACGATATATAATAACTCTGCAGGCGTTAAATTCTGAAATGTAGACATTGAAGATCGAAGCTTTTCACGACCAGTCGGACTTAATCGATTATATAAGTAACGCGCAACATTAATATGTCCTATATCTACACATGGTCCATCAATACATGCATTATGATGTAATAATCGTAATTCTAATTGATCTTCTTCATTTGAAGCAGATTTATAAGCTCGATACATCTCAGCACAATCTGAAACACGTTCTAGATTTGTACATGGAATACAATATTGTAATCCTGTCTCTGGATCTGTATATTTCTCTATACATTTACTACGTGGAGTATACAACTGTTGCTGCTGTTGCTGCTGTTGCTGCTGTTGCTGCTGTTGCTGCTGTTGCTGCTGTTGCTGCTCCTGGGACGGTTGGGATTCTGGTTGGGATCGTTCAGGAGATCGTTCTGATGTACTACTACTACTTCTTCTTCTTGTACGACTTACACGCTTTTGTCCTGATCTCTTGCGGCGATTTCTTGATGATCGTAATGGCATGATGATTACTCTACTATACCTTTCTTTCTTATTTCATTGATCTTTTTTTTTTCACTCAAAAGATCAATGATAATATACATTGTCTATTAATGTTATACTCTACCACCAAATAATAATGCAGCGATTTCAGCTCGGTCAGTTGGAAAATTCCGAACACTTCGTAGCCGTTGATCTAGAAAACGTAAATATCTCACTTCAGGACTTTGTTGATATGTATTATCAATAAGATATCTACCAATCTGCTCATATATATCTTCATCATCTAGTTCTTCTAAATTAGACGAATCAGGTTCTGTAGGTGCATATAATTTAACTAATGCCATGAATAATGAAATAAGTATCATACACGCTTCAATCGTCTGTAATAATAGATTTGATACTTCAATAGGATTGACTCTATTTACTCTAGATAATTTGTAAAAAACATATGCATGATATGACAATTTACGGGTCAATCCTTGGATGAACTCAAGACATCGCTCTATGTCTGTTGTAGCAAGTGTAACAAATTGTATTGCATCAATCGAAGAAAATGCTGCAACATTTTCATCTTCTCCCAGTAAAATCGATATTGCTGGTCGTAATTGACGAATCTCATAAATAAGTCGTTGAATCGTTATCTTGGTCGAATGTATCTTTGATAACTCTTGTTGTTGTCGTGATGGTCGTGACAAACGACGATTTGATGACATTGTTCTCTTTAATGATATGACAAGATTTTATCCATACTTATATGATGAATTAGAATAAGCTTCCACGTTTTAGACGTATTGCCATGATAGTAATGTACAGTAAATCAACAGGATATTGTGAGAATTCACCTGTTTTATTGTCGTATAAATATAATTGTGTTATATAATGGTACACAGCAGGGTCATCCTTGTACGTATTAATCATATCACGTATATTCGTGTCTTCACTGACATAGGAGTTATAAAACATAGTATCTAGGACGTCATTAAGACTATGATTTTGACTCATATAGAGGTGATCGATTGTATTATCATAATGTGATAATAATAAATATACAGGGCTTTTTGCTCTATACAAATCAAGAACATCTACTATTTCGAAATTAGGATCGTCAATAATATTTCTACTAGAATAATCGACTACCATATCAAGAAATTCATTGAACATTCGAAACAGACTAAAATAACATCTTAACGCCATCAGAAATGTCATTGCAAGTGATTCCGGTTCTACATCATTTGAGACATAACTGACCAAAAAAGGATCCATGTCCATCTCATAACTTAGATCCGAATAAAGTCGAAACAATTGATAAACATTAGTCGCTAATTGACTTGTAAGTTGATCAAAAAATATAAAAAAATGGTATGGAGTTGTTACTGCTAATGATCCAAAATGAGCTAGCACTGGAGTCAGTTCAATATTGTGCTTTCCTTCGAGTAAATCCGGTAAGTCGAACAGTCTTGTAACATAGCCCATTGTACGATGAAGGTCCGCTTGATTAGCTAAAAGAGTATCGATCATAGTGCGAATTAGAGTATTCTCATGCCAGCTTAATATTAGAAGATCGGATAATTCGGGAATCGACATTGGACCTACTTCTTGACGACCAGGTGCTTTTTCTTCCACAAAATCGTCATCAGGATCATCACCAACATATGGATTATCATATACAAAATCTTCATCACTAGCTATATCTAACATATACATATTATCTGAATTTCGAGATAACGATGGACTACTTGGACTCGAAAAAAACTCATCTGAACTTTCGGAAAAGCGTGACTCTGAGCGTCTACGTTGTGATCGACCCGGTGATGGTATATTATTTGATGGACTTCTTGATCGAAATCTACGTTGTGCCATATTTCTTTGTATATTATGATGATTTTTTTTGATAATATTCAAAGTTAAAATAACCCATATGAAAGTGAGAGACTTATAATAAACCGTTCTGTCTCAAGAAGTCTGTATGGTAATATACTGGAGACGACGAGCAGTAATCAGAATATAAAGCAATTCAATCTTCATTTGCCATACATTTCGTGAATGCATGGAATTGAATTGTAACGTCTCTTCAACATATTCACGTACTCCTGGAATATCCATGAAATTTATCAAAATCCGTCGTACACGTTTTCGATCATGAATTACATTTGAAAACAGCATGGATTCCAATAAGTCCAGATTATCTGTTTCTCGCGACACTATTTTGAATCGATGTGAATATTCAAATAATAATGCTAGTTCTGGGCTTGTTTTCCCATAAAGAATCAAATAAGATGTAAAATCAGGATCATCGACTAAAATAGTATTTCCATCCCTTGGAATATATAAATCTACGAACTCCAGATAAATACCTGTCAATATGAAATAAGCATGAGTCAAATCTTGATATAATTTGACTAAATCATCATATGGAATAATATCAAGTTGAGAACTTTGATCTAATTTATGAAATCTAAATGCTTCTGTTGCAACACGACTTATTAACTCATCTACAAAGATCAAAAAACGTAATGGATCATATAATGCAAGTGATCCTAAATGAATAATTTCAGGCGTGTATTCACTTTCTTCATCATATGTTTCACCAAGTAATAAATAAATCAGTAATTCTAGATGTTTTATTTTATCAATAGTCTCACGTAACTCTTTATAATATTCAACTAATAAATCCATAGCATCATCTAAATATACATAAGACGGAAAGGAATATTCAATACGATTCGATATATCTGGTATCCACATTGGACCGACTTGACGACCCGGTCCTTTTTCTTCAATCATATTAACACTATCTTCTGATAATGGTGATGTTGTTGGTGGTGATAATGGTGATGTTGTTGGTGATAGTAGTGGTGGTGGTGGTGATAGTAGTGGTGGTGGTGATCTGAAAGAATACTCATCAGATGGACTTCTGGAACGACGACTACTACTACTACTACTACGTCGTCGTGACATACTTCTTTTGTTATTTGTTTTTCTATAATAATGATATTTTATTATTCAGATGGAGACGCATTTTCAGAAACGTCTTCAATTGCAGAGTCAGGAGTTGCTTCTTGTATAGTTCTATTCAGATTAAATAATGGAAATCGATGCCATTGTGTATAAATATCCAAATCAATTTGATATAATGGAGTCAAATCTGTACGTTCTGGTGGTGTTACTAATTGATAGGTTTGATCTTCTAGTTGTGTAGGAGATGTCTCTGTAGGAGATGTATCTGTAGCCGTGGTGGTGGTGGTGGTGGTGGTGGTGGTGACCTCATCACTTCTCTGTCGTTGTAAAGGACGACGTTGTCGACGAAGTTCTGTAAATGCAATATCTGTTTCAGATGGTGAACTTAAATCAACTGATTCTAACATTTCACTTAATGAACGTTCACGACGAGGTCTCCGAATAGGACTGTTTTCTCCAAACAACTGTAAAGGTGGTATATTTGTAACTCTAATATTAGTTGTAGGACTTCTACGGCGAAATCTTGTACGAGGTGGTGTTGTACGAGGTGGTGTTGTACGAGGTAGTGTTGTACGAGGTAGTGTTGTACGAGGTAGTGTTGTACGAGGTAGTGTTGTACGAGGTGGTGTTGTACGAGGTAGTGTTGATGATGTACTACTACTACTACTACTATGTCGTTGTAATTGAGTAGGTGCTATAGCCATAGGACTTCGTTGACGCCGATTTGTTGTATTACGAACACGTTGTGGTGATCTTAACTGGAAAAAACGAGTATTATCCATTTGCTGTTGATTTAATGGACTACTTAGTCGATTTTGACGATTACCACGACGACGTTGTGGTGATGGCGATGCAAAGAAACGTGCACGATTCATTTGCGGACTTCTCATTCTCATGGGACTACCACGTCCTCTACCACGTCCTCTACCACGTCCTCTAACGAATCCCTGGCTCTGATCACGACGACGACGTCGTTCTTGGATAGGTCGGATATCGACTGGTAGTGGTAGTACTCCTCTACCTTCTAATGTCTCCTTTTCTTCTTCATTACCAATTCTCAATAAGGGTCTTCGATTGTTTGATGGTGAGCGTTGTCTTCTGCGCTGAGGTGATGGTTTAGATGGCATATTCTATTCTTTTCCAATAATACGAGAATAAAATATATAGTTCTCTAAAGTTTTGATAATTTTCAATGAATATTTAATTTATACGACTCAAATTTTCTTTGTATCGTTGACAAAATCCACCTAATTGTGTTCCAGATAAATTAATACCCTCACGTTCTGCTGTATTACAAATATTCACTAATGTTGGTGCTGCTGCTTTAGGATTTGCAAGCATTCTTTGCATAACAGGATCTGTATCAAGTTCTGATACATTCAATTTATTACAAATAGGAATACAATTCATACCATATCCATTAGGATCATTATAATATGTTAATGTCGGTGAATTAGGATTCATAGGATCGAAAATTTCATGACGAGGAATACAATTTTCATATGTACAGTATTTAATCTCAGCAGTATTCTGAAGAAGTTGCTCGCCTGTACTAAGAGGTGATCCTAAATCACCTACCCATGCACGTGGCATGACAGTATTAGGCCATGCCTGATTATTAGGCCATCCACTCATAGGATTATTAGCTACATAATAATATTCACAAAAACCATCCCATTTTTCAGCACAACGTTCAGCCATATATTGCTGACACTTTTGAGATCGTGGACCATATAAATTTCCAACAGGTGCGTGCTGGAAATTACGATCCATTGTATCGACTAAACAATACGTAAGAGGATCAGATGACCCACTGCAAGGAGGTTGATTGTCTTGACCAAAGGTACGAATATTTGCGTATGACATTTTCTATAACAAGAGAAAAGAATTTCAGAATCTAGGCTTGAACAGTTAATCAACTATCATATCATTTTTAACTGTCTTAAAAACAGACCAAAATGAAATCAAATGAATAATCTGACAAGTTTAACTGCACCACATGATCGTGCTACAGCGATTGATGATAGAGCACCATTAGATTCACATCTTAGTAGTGTACAAGTTGCTGCTGCATTTGCTGATAATGTGAATCGTAATGATTTGAAAATCCCGTATCCACGTACTGATCGTTATTATTGTGATCCTCTTCAACCTACACAACAATATTCCATTCATAGCTTTGTACCCGCACAAGGTGCAACTCCTGACGAACATGGAGTCTATGGATTCATGAAATGTCGTGGATGCTATGCAACACAAAATGATGCAGATCGACGTGCTGAATGGATTATTCGAAATTGTGATTCATATCATGAAATCCAAATGTCATCGACTGGAAGACCATTCCCTGTATGTAAAAATCATGCCAAGTATTGTGCAGATACAAGACCTATTGATATTAGAAAACAAATTGCAAAAACTGTTAGTGATGATATCCGAGAAAAACGAGATGAGGAAAAACGAGAAATGGAAGATATCAAAGAACGTGAGCAGAAATTACTCGATACTACAGGTGAAGATTATGTCGAAACTTCAGATGAAAGATATATAGAATTACAAGTCAAACGAGCTAATCTAGTATGGGCATATGTCAAAGCACAAGAAAAAATGCATGAATTCAGAAAATCTATTAGTGAAACGATAAAAGAAATTAATACACTCGATCAAGAAGATCCAACATATCGTGAAACTTATTTCGAGAAATATATGGATGTTCGTAAAGCTTCAGGACTCGATACAGAAAATCTTCAAGAAAACTTTGTCAAATATATGGTAGAAGATACTAAACTTGATTTTGATCCACTCACTTACAGTACAAGTAGTGTTGAGGATGCTGTGGTCGTAGAAGATGCTGTGGTCGTAGAAGATGCTGTTGCCGTAGAAGATGCTGTTGCCGTAGAAGATGCGGTGGTCGTAGAAGATGCGGTTGCTGTAGAAGATGCTGTGGTAGTAGAAGATGCTGTGGTAGTAGAAGATGCTGTGGTAGTAG
>Ga0136555_1000870_pt1 | contig 11425 bp, 14 predicted proteins | sample AntRauTorckE5432_FD_104927 | JGI IMG/M metagenome (GOLD analysis project Ga0136555, IMG submission 104927) | Saline lake microbial communities from Rauer Islands, Antarctica - Metagenome Torckler E5 #432 | ecosystem: Environmental > Aquatic > Non-marine Saline and Alkaline > Saline | place...
CTTAAATTTTTACCTGGCTCAGCAAGAGAAGGAATTTGAGACATTAAATCAAAAGCTGTCGTATAAGTCTCTTCTTCAAACATTCTGATACCTCTCATTATATAACCATCGGAATCAGAGAGATTCTGACCATCCAGACTACCTCCTAGATTTTTATTTGCATCAAAAATAGTAATATCTTCTCCTTTAATTTTTCCATCTTTTATAAGATAAAGCGCAGAAGCTAAAGAAGAAATACCTCCTCCAATTAAATACGCTTTCGAATTATCGTTCATAGGTAGTAATTATAACAAATTTTATAGTGCTAGTTTTTGAAGTTAAGTTGGAACTTTATTGAGGAAATAAACCAAAATATTTCTGTACAAATCAATCTAATTAATGTAGATTATTTTAGAATCTATTATGTGTTTGGCACTGACGCGGGAGACTATGAAGACGCGGTCACGCGTATCAGAGTCGAGTGACTGAATCCAAAAAAAGTCATTTATTGTTTAAAACAATGTCGGGTTAACTGCGACATAATAGATTCACTTTCAAGCGTACGACCTTCGGGTACGGCGCTTTTTTATTACCTAATTTACGAGCTGCTAGACTTGGACTCGAACCAAGATTAACCGGACCAGAACCGGTCGTCCTACCATTAGACGATCTAGCAATTTATATAATCTATCACAAAAATCTATTTCTTTACCAGAACCGGTCGTCCTACTACAACAAGTGAGGAGCGAGTGAAAATTTATTTTCATATCGTCCGAATGAAGTTGTAGGAAGATATGGAGCAAAGCGAAATATCTTACCATTAGACGATCTAGCAATTAATACAAACTACAAATTACCGAAAATCTGGCAATCTTTTTACAAATCAAACTTTTGCTTTAAAAAAGCAAAGCCACCGTGAATTCCTCCAATAGAACCCAGCTCTGCAATTCTTATCTCAGGTAATTCAGGATGTATTTTCATAAGTGCAGAAATATTATCGTGCATACGACGAGCATCTAGGTCTTTTGACATTGAACCCCCAATAACTAAAACATCTGGAGACCAATGAATTATTGAATTGTGTAGACCAACTGAAATATTTTTTTCTATTAAATTCCAGCTATCTGTCTGCGCAACATCTTTTGGATGCATTCCGAATTTTTCTTCTACGGCAGTTCCAGAACATAAATCTTCAAAGTTCTCCCCTGTTTCATTATTAATAATTTGAAACCCTGGTTCAAACCCAAATTTATTTTTTTCAAAAATTCCATTTGTAATTTTAACGCCCCCTATTCCGGTTGAAATTGTTATATACAAACAAATTTCAAAACCTCTCCCTGCTCCAGAAACCGCCTCTCCTAAACCAACAATGTCGGTATCGTTTTCAATATAAACTTTGGTATTTAGTGCAGCTTCAAACCTTTTCTTCAAATCAATCTGTTCCCAATCAGGAAGATGTGGTGACTTTATCAAAAAAGAGTGTTGTTGATTTAAAACACCAGCAATACCTATAACAATCGCATCAATTTTTTTTCCCTCAGAAACGTTTCTGATTGTTTCAATAACCATCTCGATACCCTCTCTAGGATTATCAGGGGTCTCTTCTATGACAGGTTTGTCAAAATCAACACAATCTTCTGATTTTGCTACTCTAAATTTTGTTCCACCAATGTCGCAAGCTATATACATATATTTATTATATCTTATTCTATTTCAGAATTACTAAAAATTCTATCTTTCAAATAGTCCCAAATTTCTGGGTGACCATTAGCACGCAAATAATACCACCATTCAACTCCCCATAGATACTGTTCATCAAAATTTGTTTTTGCGGCCATAACAAGAGTTTCGTTTAATCTTTCAATATTCATGAACTCTAACTGCTCTTCAATAGGAGTTTCTGGAATAGATTTAGTAAGCCATGGTTCCATAGAAATTTCAATCAGATAAACAGTCCTGTCTCCGTGAATCAATCCAAACAGAAAAGCTTTAAATTTATAAAAATTATGATTTACAATTGTTCTAAATCCGCCCAAAGTTTCATTAGCTAAATAAACATAAAATGTTGACCCGAAAATGTCACCCCTCTTAAATGCGCCGGACCAGGTTCCAAGATTCCCACTATCAGTTGTCAGGACTGGACGATTCTTCTCGTCCAATTGTTTAACTAATTCTATTTCTCTGTCTAGTAAATTTTTATCAAGTTCACTTCCACAAATCTCAGGAACATAAACGGTCAAGAAAGGTTCGTTCTCAATTTGCCAAATTTTAATTGAATCATAATCTTTATATCGATTAATAACCTCTTTCATATAAACAAGAAGAGATTCTTTTTGTTGAGGCCAATCTTTTTTCTGTGCCCATTCAGGCGTGTGACATTCTGGCCACCTAGGAACACGTCTTCCGACAGTAAAAATGATTTCTAAATCATTTTGCTCAGCCTTTTCCATTTGCCAATCCAGATCAGTAAAATCATATTGTCCAGGAACTTTTTCGATATCATCCCAATAAGCAACAACCCGGACCTTTTTAATTCCCAATTCATTAACCATTGCGTCGAATGTTTTCTTAGGGTCGATTCCTAGTTCTCGTGCATATTTTGCACTATATGTAACACCGTAATCATAAGAAGTTTCTTTTGAGGGCCAATTCCAAGCAACAACAAATATCAAAAACAGAAAAACTAGTGTTAGAGATATTCTGCTTTTTATGATTTTAAAAAACATTTTTTTAAATAAACAAAAAATAAAATCCAATAATAACCAGTGTAACTGAAACAGTTTTTTGAACTATATCCTTTATTGAGTTATTTTCACCACTTTTCTCGGGTATCATTTTTCCAAAGAAGAAAGAAATTAAAATAAGAATAATAAATTGCAAACCACCTAGAGCCTGAATAATTGTAACGTTTCCCAAGTCGATTGCCTTTAGAGTTAGAAAAGCAGCAATACCCCCAATAATTGCGTTTCCTAAAACCCATAAACCACCACTTGCTTTTGTTTTCTTTGAATTGTATTTTATTTTTCTTAAATAACTAGGAATTAAAAGTAGTGACACTATAAAAATAATAAGACCAATTCTTGTCCAAAAGAATGCTTGATCAAAAGAAGTATCTACAAACATCTTTTTAATAACTGTAGCTTTCAGAGCGAACAGAAATCCAGCATGCAATGTAAACAATAAAACTTTTTTACTGAAACGGAGTCTAGAAATAAGTGCCGTACCTAAAACTATAAAACCAAGTGCAATCATAAAATTACCACTCAAAGTGTCCTCTAGAACAAGATAACTAAGAATTAAAGTTCCTACAGCACTCACTGAACCAATAACAGGAAAAACATCAGAAGCATCTGCCTCACGAAGAGCTGAATACATTGAAACTAAACCATTAAATCCAGCAAAAGCAGACAATAGCGCCATTGAAATTAATGACAGAGAAGGTCTGCTAACATTTTCGATTGATGGGAACTGAAATCCACCAATTTCCAAACCTAGTGAACCAAAGAAAAATAAAAAGATTGGCAGAGCAGATAAAATAGTTACATAGAAAGCATAAATAAAAGGCTTTGAAACCTTTTTAGAAGTAATTATGAACTTGTCGATAATAGCAGCAACCGCATAAAAAAACTGAGCTATTATAATAATTAGTAACCATGTTGTCATACTTTTATTTTAACTTTAAACCGTTCTCTTCACAAATAGTTTTATATACATAAGCACTTGGTCGTATTTTTCTTTCTAGAGTTTCATAATTTATTTCAACTAATCCAAACCTTGGAGGGAAACCTTCTGCCCATTCAAAGTTATCCAAAATTGACCAATACATAAATCCGCGAACATCTAGGCCATTTTCAATTGCACGGTGAACAGACTTTACAAGCCCTTTAATATAATCTGCTCTGTATTTATCTTCCTTGTCAGCAAGACCTGCCTCTGTAATATAAATCGGTTTTTTGAATTTTTTTAATCTTGAAAGAACATTGTACAGACCTTCAGGATTCAAATCCCAGCCCATGTCGCTTTTATTAAATTTAACTTTCTTCAAACCTAGTTGACGATGAAAATAATAATTAATTCCAATTGAGTCTGTATTTTTAATTGTTTTGTAAATAAATAGACGATTCCAAATCAAAAAAGATACAGCTTTTGCAATTTTACTCCATGGTGTCCAGTCGCTCGCAAGACTAATATTATGTTTTACAAAATTAATATCCAAATTTTTATTTTGTTTTTTTATCTTTTCGTACGAGAGATTATGTGCTCTAGTTAGATTATTAAAAATTCTTACTATCGATCTGATTTTATATTTTTTAAATGGTGGCCATTGCCCTCTCCAATATCCAGAGGATAACCATACAAGAGGTTCATTCATTGTTGAGAAATTTGAACATAAATCATCTAACTGACTAACAACAAAAGCAGAGTATTTAGAGAAAATTTCCGGAGCATCTTTTGATTCAAAACCTCCTTTTTCTGAAAACCATTGAGGAAGAGTGAAGTGCCAAAGAGTTACAAAAGGTCTTAATCCTTTATCGTTTAGAGATTTTAAGACTTTTCTATAGTGCATTATTTCATTCTGATCAAACCTACCTTCTATAGGCTCTATACGTGACCATTCAATTGAAATTCTCTGACAGTTTTGTCCTAATGATTTTGCGATATCAAAATCACTTTCATATAGATTGTAATGATCGGAAGATTTTCCAGCTGGTGGAACTTTTCCTTCTTCTGCACCTTTTGACCAGTCGTTATTATAAATCCCACCTTCTACTTGATACGAAGCAGACGCAGCACCCCACAAGAAACCTTCGGGAAATTTTAAGAATTTTTCTGACTCTCCTAAATCTCTCATTTATTTCCTGTTCTTTTTTAAGTAACGATTGATAGCAAAGAAGCTTGAAATTGCACCAATCAAAATACCAGCGGCAAACATAATCAAGAAGAACTGCCCGAAATTACCAATGTAGTAACTAAAAATATTTAAGTCAAAAAAGATAGGTGCAATTTTTGGTCCAACATAAAATGTAATTGGATAAAGCGCTGTCAGAACAAATATTGCAGAGACAACTCCGTACATGGAACCAGTTACAATGAATGGACCGGTTATATAACTATGATCAGCACCTACAAGATTCATAACTCTAATTTCATCACGTGAAATATACATAGCAAGACGAATTGTGTTAAGAGTAATTATTACAGACAGAATTACAAATATAACAGTTAGTAAAACACCGAACTGTTCAGAAGCATCAATTATAGAGTTCAGACTGTCTATTGCTTCTTTTTTGCGGGCGTAATTTACATTCTCAACAACAGAACCAATTTCACCCTCTGGATAATTTTGTTCAAGGAAAAGCTGGATACTTTCGTATTGTGAAGGTTCTTTTGCTTTAATATTCAAAACAGCTCCTAGAGGATTATCATTCAATTCTTCTAAAGCAGCTAAAATTTTCTCATCGTCTTCATGTCTCTCTCTATAAAGTTCTAATGCTTTGTCAGCAGAAATGTATTCAACAAAATCAACTTCTGGAAGATTTTCAATTTGTTTTTGTAAAGCAAAAGCTTCATCCTCAATAACATTTGTTGCAATATTAACGTTTACATCAACTCTATCTTTTAATTCGTTAAGAGTGTGGTCTAGAAGAGCACCTCCAAACAGAACAAAGCTTATAATAGTAAGAGTTACGATCATTACTAATAGTGCTGACAAGGAAACGACACCGTTTCTCCAAAAGTTTACAAACCCTGATTTAAATATTCTTTTTAAGTTTAGCCAAAACATTTTTATTTATTATATAACAAATTTTATATTGCGTAACGACCTGATGCGTCATCCCTAATAATCTTCCCATCTTCCATCGTAATTACTCTCTTTCCGATTTCATCAATTATTCCTTTATTGTGAGTAGTCATAATCACGGTTGTCCCAAGATCATTAATTTTCTTGAGAATTTGGACAACATCGTAAGCGTTTAGTGGATCGAGGTTTCCAGTAGGTTCGTCAGCGACTATGACATCAGGCTGGTTTACGATAGCACGAGCAATAGCAACACGCTGCTGCTCTCCACCTGACAATTCATGTGGGAAATTCCAAGCCTTCTTAGGTAAATCAACTAATTCTAAAACATGAGGAACGTCAGATGCAATATCTTCGTCAGTTTTTCCTGCCGCCTCCATAGCAAAAGCAATATTTTCATAAACATTTTTGTGAGGCAAAAGACGAAAATCTTGGAAAATAGTTCCGATTTTACGACGGAGTTTGTTAGTTTTCTTCTTGTTAAGTGAGTGAATATCAGTTGAGCCGAAAAAAACATTTCCTTCACTAGGTGACTCTTCTGCCAAAAGCATTTTAATGAGAGTTGTTTTACCCGCACCAGAATGACCAACAATAGAAACGAACTCACTAGGCTCTATCTTCAAATTGATATCCTCTAATGCTTTTGTATTGTCTGAATAAATTTTTGAAACTTTTTCGAAATATATCATTTTAACTTTGTTCGTTTAAACTTTGTATGAATTCTTCTATTCTACCATTTAAAACAGAATCCACATCACTAGACTCATAATTAGTTCTATGGTCTTTTACCATTTTGTATGGGTGAAGCACATATGACCTTATTTGACTTCCCCATTTTGCCTCTGTATTTGAAGAAACGGATTCTGCATTTTCTTTTGCTTTTTGCTCTTCTTGCTTCAGATTATATATTTTTCCATAAATAATCTCCATAGCTTTTTCACGATTTTGTGCTTGACTACGTTCATTTGAAACAAAAGCACTTAATTTTGTTGGTGTGTGAACAATTCTAACAGCAGTTTCCCTCTTGTTAACATTTTGCCCACCAGGACCTGATGCTTTGGTAAAAGAAATATCAAGTTCGTCTTCTGGAACTTTGAAAGAATTTTTATCTGTTTGATTTTTAAGAACAGGCAGAACTTCAACCATCGCAAAAGAAGTTTGTCTTTTTCCTGCAGAATTAAATGGTGATTTTCTAACTAGTCGATGAACACCTGATTCATTTTTAAGATTTGCATAAGCATTTCTTCCGACAATTTCTATTGTAATAGTTTTATAACCACTTTCTGTGTTTGCACTTTCGTCAAGAAAATTAATCTGCCATTTTTTAGATTGTGAAAACTTCATATACATTTCCAAAAGCATTCTTACAAAGTCTTCTGCATCGTCGCCACCGACGCCTGCAAAAATTGTAAGGATTACATTTCCTTTATCAAATTTCCCAACCCCATCTATTTCGTCTTTCAAATCCTGCATTTCCTTAATAAGATTTTGCGCTTGTGATGAATTTTGCCAAAAATCAGGTTTCAACATTTTTGTTTCTATATCTTTTATACGATTTATTGTTTCTTCTTTTTTGGTAGGTTTTTTATCATTCATTTTATAAGTATTTTTTGATTTGTTTAGATAATATTAACATTTTTTGATATTTACAAAATCTGCTTAGTATACAAGTTGACAGCACCACTTTTATAAGTAATGTAAAGGGCAGTAAGGACATTCCACAATAAATACTAAATTAGAAAGGAGGAAAAAATGAATCAATTTCCAGAAATGACAGAGAAGCAGCGGGATAAATTTAAATCTTATCTTTTGATTAAATTTGTTAAGCCGTACCACCAAATTGATTATTCTATGGAATTTTTAGAAGGTATAGTTGGAGAAATTGGGTTTGGTATGTTCATTTTTACGAGAACAAATCAAGACAATATTTTAGTTAAAACGACACTTCAAATACAAGAGGGTTCCGAAAAAAGTAATCTACTGGATATCTTCTCTTTAAACTAGACTCGTAATCTTCCACCAGCTCCAACACCCGACCCACAATCGGGTGTTTTTTCTTTATCTTTATGAAATTGTTACCATATAGATAATGAAACTAATAAAAAATATTTTTATTAAAATATTTGGATGGATTATTTTAATAATTGGCCTTTTGGGCTGGATTATACCAATTCCTTTTGTTCCATTTTTTTTGTTATTTTTTATTGGAATTCACATACTAGGGTACGATTCTAAATTACTAAATTTAGCTAAAAAATTAAGACTTAACACTGACAAAATTGAAAGAAGATTAGAAAAAATATCAAAGAAAAAGAAAAAGTCTGAATTAATAGAAACAGACACAAACGATATACAAAAGTAGAAAATCTGTTAGATTAGGGGTATGAATAACAATGAAGAGACAAACTCTCAAATCGAATACCCTATTAGAATAAATAGGTATCTTTACCTTAAAAATTACTGTTCTCGAAGAAAGGCAGACGAAATGATTGAAAAAGGTGCAGTAAAGATAAATGGTAAAAAAGCAGTACTAGGTCAAAAAGTTCAACTAGAAGATAATGTTGAAGTTGGAACATCTATTAAAAAACTTAAACAAAATTATGAATACTTTATTTTTAACAAACCAATAGGCGTAGTTTCACACAACCCATTGGAAGGAGAAAAATCTGCTGAAGAATTTTTTCCTGCTACAAAAAAAATAGCACCAGTTGGACGTCTTGATAAAAAATCAGAGGGTTTAATGTTTATGACAAATGATGGTCGTATAATCGACAAGATGCTTAATCCTAAATATGAACATGAAAAGGAATATGCCGTTCGTGTTGATAAAGAGGTGAAAGAATCTTTCAAAAGAAAAATGGAGGGTGGTGTAAATATTGAAGGTTATGTTACAAAACCTTGTAAACTTATTATTACTGGTGAAAAATCATTTAGAATAATTTTGACAGAAGGTAAAAAACATCAAATTCGTAGAATGTGTGCCGCACTAGATCTACAAGTAAGAAATCTTAAAAGAGTCCGTATTATGAGTCTTAAATTATCCGGACTACAACCTGGAGAAAACAGAGCGCTTTTCCAAGATGAAAAAATAGAACTCCTTAAAAGTATAGGGGTCATGTAATAATTTATTTTATAAATTAAAATCTTCCTAAAATTTGAGAATAGGTTTTTAAAAAAGAAGGTATAGCAAACAAAAGTCCAATCAGAGGCAGGACGAAGGCAACAATTGTTGCTATTGTAACAATTAAAATATATTTTCTAGTCTTCTCCACTGACTCATGAATTTTATCTATCTTTTCATCTTGTCTTTTTAATAATTCTAAAGTTTCGTTTTCCATAAGCTAATTTTAGCATCTTTTTTAACATTTTTGGTATAAACCAGTTAATGAAGAATTTTAAAAAGATTACTATAGGTATAGAACTGAAGAGACGAAAAACTTTTTTTAAAAAAATATTAGGGAAATTTTTAGATAAGTCAGGAGGCCTTTTTCATAGATTACATGATGATTTTGATGCAATACATGAAACTTATTGTAAGTTATTAACTTATTCCAAAATAATCTAATCCTTCAATTACACCAGAAGAATAATTACCGTTTAGACGACCATTTCCTTTTGCAATATAAAGTCTTTCTCTATCAACATTTTTTTCTGCAATAATTTTAAGGGCTTTTTCTTTAACGTCTTCTCTGGCGTTTTTAACCAGAACAGATTTTATTCCAGAAGTGAGTGGTAACAAATCGTTTCCACTATCGCCACAATAAATTACATCGTCTTTTTCTTCACCCAATCTTTTAATCAAAAATTGTACAGCACCGAGTTTTGTAGCGTATTTTGGCAGTATATCTAAAAGACCTAAATCTTTGTGAGGATCGAAGCTGTACACCGCTTCCGCTAAGATATTTTTTTCATTAATATAATTTTCAATTTTAGAAATAATTTCTTCTGATTTATCCTCATCTTTCAAGTAATAGCTAATTTTATTTTTATTTTGTACTGATTTATCCTGAAGATAAAAATCATCACTAATTTCTGAAAAATTTTCATTTACATAGTCAATAATCTCCTCCCTATTCCAATTTGGATGTCTTTCTTTTACATATGAATCCCAATCAGGATCTTCAACAAGTTCGTTATTCTCATTTATATAAACTTCTGTTCCAACTGCTCCCACGAAAAAATCAGGTTTTTTAATAGGATATTCTTTTTCTGCCTTTTTAAATAATTCTAAATTTCTACCAGTTGCGTAGACAAGGGTTATATCTTTATTTTTATTAAAAATTTCGTAAAATTCACCCAACGAATTATCATATTCTTCTTTTCCGTTTGGTATAAGTGTTCTATCTAAATCACATACAATTATCATATTTCTAATGGTTTATTTTTATTAATTAATCTTTGATAAGCTAATAAATAACCGGCAGCAGTAAATCCTAATTTATCAGTTCCCATCCCTTCTAAAGTTACCCCATGATAAAATTCTGGGAATTTATAATTATCTCTTTTTAAAATTTCAGCAAATTTCTCAACTTCATCTTCCTCTAAGGAATTTTTTGAAGCTAAATAAAAACCATGTGCTACACCCCAAAGACCTCCATTATGATACTCATTTGGTTTATTTTTTAATCTAAATAAATAATTATTATTTAGTTTATCCCAATTTGTGTCCTTCTCGTGAATTACAGGATAAAAAGCTGGGTATATAGGTAAATCTTTTTCATAAACATTATTCAACTCTTCTTCTATTAATTTGATTTTATCTTTTTCTAGAATATCTAAATTAAACAACAGAGAGATTCCAAAAAGATCATAGTAATAATTTGGCCCGAAGGCAGAGAAAGATGCAATTGGAGACTCTGTATTATAATTATCTAAAATCTTCTCAAAAAGTTTTGATTGATACACATCAGAATGATTTATGTTTTTTTCAGAAGGAAAGAAATTTACTTCGATTAAACTTTTTAAATGATTTATTTTATCTTGAGTTTCAGAATTTCTAAAAACTTTATAATAGAATTTTAAAGCAAACAAATACAACACTTGATCAAATAAAACATACCCTTCGTTTATGTATTCATCTGCCCAATCTCCTCCTGGTGGAATATAAATTAATCCTCTACCATTTAATTCTAAACACTCTAAATAGAAGACGGTTTTTTCTATTGATTCTCTAGATTCTTCTAAGAATTTATTATCTTTAGTTTCTAAATAATAAAAACAAGCACCAATAACATACCAAATACTGGAGTCCACTCTGCCGACAGTTGTACCATAACTAATTTTTTTTTCGTCCAACGAAACATTACTAGGAATTCTACCCGTCCTATCTTGATTTCTTTTTAGAGTAAGGAGTGTTTGTTTAAATGATTCTGTTAAATCTTTTTTTCTTAATTTAACAGTTGAAATACCGGCTATTATTCCGTCTCTAGAAAAAACCCTTTTATAATTATCCACATTGTTAGAAGAAGCAACAAATCCTTTTGAGGTAATTAGGCTTTGTAAAAGTTCAATACTTTTTTCTTTTGCTTCTTGTATTATATCTTTGTTAGACATTTGTAGTATTTTAACATATTAAATAATACTGATGGTTTAAATTAAAATGAACTAATACCTGTTTTTTCCATTATTCTATATTTAATATATTTA
>Ga0136555_1000872_pt1 | contig 11416 bp, 10 predicted proteins | sample AntRauTorckE5432_FD_104927 | JGI IMG/M metagenome (GOLD analysis project Ga0136555, IMG submission 104927) | Saline lake microbial communities from Rauer Islands, Antarctica - Metagenome Torckler E5 #432 | ecosystem: Environmental > Aquatic > Non-marine Saline and Alkaline > Saline | place...
AATGTTTACTACTTCGACATTCTCACTGACCTGAATAACCGGTACGTCAGGTATGCTGGCTCTTAGCTTTTCAGTCCAGAGTTCAAGATTCATTCCGTTTTCAAAAATAATCGTAGCTTCTGAAGCACGGATTAAGTCTCCTGGGGTTACTTGATAACCATGAATCTCTGCTCCTGGTTTAGTCAAAGAGACTGATTTAATCTTATCTCCACCCACCTCACTCACCATATCCTCAATGATGGTAAAGGTACTTAATACTACAACTTCTTTATCGTTATCCTCTATATCTAAGGGAGTTTTTTCATTGTTCAAAACCAATCCTATGATTAGCAAAATTACTATCGCAGTAATAATGAGAATTATCTTTTTCGTCATACAGTAAATATATTTATAATTATTTCCAACTTTTAATTTTTGGTATTTCTGATCCATGTGGATCGGTGTCAGGATGGTCTAAGAATTTAGCCAGTCTTTGTATCACTTCGTCGCTCACCGAATGCTCGAGTTTGTGTGCTTCAACATGAACCTTACTCTTTGGTAGTTTTAGCTTCTCGTTTAAAAAAACTTCAATGACTCGATGCTTGTAGGTGAGCTTTTTTCCGGCTTCTTGTCCTTTCTTAGTCAGTGACACCTCAGCATATGGTTCAGCTTCTACGAGTCCCTCACGAACCAGTTCCTTGAGTCGCTCTGATACAGTGGATTTACTCAAACCAAGTCTCTCGGCAATCTGTGTAACCTTCGCCGAACCAGAAGACTCCTCTAGGGTATAGATGGCTCTAATGTAATCTTCCCTAGTTGCGCTTAGGCTAGCTTTCATAGAATTGTTCGTGTTTACGAACTTTATCAAATTAGGTTGCTTTCTGCAAGTAAAAACATTACTAGTTGACTATTGATTAAAATTTGAGATATTTGGTGTAGATGTACTTAACTTAAGGAATCGATATGGACAATAATCAGCGACGTGACTGTTGGACTTCGCTACTACTAATCCGTAACGAGTGCAACGATTCTTTTTTGACTATTGCTTCTCTTCCTGGAGAGAGTTCCCACGACGAGCGTTGGATGCTTCCTAAAATGGAAAGCCATGAAGCGGGCATATATCCTGAGGACACAGCCGAGTGGCTGGCTAAATACCGCCTGCAACTTGACCTAGAAACGAAAGATTTAGATTTGCTATGCACATACAGGAGCGAGACGGGCTATCCAATCTATCTCTTTGCAAATAAGGATCCCCTGGAAAGTATCGAAATACTTTTCACAGAAGAGCGAACTAGAGGCTATTATCAGAGCATGACGTTCCATCGAGCTGGTTTACCTAAATCAGGTTTAAATTATCTGCATAGACAAATATTGTCCGAGGGAGCCAATCTAATTAACTGTTCCGGGTCTAGCTTGAACAAACCAGAGCTGAGAATAGTTCGATCTAGAGATGACCTACAGACAAAAACGAAGGGTTCTTCAGCAAAATCCCCTTAAGAAAGTAAGAGTAGAGTAATTTCAAAGGCGTCTTGTTTAACAAGCGTCTTTTTTGTACACCAATAGCTTAGTCTAGCAAGAATCCGCCGGCTTGATGATTCCAGAGCCTTTCATAAATTCCCCCACTTTTGCTCAAGTCATCATGGTGACCGTCTTCGATTATCTGTCCATTTTCTAGTACGATAATTCTGTCCATCTTGCGTAAAGTTGATAATCGATGAGCAACAGCAATCACTGTCCTGCCCTCCATTAGCACTTCAAGCGCTTTTTGTATCTCTACTTCACTCTCACTATCCAGGGCTGAGGTAGCTTCATCAAGCACTAGTATTGGCGCATCTTTCAGCATTGCCCTCGCAATTGCCACCCTCTGCTTTTGCCCGCCAGATAATTTCACCCCTCGTTCTCCAACCATGGTATCGTAGCCTTTAGGCAAAGAAGAAATAAAATCGTGGGCCTGAGCTTTCTTTGCTACCTCGACAACTTCATCAAAGGTAGCGTCCGGCTTACCATACATGATATTTTCCTTAATGGTTCGATGAAACAGTGCCGGTTCTTGTGGTACCACCGCAATATTTTCTCGCAGTGAGTTTTGGGTAACTTCAGAAATATCCTGCCCGTCTATCTCGATTGCACCTCCGTCCAACTCGTGCTGGCGAAGCAATAGCGATACAAAGGTAGATTTTCCGGCTCCTGAATGACCGACCAAACCAAGTCGCTGGCTGGCTGGTATTTCTAGACTGAAATCTTTAAACACAGACTGACCCTCAAAAGAAAAGTTCACTTGCTTCCAGTCTATACGGGCTTCTGGAACTTGTAGCGGTGTGGCGTTGGCTATGTCCTCTATCTCATATGGTAAGAGCAGATCTTCAAGACCTTCTCGCATATCACCCACCGCTCGAGCCATAGTATTGAAAGCTCGGCCAATAAAGATCAGTGTACCGGTTATTTGGGTAAATAGAGCCAGCACTAACACCAAGTCACCTGCTGAAACAGAACCGTCTCTCCATCCATCAACCAAGATGTAAAACATTCCTATGGAGAAGACGAACAGTACTAGTGTATTCCAAAAGAGCATTACTTCGGTCCAGGTCCAACTCTTATTACTAGCTTCACGAACTTCAGTAGTAAAATTTTCTAAATATGATTTTTCTTGCTGATTTCTAGAATATTGTCTTACCGCTTGAATATTGCTAAAGATATCTACTAATTGTGAGCGAAATCTAGTTCTTGAAGTAGCTAATTCCATAGAATATTGCATTTTTTTTGGTGCTAACCGTCTATTCAATACAAACAAAACAACCAGCAAGACTATAAAAATCAGGGCTATATTTACATCTATAAATAACATAAATACAAAAGTTGCAATAAACGAAACCAGAGCTGTAAGGTGCGTCCACATCACGTCGGGAATCACTTGATCTAGGGAACCACTAACGTTATTCACCTTGCTCAAAAGTGAACCGGCAAACCTGTCTACAAAATAACCATGACTATGGTTCATCACATAAACAGACAAGTCATCATTGCATTTTTTGTGAGCGTTAATCATCCAATTTCTAATAAATATCGCGCTTAATCTAAAGAGCAGCTGTTCAACAAAGACTATAGTGGGGTACAAAAAAGCTAAAAAAATGGTCGCTCCGTAGTTTCCTGACTCAACCGAATCGACAATTAACTTAAAAATATAAGCTACACTAATACCGATAGAGGTGGCCAAAACCACAATAAAAAATGCCCCAAAAGCCCAAAACTTAAATGGTTTAGAAACATACCAAAAAAACGCCAGTGGGGTGCTGGGTATTTCTTGATGGTTGTTTATTGTTTTCTTATCCATAAGTTGTGTATGACGTTTGAGATGCCCTTTTCTTACCAGATTACATTAGATTATAACTTAATGTTATAATATAAAATTATGGAAAGATTTGATAAGGATATTCGACCTCCAGTAATTTTTAAATCTGCCTTAGAGAAGGAGGTGATGGTACCAGCCTATAAAAGAGCCTTAAAAATATTAGAGCGAGAGTCCTTAAGCCCGGAAATGTTTTCAGACACCTACAATCAAGACATGCTAAACAGACATGCAGCTTATGTAGAGGATAGAAAACAAATATTTGCTGACCAAAGAGCTACTAATGAATCTTGGGCAAGGGCGGAACTCTTTGGGAAGACTCTTGAAGGGATTTTACACCACCAGATAAATGAGGGTGTCTATGGTGAGGATGTTCGTGGTGTATCTACCACACCATATGACGATTACCACGCTGGAATAGATGAAGTAATTGAGAGATACGGGGAAGATGGGTCAACTTATATTGGATGTGCTATAGATATGACCTTTGGCAACCCGAGTAAAAAAATTCAAAGGATAAACGATGATATTGTCCAAGGGAGAATGCATGATGTTATCTATTATGAATCTCCCTTTGGCACTCCGCCACATATACACGGCAAACTCCAGGGTATACCAAAGGTAGTAGTGGGAATGGATGTATCAAATCTAATCAAACTGTCCTCTGAATGGAACAATATGGACCAGGAAGCACTAAATAAAAATCATCTTTTTCTAAATATACTTAGACAGATGCAAATGCAGTCTGAGGTCTACAGCGATGTAGCAAAAAAGTCTGGTCAGGAGGAAGTACAAGAGCGATATAATAAAGTCCATTCCGCTGTATCCAGACTTTACCAAGAACAAAGAGAAGCCAAAGATATTGACTTCCTTGATACTTCCGTAACAGAGGACCTTGTAAATAAAGCAATCAGAACTGAGCTAGGAAAATTAGAAACTTAGTACTACTCCTCATTGCGATAAAAATAAATATCGCTATAATATAGCTCAAAGAATAAGTCCGATTGGCTTATAGAGATAAATAAAAACAGAGTGACCGATTAGCTCAGCTGGTAGAGCGCTACATTGACATTGTAGAGGTCACAAGTTCAAGTCTTGTATCGGTCACTCTGTTTTGATTAAAATTAGTTTTCCGCCAGAGTTTTCCTCACCGCTTCAAGGGAGGATTCTTTGGTCTTGGCTACAAAAATATAGCGTTCTTTGTGACAAAAGACTGCTTCCGCAATACCAGACACTTCTACCAACTCAGCACCACTTAATCCCGCCCAGGCTTCTGGGAACAAAGTTTCGTGATCGAATCCTTTGGTTGTCTTTGGTACAGCAACTGCCATCCAGTCTCTGGTGTCCATGGCAAACACTGGAGAAACAAAAAACTTCACCCCTTCACAATTTGCCACGACATGTCTAGCTATCGGCTTATCAAACTCTAGCAGGGATCTATCTCTAGCCTTTGCAAACACCTCCCTTACATACTCGAGCATCATTTCCTCACTTTGTTCGTGACCGATTTGTCTCTTTATCAGTCGTCTGGCAAATGACACCGCCCGCATAAAACCAGTGTGAAAATCTTCATCACTTCCCCACCTTGGTTTGAAAGTATTTATAATATCGAAAAACTCATAAGGTGATACCCCTTCTAGATTAGGGTTACAAACTCTCATTTCATTGTCGGCTGCGTCTATTGGGTAGACTATCCGCTCTTCGATTTTTTGAGCTACACTGGCCGAACCGCACACCTCCTCCCCAATTTCATCCCAGACTAGACCAAAGGAGGAATATGGGACTTGGTTCTTTCTTTTTGGAACGCCATTTTGATGGTGATCAAAGCGCCTAGTCGCAGGGTCGTACTTTCCGCCAACATCCACCACCCAGTCTGCTTGCTCGATAACTTTTTGGTCACGGCTTCTGACTATTTCATAATTATCTTTTCCTAGAAAGAGAGTTACAGTAGCGACTGCCAGCACATCGTCTGGATCAAAGCTACCACTGTGAGTTACCACTGTTTGCATGCCTGTACTATAACAAAAATAAAAAAACAGCGGATAACTTGTACCCGCCTTATCAATCTGACCTTACTCCCACCAAGCTACACTTTGTCGTGTCCGCATCTCTGGCAGACCTGCCTGGTATCGAGGTGTCCTTTCCCGACACCAACCAAGGTTCTTCTGATCATGTACACGCAATCCTTTGCGCATTTGCCTATGTGTTGAGTAGTAGATACCCAAGGTTTATCCTTCACTTTTATTACCTCCGATTGATTTTGGCCTTTTACGATACCACATTTTTGCAAGATATCAATATATTCTGTATAGTGGCCGAATGATTATTTTGTCGATCGAGACTTCCTGTGATGAAACAGCCGTCAGCTTGCTTAAAGCTGAAGGAGATTTTCCTCATGCCACTTATGAACTCTCGGGTGATGCCTTGTGGTCACAGATTGATATCCATAAGGAATATGGCGGGGTCTTCCCCGCCATAGCCAAGCGAGAACACGCCAGGGTTATTGTCCCGATGTTGAAGAAGTCTCTGGAGGAAGCTGAGCTAGAGACCGACGAAGCAGACGAAGTCAGTACCGCCATTAAAGAAGACATCCAGCAACTCCTCGAGCGAGAACCGGGTCTCTCTGAACAACTCCTCGCCTACCACCAAGAACATGGTCGGCCAGAAATAGACCTGATAGCAGTCACCAGTGGCCCCGGTCTTGAACCGGCTCTCTGGGTGGGAGTGAACTTTGCCAAGGCTCTCTCTCTACTTTGGAACATTAAAGTTGTTTCGGTAAATCATATGGAGGGTCATATTTTAGCCAGTGTCTATGATGCTGATCGAGATGAACAGCTGTCAGACATTGCCTTTCCCGCCATTTCACTCCTTATCTCCGGTGGACACACCGAACTGATACTAATGAGTGGTTGGGGTGAATATAAAAAGATTGGTCAAACTCGAGACGACGCAGTCGGAGAAGCTTTTGATAAAGTCGCGAGACTGATAGGTATCCCTTACCCAGGAGGACCAGAAGTAGCCAGATTGGCGAAGGAGGCCCGAAAACGAGACCTGCCTAAGTACGCGGACCTGCCTAAGCCAATGCTCCACTCCAAGGACCTAGACTTCTCGTTTTCGGGCCTTAAGACCGCTGTCCGTTACGCCATTGCAGGCAAGACTCTCTCTGCTGACGAGAAGGCTTCTCTGGCTAGGGACTTTGAAGATGCTGTCACTGAAGTCTTGGTAAAAAAAGCTAGTACTGCTACCGAGGAGCACGGGGCCAAGACTCTAATAGTTGGCGGTGGAGTCAGCGCCAATCAACACCTGAAACAAAGCATGGAAACGCACTTCATGCATAATTTCCCTGTAGTGACGACTTATTTCCCCAAGCCAGGTCTGTCTACCGACAACAGCGTCATGATCGCCTTAGCTGGCCACGCCCGAGCGGAGAAAGCTCTCCTACCAACTGGCACTGATGTTCTCCGCGCTGACGGCAACAGGTCTCTAGCCTAAGACTTCATTACTATTCTCTTTCATGCTAATATCGCTAGATAATAAGCGATATTTTCTAATCTAAATTATAAGCATGGAAGAAAAACAAACAGCAAATATTCCTGAGTTATTCTTAAAGCCCTACGAGCCATCTGAGCACGAGAGCAAAATCTATAAGATGTGGGAAGAATCAGGCTACTTCAACCCCGACAATCTCCCTGGTGATAGGGCGGAGACTTTTAGTATTGTTATGCCTCCACCGAACGCTAATGCTTCCCTGCACGCTGGACACGCTCTGTTTGTGACCATCGAGGATATCATGATTAGATACGAGCGCATGAAGGGAAAGAAGGTAGTTTGGTTCCCTGGTTCTGATCACGCTGGCTTTGAAACCCAAGTGGTGTACGAAAAGAAACTAGAGAAAGAAGGTCGCTCTCGCTTCCAAATGACTCGCGAAGAATTGTATAAGGAAATTTACGCCTTTGTGCAAGAAAACAAATCCAGCATGGAAGACCAAGTACGCTCACTGGGTGCTTCTTGTGATTGGGGACGAGAATTATTCACCCTCGATGATCGCGCAGTCAAGACTGTCTACGACACTTTTAAACAACTAGACAAGGATGACCTTCTGTACCGCGGAGCAAGAACAGTCAACTGGTGTCCTAAACATCAAACGTCCTTTTCAAACCTAGAAGTCGAATACGAGGAGAGAAAAGACCCGTTCTATTACTTCCAATACGGACCATTTGTAATTGGTACCGCCAGACCAGAGACAAAGTTTGGCGACAAGTATGTGGTGATGCACCCTGACGACGAACGCTACCTTGAGTATAAGCACGGCCAAGAAATAGAAGTTGAGTGGATAAACGGACCAATCAAGGCCACTGTGATTAAAGATGAGGCTAGTGACCCAGAGATGGGCTCTGGAGTGATGACTATTACACCATGGCATTCAAATGTCGACTTCGACATCGCCAAGCGTCACGACCTAGACTACGAACAAATCATCGACTGGCGAGGAAAGCTCCTGCCGATTGCCCAAGAATTCGTTGGTATGAATATTAAAGAAGCCCGAGAAAAAATTGTAGCTAAACTAGACGAGAAAGGACTGTTAGTAAAAGTTGATGAGAATTACCATCACTCTGTACCTTGTTGCTATAAGTGTAGTCGAGAAATCGAACCACAAATCCGTCAACAGTGGTTTGTTAAAACTAAGCCCTTGGCAGAAAAGGCTCTTCAAGCTCTTGATACTGAGAAATTTACCTTCGTTACTGAACGAGATGAGAGAGTCTTCCGTCACTGGCTAGAAAATATCGAAGACTGGCCAGTCGCCCGCCAAATTGCTTGGGGGATTCCGATTCCAGCCAAAATTTGTACTGAGTGTGGCCACGGCATGGTTAACTTGAATGATTCGATTACTAAGTGCGAGCAGTGTGACGGAGCGGTAGAAGTGGATCCTGACACCTTTGACACTTGGTTCTCTTCCGGTCAGTGGCCACTTTGTGTCACCAATTTCCCTGACGGCGATGACTTTAAGACTTTCTATCCCACCTCGGTAATGGAAACCGGGAAAGATATTATTTTTTTCTGGGTAGCTAGGATGATTATGCTCGGTCTCTACCGTACCGGCGAGGTGCCATTTAAGAAAATCTACTTACACGGCATGGTGCGTGATAAGAAGGGACTTAAGATGAGTAAGAGCAAGGGCAATGTGATTGCTCCGAGTGAAATACAAGAGAGATTCGGTACTGACGCTCTTCGCATGGGACTGGTGGTGAACAACGCTCCTGGTACTGATATGAACCTAGACCCAGACAAAGTAAACGCTTATAAGAAATTTGCCAACAAGCTCTGGAACATAACCCGCTTCGTACTAGACAACACGACAGACTTTACTACAAAAGCGAATTACACTGCCGAAGACCAGGCCTTCACAGATGAGTTTTTACATCCAGCGGTAGCGGAAATTAATTCCTACATGGAAAGAGACCGCTTTGATCTAGCATCGGAAAAGATTTACCACTTTGTCTGGGACCACTTCGCCAGCTCGGTGATTGAGGAGTCTAAATCATTACTACTTGAGACAGGTGAAGTGCGAGCTTCAAGACAAAAGTTATTGTTGGACTATCTGACCACCTCACTTAAACTCCTACATCCATTTATGCCGTTTGTGACCGAAACTATCTGGCAAAACCTCCCAACCGATAGCAAAGACAGCGAGATGTTAATGGTCGCAAGTTGGCCACAAAAATAACCAAGTCAGACGCCCTGCTCTGGTACAATAGAACAAAATGGAATCTACCTTTTTTGCCATTGCGTTCTTATCCGGACTGATACCTGCCTTGTTTTGGGTTTGGTTTTGGTTGAGAGAAGATAGCAAAAATCCCGAACCATATTTCCTAATTGCCATATCTTTCATTGCAGGAATGGCAGTGGTCCCGATAGCTTTACCCCTACAAAAAATCGCCATTGATATCTACCAAGGGATAGAAATAGAAATATTTAACTATCTCATAAATGTCCTCACGTTGACCTGGGTAGTGATTGAAGAGCTGTTGAAGTATGCCGTAGCCTTAGCTTTGATATTTTGGAACCGTGAAGTCGATGAACCAATTGATATGGTGATCTACATGATTGTCATAGCCTTAGGCTTCGCCGCCTTAGAAAATGCTCTGTTTATCTTCAATCCATTAGTAGCAGGCAATTATCTAGATTCGGCCTTAACTGGTAGCTTCCGTTTTCTAGGGTCCACCTTGCTTCACGTGTTGGCCTCAGGGACAGTCGGAATCTTCCTCGCCCTAGCCTATTACAAGAGCAAATTTACTCAGGTATTGTATGGTACTCTTGGGTTATTCATTGCTGTCGTATTGCATGCCTTATTTAACTTTTTTATAATGGATGCAAGTGGAGGAACTATCCTATTAGTTTTTCTCTTCGTCTGGATGGGAATAATTTTACTCTTCCTACTCTTTGAAAAAGTAAAAATTCTCGAGCACAATCATAATCTACAAAATAAATTATCATGAAAAAACCATCATTTTTAGATCGCCTAACCGGAAGTCAGTCAGATGACTACGACCGAATATTAGACGAGGACCACCAATTTGGCGAAGAAGACGATCTGTCAGTAAGCAACGAAGAGGAGGAGAGCGAGGATGGCTGGTCAAGCGAAGATGATGATGAAGCAGAAATGCCACAAGACGGTGAGCTTCCAGTAGATATGTATCAAACTGACGATATGATAGTTATCCGAGCCTTAGTGGCTGGGGTCAGTCCGAGCGACCTAGAGATATCAATCACCAGAGATATGGTGACGTTGCGAGGAATACGAGAAGAATTCCAGGAAGCTCACGATGACAATTACTTTCACCGCGAACTCTTCTGGGGAAGTTTCTCCAGAACTCTACTTCTGCCTGAGGAAGTAGCTATAGATGAATCAGAAGCGCAGGAGAAGCATGGGTTACTAGAAATAAAGCTACCAAAATTAGACAAGCACCGCAGTACCAAGCTCAAGGTCAGAAGTGGCGCTGGAGCTAAGTAAAGGTCATCAATCAGACAATCTGCACGGAGGGTAAGCAGGTACCTTGCTCCTTGAGCTATAAATAGCAACAGCCCAAACACGTAAGTGTTTGGGCTGACTATTTGTGCTCAGGGGCAGATTCGAACTGCCGACACCTGGTTCTTCAGACCAGTGCTCTAACCAACTGAGCTACCTGAGCAAATGAGGAGCGAAATAGCTTCTCGCATATATTTCGTCCGAATGAAAATCAGGAAAGATTTTCTTACCTGATCAAGTGTGTCAAAGCAGGGCTTTGTACACGACTCTGTCCAGTAGATAACTGAACGTGAACGCTATTGTACCCATTTTCAAGATAATTTCAAACTACTCTCCTCGACCCTGGATAGAATCTCGAAATTGTTGCCAACCCGGGACGTCCTGCAAACCTGAACCAAATGATTGAAAAGAACTATTTACTGAGTTGAAATAAGGTTGAATTAAATAATAGTAGATTGCTACCGGAGCTCCAATTAGAATGAAAAATCCAACAATTTTTACCCAAAAGCCAATAATCGTGTCTCTCCGAATTTTTTTTAGTAATTGATTATTTTCTGAAATCAACTTCTGATTTTCTAACATCAGATCTCTTATTAATTGACACCCGTCTTTTTCTGAATTCATGTGCATATTATAGCAATTAAATAGTCATAAAAATTAGATTATGCTAATCTAAGCACCATTAGTCCCCGTAGTTAAATGGATATAACGGCTCCCTCCTAAGGAGCAGTTGTAGGTTCGATGCCTGCCGGGGACACAATGAAAAATACGCTTTTTAGTGGTTTGGTATGGATTTTCTCTGGTCTGGCTCTAGTAAGCTACGGTTTGTGGGGTCTTAGTAATGAAGAAGTACCAGGGGTGGAAAACTTGGTAAATTTTATAAACTCTGCTAGCGGTAATCTGCTGTACGTTGCGGCCTTTTTAGCAATCTTTTTTGAAGGGCTGTATGTGGTGGGTAGTGTGATTCCAGGTACCACGCTAGTACTCTTGATTGCCATAGTCTCACAGGCTGGTGGCTGGCTAAACTACCTACTGATAATCGTCGCTATTTACCTAGGCTGGCT
>Ga0136555_1000876_pt1 | contig 11397 bp, 16 predicted proteins | sample AntRauTorckE5432_FD_104927 | JGI IMG/M metagenome (GOLD analysis project Ga0136555, IMG submission 104927) | Saline lake microbial communities from Rauer Islands, Antarctica - Metagenome Torckler E5 #432 | ecosystem: Environmental > Aquatic > Non-marine Saline and Alkaline > Saline | place...
CGAAGATCAAACCCCATTCAACTGGAACGATGCCAGAAATGTAATGGATGTAGTTCCTGACTGGGTATTTAAAAATTTGTGAAGTTTTGTGAAGTATTGACATTTTAATAGTATACCGTATATATATGTACGGCGGAATGGATTGGCTTAACGTACATTACAAATCCAAATCCAAACACACAGTTTATCAACGATCACAAAAGAAACCCACTTTCTTTAGGGAGTGATAGCTTATGGCAACTTTTTTTAGAATACATAATAACACATTGTTTCCAATCAAAGATCAAGAAGTTCTTGGATTTGATATAAAAGAGCCATCGTATATTCCATCTGAATATTTGAACCAGTGTGAATTTTTAGTTTTGAGGACATGTTTTGGATTGGGTGACTGGGGAATTATTTCAGCAATGCCAAGATTACTTAAACAAAAATATCCAAATTGCAAGGTCTATTTGCCAAGTGATCAATTGATGGATTCTATATTTGGTTCTGATTACAAGAAACAGTGGGGATCTTGGGCAAATCCATATGACAATATGAGACATGTGTTTGATAATAATCCGTATGTTGATGGGGAAATAGATACGTACAATGGGGAAGTATATCACGACCATTTTAGGCTTGCGAAGATTGATGAAGAGCCCCTTGTTAAACAAATGCTAAGATTTTGGCAGTTTAATGAAAACGAATTAACGGATCTGTGTCCTGAATTGTATTTTTCAGATGAAGAAAAGAAATTCGGCAATTCTATAATAGATGAATACACCAATGGAAAATATGGAACACTACTGATATCGGATAGGTTTAAGGATAATCCAGATTGGGTACAAAAATTACAGCATCAGATTGATGTTATAGATTTGCCTATGTTTTATTGGCTTCATTCTCCGGATGTACCGTTTAACTTTAAGAAGATATTAGACCTAAGGCATATACACCCTCGCATTCAGTTGTATTTGAAGTGCCAGGCCACATCTAATGTGGGTCTACAATGTGGGGTTAATGATACTGTGGCTCGATATGCGGACACATACTCGCTTGTACGTGGTAAGCTTGGGACGAATGTTGTAGAGTGTGAATATTATATATTATGAAAAACTTAATGGAAGATAACTGGACGTCAATTAAACAGCCAAATCTTGTGGTGTATACTGCAATCATCGGTGGATATGATACATTAAAAGACCCTGAATATATTACCCCAAATTGTGATTATGTATGCTTCACAGATCAGGATTTAAAATCGGATGTGTGGGATGTTAGAAAGGTTATTCCGTTGTATACTGATAATACCCGCACTGCTCGGAAATATAAAACACTACCTCATAGGTTTCTTTCTGAATATGATGTTAGCATTTGGGTTGATGGTAATATTAGGATTGTGGGTAATGCAATGGATTATGCAAATATGCATCTACTTACATACCCAATGGCAGTACACGATCATATGGATTGTTTTGATAAACGCAACTGTGTGTATCAAGAAGCCAATGCCATTTTCCAATTAGGACAGCAAAACGGCGGCAATTTTAAAGATGATCCTAGTGTTATACAAAAGCAAATGCAGCGTTATATCGATGATGGGTATCCACCAAATAATACATTGGTATTCACGTGTACCGTATTACGATATCATAACATACGATCTATAATAGATTTTAATGAAAGGTGGTGGCAGGAAATAAAATATGGATCTAAACGAGATCAATTGAGTTTTAACTACGCAGCCTGGAAATTAGATACAAAATTTACATATACAGGCCACGATGGCAGAAGCAATGTATTTGCAAAACATACGACTCACACAAAATGAACGACGTATCGTGAAGCTATTTTTAACACATCAGAACTACCATTTGTCTCTACGACACCGACAGTTGTTTTAATCCAGATGATTTAGAACATGTTTCTGATAGTAAATATAGAAAGAAAATCAATCCTAAATTCTATTACAAGGCTTGTAATAAAAGATGGTGGTGAATGAAGAATATATTATTAGTAACAACGCAGTATAGGACAGGTGAACGTATTTACAATACGATTCCAGAATTGTCGAAGCGATATGATATGGATCTGCTACGATTGTATCAGATGAAGCCAGATTATAAATGGATCGGAGACGTTAATATGGTAAATGTATTTGATACCAAATATCTTGAATACTTTGATGATGTTTATTCCAATATTAATAGCGTAGATTATATGAAATATGATTTGATATTATTGGATGATAATAGAGAGAAAAATAATTTAGAAAGTATTTATTCAAAGGAACGAAAGTGTCCAGTTGTGGCATGTGAACATGGAAATAGAGACTTATCAAAGTTGGATTCTTTGAAAAATAGAGGACTTGTTTTTGATTATGGGTTTGTGTTTGGTAAAAAAACATCAAAGGATGAATTGATACCAATTGGAATTCCCAGTAATGATAATTTAATGAAATATGGTGGTATGGATAAAAAGCATATTTTAGTAATTGTCAACTTTTTAGGAAACAGGTCAGCACCATATGTTAGATTCGATTCAAATGTTTTTAAAGAAGTACCATTATTGGAATTGCAGGAACATTATAAGTCGCCAGTTGTTATAAAATTGAAGAGTAGAAATGATGAAAGAGGATATATTCACAATGTTAAATATTTAAGGGAAATACTTCCATCTAATCTTGATTATTCTATAGTAGTTGATGTAGAAAATGATAACAAACTAATAGCGGAATCGCATTGCGTAATATCAGCTCCATCTACAATGGCTTTCAAGCCAATACAGTTAGGAATCCCAACTGTGCTATTGAAGGGTACTGGTCAGGTAGGTTTGTTTTATGACTTTGTTGGATTAGTTGATATTAAAAAGTCGACAATATTGAATGAATTATATAATCAAGATAGACAGGAAATATTTATAGAAAGTACAATAGAAGGTGGTCTAGATTTTAATAGTACATCTGTGTTTTTAAAAGAAATTGACAAGTTATGCAAAGAAGAATAGGAATATTTACACCTGTTGCACATATAGATGATATTTATCCATTACTGAAAAGTAAGGGTACCATCGTAGTAGATGCACCACATGCAGATAAGAATACTGTAAGGGATCATTTGTTGGAACACAAGGTAAATACCATCATTTGCAATCCAAACAAACAAACATATACAATTGATGGTGATCTACTGGCATACAGCTATGTAAAAACGATACTTACATGTTCTACCGGTCTTAGTCATATTGATTTGGAATATTGTCAGTTGTTAGGGGTTGATGTTATATCATTGACTGATGATATGGATGTCATCAACAATCTACCATCAACATCGGAACTAGCCTTTATTTTAATGGGAATGTTGTTACGGAAAGTCCCACAGTCAATGAAACATGTATACACCGGACAGTGGAATTATGAACCATTCATCGGCCGCCAAATTAAAGGATTACATATTGGAATTGTCGGGTATGGTAGGTTGGGGAAAATGATGGCTACGTTTTGCAAGGCATTTAATGCAAGCGTTACTATATATGACCCATATTTGGAAAATGAAACATATTGGCAGGATGGGGTTCATCATACAACCAAAATTGAAGAACTGTTTACTAATTGTGATGTTGTTTCATTACATGTTCATTTGAACGAAGAAACAAGAGGAATGATTAACGATACTTTGCTTGAATTACCTAAAAAGGAATTATATTTGGTGAATACATCCAGAGGAGGTGTGGTCAATGAATGGGCTGTGTATAGGGCACTTGAAAATGGTACACTAAGAGGATATGCGACGGATGTTCTGGATTCAGAAAATACAGAAGAACCAGGAAAATCTCCAATATTAGAATCATTGCGTGATGGTGAAAATGTAATTGTTACACCACACATAGGAGGAATGACTTGGGAAGGGCAAGAATTTGCCTATAAATCAGCAATAAACAAATTATAATATGGTATCATATGGAAAGAGAAATAAACAAAAAGTCAGAACTGATATATTGGAAGGTGTTAAAGAAAAGCTTCTCACATCTAAATATTGGGTAAATGTTTAAATGAGAGTATTAGCAATTATACCAGCAAAGACAGATTCCAAGCGTTTACCAAAAAAGAATCTACAACTTATTAATGGTAAATCATTGGTGGACCATTCTATAGATTATGCTATTATAAGTAAGCACCAAGTAGACGTTGTAGTATCGACTGAAGATCGGGACCTACACAGTAGAGTATTATTGATGCGTGAACAGTCCAAATATAAACATGTATATGCTGATATGCGAAATACTGATTTATGTGGCGACGCTGAAGTCGTTGATGTGTATATTGATTTAGTAGAAAAAATGGATGATATCATCCTGGATGATGGAATAGAAGATATATACGATATTGTGGTTGCACTCCAACCGGACCATCCTGATAGAGAGCATACATTGGATGTCTGTATTGCATATTTTGTAGATAACAATTATGATGATTTGATTACGGTTGAAGAAAACTACAAACGTTCAGGTTCCGTTCGAATATTTAAAATGAAACATTTGTTATATGGAAATGTTTCCAAACGGATCGGTATTTTAAAAGATAACGCTACCGATATTCACTATAAAGAAGATTTAGAAAAGGCCCGACAAAATATGCAATCCAGATGAAAATAGATTATTTATTACATACAAACAAAGCGCTTTGGCGTGGATATACAAACGACGTGTCAAAAATAATAGAACACACCGAAGATGATGTATTTGTTATTTTTGACATAGGAGCCAATACAGGCGGCACATCGCTAGCACTTTCTAAAGGCTTCCCATCGTCGACCATTCATTCGTTCGAACCGTTTCTCGGTAATTATGAAAGGTTATGTGAAGTTACGAAAAACAATCCAAATATTGAAACATATAGTTTTGGATTTTTGGATAGAAATTGTAAATTACCAATAGGCATGCCGAAGATTCCAGCAACCAAATCACATAATTATGGACGAACCACTATTCATTATGAATCTGAACAAATAGCGGAAGCAGAATTTGTTAAAATATCTTCTTGGTGCCAACAAACCAATAATATTCCTGATTTGGTTTGGATGGATATTGAAGGGTGTGAATATAGTGTTATATTGGATTTGAAGGAATCAGATATGCTTGCAATGATACCGTATTTTTACATAGAAATAAATCCACAATATCCAGAATCTAATAAAATAATTGATCTACTATCAGATAATTTTAATCAAATTCATATAAGCGGAAAACAACGGGCATCTGCTCCTAAAAATTACTTATTTATTCAAAAATGATGAACAATACAGATATTATATTAATAGCAGAAATTGGATGGAATTTCTTGGGTGATATGGAACTCGCAAGGAATATGATTAAATATGCCTCTAATTCAGGAGCAACGTATACTAAATTTCAAACATGGTCGGTTGATAGATTGAAGCCAGGTGAATGGGATAATGATGGTCGAAGAGAAATATACGAAAAGGCACAGCTAAGCAAACAGGATCATATTGATTTGATAGATAGCTGCAAAGTACATAATGTAAGGTTTCTATCATCTGTCTTTAGTATTCCCGATGCTGAATTATTGGTTGAACTTGGTGTGAATGATGTTAAGATTCCAAGTTTTGAATCCAGAAATAAGGAGTTAATAGAATATTGCTGTTCCAATTTTAACCGAGTATTTTTATCAACAGGAACATCAACCGTAAGTGAAATAGGATCATCCATTGAAAATATAGATAATAATTGCGAATTGTTTTTACTTCATTGTGTATCATCATACCCTGGAAAACACAACGAAGCAAATATTAAAAGAATGGAACTGTTAAAGAAATTTGGATATCCTGTTGGGTATTCGGATCATATACAGGGAATAGATTCGGCAAAGGTTGCAATTGGATTCGGTGCATGTGTAATAGAAAAACACTTCACAATAGATAATGGGTTACCTGGCCGAGATAACAAATTTGCTATACTTCCAAGAGAAATGGGGCGGTTGAAAAAGTATGTGGACATTAGAAAAGAAATGATGGTTCCCCACGGTGGCGGATATCAATCATGTGAAGAAAATCAAAGACATAACTATACGGGCAGATTTAATGGATAGTATATCAGAAGTAAGTGAATCTTATAGTATTGGTCGTAGTGGTGCCGCATATATCAATTCAGTAAATATCAATTTCATATCGGCATCGATTATCGATCAAGATAAATATGGTGTAAATTGGGACGTTGTAACATCTATAGATGATATAAAGTTAATAATAAAATGATGAATCTTAGAGTAGAAAAGTGGGCAATTCCAGATGATACAATACATTTACTGGTAAAGGTTTAAGATGGACAGTGGACTTTCGGTAATTATAAGAAATAGAAATGAAGCCGACTATATTGGATTTGCAATTCAATCGGTATTGGATCATTTTTCCGATGTGAATAAAGAAATCATCGTTGTAGATAATGAATCTACAGATGACTCGTTATATGTTGCATCGCTGTTTAATGATCGTGTTGATATTGAATATGTTAGTATATCAAATAAAGAATATACACCTGGCCGAGCGCTGAACTTAGGATTTCAAAATGCTAATTATGATTCTACCTTGGTTTTATCTGCTCACTGTCAAATAACAAAATTACCTAAACATATTATAGGTTGGATCGGCAATTCAGATGATAAATTTAAAGTTGTATTTGGTAGACAAATCCCCATATACAGAGGGAAAAAGATATCACAGAGATATGTATGGGCTAATTTTAGAGAAGATTCAGTAGATTCAGTTAATATGATATCCAAATCGGAAAATAGGTATTTTTTACACAATGCTTTTTGTTTTTACCACACAGATTCTGTATTGAACCAACCATTTGATGAAGAACTATCCGGAAAAGAAGATAGATATTGGGCGGCCGATTTTATAGAAGCAGGTGGTGAAATATTATATTCTTCTGATTTGGAATGTAATCATTTTTATACAAAAAATGGGGCGACCTGGAAAGGAATTGGGGCACTAGTACCATTGTTTATTGCAATCAGCCAATTTGTACCATATTTACTCATATAATTGAAGAATAGTGAAGGAATTATAATGAAATACGTAAAATGAAAATATTAGTTACAGGCGGAAATGGCTTCATAGGTCACAACTTAATACGAAATTTATATAAACAATACTCTGATGTTGAAATTGTATCGGTTGACAATCTATCAACGGGAAGCGAAGATAATACTTGGTTTAAGCCCGGCATTAAATATTTGAACTTTGATTTAGCATATGAAGATTTATCCGATATAGGATACATCCCAGATGTTATTTTTCATTTAGCGGCAACTGCTAGAATTAAACCATCTTTTGAATATCCAATGGGGGTTCTTCATAATAATACCGAAAGTACATTGAATGTGCTGGACTTTGCAAGAAAGAATGGAAATATTCCTGTTATATTCGCAGGAAGTTCATCTATTCATGCGGGTCATTACAAAAACCCATATACATTTTCAAAGTGGATGTGTGAAGAAGCATGTATGATGTATTCCACTATTTATAACCTACCAACAACAATCGTTAGGTTTTACAATGTATATGGTCCAGCTATGATTGATGGTTCAAGTCCATATGCGACTGTTTTATCCATATTTGAAGATAGAATTAAACGAAATGAACCAATAGAAATTACATCCGATGGAGAACAGAGACGAGACTTCACACATGTTGATGATATTTGTGATGGGTTGATTGCTTGTATGAACCGACCGGGTGATAGAGCAGATGTGTTTGAATTGGGGCGCGGCAAGAATTATTCAGTTAATGAAATAGTTGATATGTTCTTGTATAAACATCCAGACACTATCGTTAGATATGTCCCAGAACGTCCAGGCGAAGCCAGGAACACACTAACATTATCCGAAAGGGCAAGACGTGAACTTGGTTATAACCCGTCTAGAAACGTAAAAGACTTTGTTGGTAGATTATGAAAACTAAAATCATGACGGATTGTGGTAATGTTTTTGTTATCACAGAACAGTATTATTCTTTGAACTATAAAATATTGAGATAAGTAATGAGTAAAGACGTAGTTTTTATACCTTCGATGCAAAAATTTGAAGGAAATGGAAGATATCTTCATTATGAATATGGTATCAAATCGTGGCAAAGGTGGTGCGACAAGAATGGTGTTATTTGTATTGTTTGGGATGAACCATTATACTCTTGGGATGAAATGACTTTCCCTTGGCAACGATATCATCTCTTTCAAATATTAGAACACAATAATATTGATTACGATCAGGTACTAATGGTGGATGCCGATACGGTTGTCCATCCCGATACCCCATACTTCTTTAACGATACGGAACATAAATACGTCGGTGTAGTGGATCAAGGATGCTGGAACTGGTCAGGGAGAAGCATAGCGTTATATCAAGACGTATTTCCTGATCTAAGACTTAATCGTGGCAGGTATATCAATGGCGGATTCCAAATTGTTAATGAAGTTCACAAAGACTTCTTCAACGATATGTTGACTTTGTATAAGGAAAACGTTAATTTGTTCATAAGCAAACAAAAGAACCATCTAGGTACAGATCAAACACCGTTGAATTATATGCTTCAAACTTCCAAATTTTTGGAAGAACTAGAAGTTAAAATATTTGAACCAACATATAATCTGCATCATTTGGTAAGTAAGAATTTACTACCATTTGGTACGCAATGGCCTGCACCAGATACAATGGAACACTTATATAATCAGGCGTGGATTTATCATTTTAATTCCATTCCAGAAAACCCGAACAAACGATACGCCGGTTATTTCATTAAAAGAGCATATGATGAACTTTGCGAAATCAATTAAATCAAAATTACTTAAAAAGAGAAAACTATGAATTGGGAACCAATTAACGGAAATGTGATTATTAAGTCACACAAAGAAGAAAAGACAGATTCGGGATTATTCATTCCAGATTCCGCACAAAAAAATGAAGGTGAAGTCGTTAAGGTCGGAAATGGGTATTATACACAAGATGGTGTGTTTATTGAAACAGCATTGAAGGTTGGTGATATTATCCAACTACCCAATTCCGCAGAAGAAGTGATTTTGGATGGAGAGAAGCTTTTCTTAGCACATGAAGCAGAACTTAGGGTTAAGAAGTAATATGAAAGTAGCACTGGTGTCAGAAAACGGTCTGTTCGGCAAAGTACCTAAAGATTTTACAAATGCAAGAACAGAATTTGCATGGGCATATAATTTAGATGCCGACATGGTCCCGTTGGCATACATAAACAATATTACAACCGATTATGACTTGATTATATTGATCATTCCAAAAAAGATCAATTCAGGGTTTGATGTATCATTTGTTGACCTTCTAAGTGAACACTCCAATAAAGTTGCAGTAATGCAAGAAGGTCCATATTGGAATTTTCAGGATCTTGATCTTCCAGTGCAAATTTGGTACAGTAATGAATACGCTTCAGCGGACTATATTTTCTGCCACAATGAATCAGATGCAAAATATTATCGTGGTATCTATCAAAAACCAGTAATGGTGCTACAAACAGCAATGGTTCCATATACTATTAGAAATTTCGCTATAAGGGGAAATAGAGTTAATACAATTATCGGCGGCAATTTTTGTAGCTGGTATGGCGGATTTGATTCTTATATGGTAGCACAAGAGTGTGATACTGAAATTTATGCACCATCGATGGGTAGGAAAAAGCAAGGTGAATCGCATCTTCTACGACATCTCCCGTATATGAATTGGACAGATTGGATGAAAACTCTATCTACATTCAAATACGGAGTACATCTTATGCGTACATTCGCCGCCGGAACCTTTGCAATGAATTGTGCGTATTACAACATACCATGTATAGGATATGGTGGATTAGATACTCAATCCAATCTTCACCCGCATACAACAGTAGATATTGGTGATATAGAATCAGCTAGAAGTGTAGCTCGTAGGTTGAAAGAAGATTCAGGCTTTTATGATGAATGTGTAGAATCGACAAAACACCGTATTAATGATTATACGGATAGAACGAAGTGGGTAGAAAATTTCCAGAGCTCTTTCTTGCGTATCGGTAAATAACAAACAATATATACACTTAGATACTACAATGGATACATTACGACAACTGAAAAACGATTATGATTATATGCTGATGGAACGAAACGATTGGCTTAAAAAATACAATGCCGCTCGTGTCGAATATTTGAAATATAACGAACAGGTTGTTGTGTTGAAAAAATCAATAGAAAGATTAGAACGAGAAACCAAAGGAAAACGATTGTTCACTTCATTGGCGCCCGGAACGTTCTTTGTATCGAATTATCCAGAAGCACCATCGGGTTTCCGAATGTCGGCTGTTCGTCTGAAAATAGATGATAATACATATGTAACGGTCGAAGATGACCGTGGCGTTTATCTTAAAGATCAATATCATTGCACTATTACCGACCACAATGGAAATATTTTAGAAGAATGAACATGGAAAATAAAATAAAATATAATCTTGAAAAATTAAGCAATGGTAACTATCGAATAAGAATATCGGAGCCTGACGCTGCCGATTTTTACTTGAAGGAGCGTTGGATAGGTTCTCAATTGGGCTGATACTGTAAACATACGATTGAAACGAATGTTATTGATGCTACAGAATGGGCTAGTGAAATAAATGCCATGTCGGCTTTCCAACGCTATAGTGAAACAATGCCGCCATATGTTATATCATCAAAGGAAATAAAACCAACAATACAATGAAAAAAATATCAACACTCTTCAAAATCAAAGAGTTTCCTTTCAGGTTGTACGATGATAGTGGAAATATAATCTATCACGAAAATTCAGATGGGAAATGGTCTCGTAGAGAATTCGACTCCAACCGCAACGTAACCTACTACGAAGGCTCAAATAAATTTTGGTTTCGTAGTGAATACGATTCCAATAGTAATCAAACTTACTACGAAAATTCAGATGGGGACTGGAAACGGTTTGAGTTCGATACTGATGGAAATGTAACTTACTACGAAAAGTCAAATGGATATTGGGAACGCAGTGAATACGATTCCAATGGAAATATAACTTACTACGAAGATTCAAATAAATTTTGGTATCGTAATGAATACGATTCCAATAACAATGAAATTTACTACGAAGATTCAGATAAATTTTGGATTCGTAATGAATACGACTCCAATAACAATATAACTTACTTTGAAAATTCAGATGGATATTGGGAACGTCGGGAATTCGATTCCAACAGCAATGAAGCTTACTACGAAGATTCAACTGGAGTAATACGTGGCACTAAAAAGCAACAATGTCCAGACACAATAGTAATTAACGGTACGATATACACAAAAAAGCAAGAATAATGAAAAGACTATCAACACTCTTCAAAATCAAAG
>Ga0136555_1000880_pt1 | contig 11375 bp, 12 predicted proteins | sample AntRauTorckE5432_FD_104927 | JGI IMG/M metagenome (GOLD analysis project Ga0136555, IMG submission 104927) | Saline lake microbial communities from Rauer Islands, Antarctica - Metagenome Torckler E5 #432 | ecosystem: Environmental > Aquatic > Non-marine Saline and Alkaline > Saline | place...
CTTACTCATACTTCCTCCAATTGTCGTATATATACGACTTTGTTTACACAAAAAAAAGAGCGCACTCAGCCCCGACACTGAATGCGCTCTCTAAAATTTATTTATTATTTACTTCATATTAATGCTAAGCATAATATTATAAACATCACCCTTAACATTACGATTTTCCGCGTGCATGAACTGCGTTGAGGAATATTTATCTTTCCTTATACGTGCAGCTCTGCGGAGTACTTCTTCGCTGATACCCTTATCTTTGCTCAAGACTGATCCTCATCAATAAGCCCTCTGTGTCCTGAAGGTCTTTCCTCCTTCAGATTTTCGTGGGCCCTGTCTGTGGAACGTAAATCTTCTCGAGCTCTGATAGTAGTATCAGGATCAAAGCTTGTCTTATTAAGACGAGCTGTGTATTTCCTGCTGTTTTTTGACATAACAGACTCCTTTGTTTGACTTACTGTAATAGTGCTATATATTAATATAGCCTGTATTCAAACAAAAGAGAATTCGTAGTCCGGGTTTTTGGGCATATACAAACACTACCCGAACATAACACACTCTAAGTACTAGTTAAAAACAAGACTAAGAGTTAAAATCTCAGCATAGGCCAAAACAAACATTAGGTCTATGAGTAACTAAAAAACTTTACGGGAAAGTTAAAAGTCACATGAGTCTATTATAACACAAAAAGACCTATTTTTAAGGATAAATCATGGCTAACGAATCAGCAGAAAACCCTTTAATATTGGAGAGAATAGTAAGGGCTGCATGTAATGAGTTCAAAGCTCTAAAAGGCACAACACTCAAACCTTTTGTTCCCTTCCTGACACTTAAAGGTATGCCACTTAATTTTAGAAACCACTTCCCGATGCTACCCTTTTTCAAGATAAAACGCCCCAGAAGAACTGTTTATATGTGCGCTCGACAGTTGGGGAAAAGCGTGTCTCTAGGAGGCTCCAGTATACTAAGAAGCCGTGTTATAGGTGAATATGATGTGCTGGGTATCCAACCTAGGTTTGAGCAGATAAAGCGTTTCTCCACCCTATACACAGGCCCTATGATTAATAATTCTCTTATGAGGGGCTGGCTTGTGGATAACAACCGTGAATCAAGTATAATGCAGCGCGCCATAGGCGGTGGTGGGACACTCCATTACGCATATGCATTCCTTACTCCTGACGCGACACGTGGATTCGCGGTACAGGAGCTTGATATTGATGAAAGTGTTGTGGCTGAGACACTTGTGACTATTAAGAATAAAGGACTTGTAAAGATAATTGATATAAAAGCTGGAGACACCATCGACAGTTTCGATAGTTATGGTAATGTTATATCTAGCGTTGTAGAAAAAGATGCTTCCTATCATGGGAATAGACATGTTTTTAAACTAACGCTAAATAACGGTAGTAACATAACAGGTACCAGTGAGTCTTTTGTAAAGACAGATAAAGGCTGGTACACAATCGGAGGACTGATAGAACATGAATATTTACGAAGGATTGAACAAGAGGCAAGTGCAGTTAATAGTTGGGACGGCTCTAGGGGACGGGAATATGAGGGGCACGTTAGCAGGGAAGACAGCGAGCTATACAAGCAACCATGGCTGGTGTCAGAACGAGTACAACACGATAAAGTACCAGATCTTACAAGAATTTACAGACAGACCTCCAGAGAAAATAGTGAACAGAGGCTTCGGAGAATTCTCCAGCAAATGGAGAATAAAGAATACAAAGATATTAAGGTCGCTGTACGATCTGGTATACACGGACGGGAAGAAGCAGATAACGCAGGCCCTATTGAACTTAATAAAAGAAGAAGGCCTTGCCTGGTGGCTCTGCGACGATGGATCTCTGGCTTCAAAAACAAAAAGAAGTATAACGTTCCATACAGAGGGCTTTCAGAAAGAAGAGGTATATCTTCTCAGCTACTGGTTAAAGAACACCTGGGGTATAGAAAACAACGTACAGGACATATTAAGCAGACGTGTAGAAGGAGAGTTCTATCACATAATATACTGCACGCCAGCGGGAACAGAGAAGCTGATAGAGTTGGTAGAGCCTTATATACCGGAATGTATGAAATACAAAATAGATTTCAGGGAGCACAGCTGTGTTATATGCGGAACACCTATACACGGTCAGTCAAACACCTGCTCCGAAAGCTGCTGGGAGATCAACGACAAGGAGAGGTGGGCCAAGTACAGTGCGAGGAACAGAAACAAAATAAATACAAGGAGCAGAGAATATTATGCGACACACGAAGAGTTTCGGAAGAAGAAAACAGTTCACCAGAGGGAATATTTAAGCGATCCGGGGAACAGAGAGAACAAGAATGCAGTAAGACAGAAGCTGAGAGACAGCAGAAAAGGGGATCCGGACTACGAAGCGGCGCTCACAGAAGAACGCAAGCGTTACTGGGACAAGCTGCAGAAGGATCCGGTGCGTCTGGAGAAGAAGTTAGCCAGGCAGCGGAAAGCCGCAAAGAAGAAACTAGCGAGCGGCGATACTTCAAAAAGAGAAGCACTTCGTCAATGGAGGAAGGACAACCCGGAGAAGTACCGGAAACAGCTGGACGACGCAAAAGCAGTGCATATGGAACGCATGGAGAAGGATCCTGTATACAGAGAGAAGCAGAGGCAGAAGAATCTAAAGAATACATTAAGGGCAAAACAGAGAAGATTGGATTCTGCTCTATAGATAAAATAGAATACGCAGGTAAAAAAGATGTTTATGATATATCTGTCGTAGGCACTAAAACTTTCTTTGCCAACGGTATTGCTGTACATAACTGTCAGGATATACAGAATGATTTTATACCTATAATAGAAGAGGTGCTGTCCGCGCAGACGGAACATGGTATACGTGTTTTCTCAGGGACACCTAAATCCTTCGAGAACACCCTAAGCGTTCAGTTCAATAAGAGCTCTATGGCATATGCTCATATAAAATGTGAGCACTGTAATTACGAGAATATCGCTAATAAAGAAAACCATATCTATAAGATGATAGGAAATAAGACCTGCATCTGTGCTAAATGCTTTGGCGGGAGAGAAACTATACTTATAAAATACAGAGATTATATAAGAACTATAACATTCTCTGAGTTATGGGCTAGCTCTCTAGGAGAAGATAAAGCATGGGAAGACGGCACACGTAGAAAAATATTCGACAGGCTAGAAGTATGGGACGAGAACGGCTGGACAGCTCTGCATCAGATAACATTAGGAAAAGAAACAATGCTAAGAGAGCTTAGTAGCCCCCGAACAATAACAGCTACCTGTGATCATCCTATAATGATAAAAGGAGAGGAGGTAGAACTCAAGGATTGTGCTGGTAAAGAATTAACCATTTGTAAGCACACACCTATTATAGATAAAAATATAAATAGTTATGCTATCGCTACTATAAAAATAGATTGCAACTGTACATTCTGCGGGATGGGCGACGTTGTGAGTTCAGGGGGCGGTAGTGGTAGAGTGGGACAGAAGACTACTGTTGCCTGTAATAACTGCGGCAACAATTATAGGGTGTCTTCACCGTTACCGAAAAAAGTAATTAGCATAAGTGGTTATTTAATAGGAATGTTTTTAGCTGACGGTAATATAATAAGAAAAGATAAGCAAGCTGTAGGTGTGTGTTATACACAAAATAAAGGAGCTATAGCAGATAAAATAGAAGAAGAGCTGAATAAGGGGGACATCCCATATAAAAAAGATATAGTAGATAAAAAAGTATCATTAAGAGTATTCGATACACAAGTAGGGAGTTGGTTTCGTAGGTTTGGTGAGAGATGTGAGGACAAGAGACTTAGCAGTGATTTTATGTATTGGTCTAATAATATGGCACTAGGCGTGTTAGCTGGTTTAATAGACGGAGACGGTAGTGCCCACCGTAATACCTATGTTCTAAGAATGGGTAGCCACGATGTAATAAAACAGCTTACCTGGCTATTGACGGATATAGGCACTCATTTCACATCGTGTATAGACAGGAGAGAAGGGCGGGACTTATATAGTATAAGCTTTAGATATTTATTACCGGAGGCTGTAAAAACTATAGATAAATATGATACAAAAGCCCAGCGTCCTATAGCGAGAAAGGTAAGCACCACGCGCATAGCCAGACAATCATACGACGTAACAACGAGTAGTGGTACATTATTTGTCAATGGTATATTAGCACACAACTGCGGGAAGCCTCTTAATCTGTATAACATGCGTTATATTCATCATTACCCGGATCGCAGAAACAAATACGAAGGCTATCACATATCACAGGTTACGCACCCACTACATGCCTGGTACCCGGAAAAATGGTCTGAGCTTGTAGATAAATTGAATGATCCTAATTATGGTGAGGTAACATTCGAAAATGAGATATTAGGACTGCCGTCAGCACATAATAATACGCCTCTTAGTGAAGCTGAGCTTAGAGACGCATGCGACCCTAACATACACAATACTATACAGGAAGCAAAAATAGCGTGCCAAAGAGCCAGTATGTCTGTAATGGGTGTTGACTGGAGTGGCTTCGGAGAAGACGGCACTTCTACTACTGTGGTTGTTATAGCTGTATCTTTCCCGGGTGATGAGGCTGTGAGAATCGTATACGCAGAAAGGCTTAATATGGGGGCGGACGCACAGGCAGAAGCAGCTCATATAAGATCTGTATTTAATTATGCTAACTGTGAGTTCTTTGCTCATGACTTTTCAGGTGCCGGTACTATTAGGGAAGCGCTCATATCCCAGATGGGCATAAATAAGAAAAAATTCATACCTTTTGATATTGTGCACGCCCCCGTACGTAAGAAGATCATATCATTTTATAAACCTACTGACGGTGGTAGATCCTGTTATAATATTGATAAAACAAGATCTCTTATGGTACTTTTCCAGATGATTAAAAATAAGAAAATTATACTACCTAACTGGGACGAGAGTAAACTTATTATATCAGACCTTCTTAATATCATGCAGGAGACCAGAAGTAATCCCAGAGGGAGTGATTTTATGATAATGGATAAAGTACCTAATACAACCGACGACTGTGCACACGCTATAAACTTCGCCTGTTCTACTATATGGCATAGTGCGGGCAAATACCCTAATATGGCGCCTCAGATACCGGAATCTGAATATGAAGATGGTACCGGAGGAGAGGGTGAGAGAAAACGTCTTCAGGATAGATTGAAGGAACTTAATATTAAACCTAAGATGATTTAATTATCGTTCTGTCTTACCAGCATATCCAAGTTTTGCGGGATTACTGACTGTCTTCTGAGATCTGTAGTTATAACCTCGTTTTGCTGAATAGGCTGTGTAGTATATAAACGTGGATCCCCTTCCTGATCTACACCTAACTGTGTATTCCCTGGGACAGCCTGCTTGATACGCTTTACAAACTCTTTAAGATCCTGAACAGTAAAAGCCTGTCCCTGAGGAGTTATGATGTCTTCTTCTTTTATAACATTACCAAGATCCGTGCCAGCTGGAAGGGGCCGCGCAGCTATAGTAGCCTTATTATCCCCGGACCCTCTTATATGTGTTTTTCGACCGGCTGATTCCATGGACTGTTTAGGCATGGCATCTTCTTTCTTAGTATCCGCTACGAGTGATTTAATATTAGCGGAGAATTCGTTGTCAGCATTCTTGAAGGGTATTTCAGACAGCTGCATCATTAACTGATCTGTCTTCTTCTGTGTGAACTCTTTCATGCTTGTAACATTATCTCTCTGTTCAGACCAATAGGCTTCAAACATTATAGAATCCGCCCCTAGATTATCATCCCTACCCAATATCATATCCTCGGATATGTTAGCGAATTCCAGGACAGGGGGAGGGGTTGTTATTCCATGCTGCACAAGCAGTTTACCTACGTATTCTTTTATGTCGGGAGAAAATCCTGCGGACTCGTAGGTTTCTATGCCTTCCAGAAGACGCATCTCAGAACATCCCCATAGGATATCTTCAAGTGATGCTGGTATAAAAGAATTAGGACTGATATCGTCTAGGTTGAATACCTGTACTATATTATTAAATACCATAGTATCTACATGAGCTGTGTCTGTGCTAAGTACAGTAGTAGCTGCGGATATTTTATCAAAAAGACCCTCATCAATGGATGTGACACCAAGTCCTCGGACTTCCATCTCCATGGTTTCCTGTTCCCAGTTAATACATTCTGCACCGAATCTGTCAACAAGCAAAGCAATAGCACTTGTAGCAAAAAGTTCAGGATCCGCAAATAGCTCAGTTATTGTACGCATGGCGACCCCTATTTATTGAGGTAGTATTTCTCAAAATCATCAGCATCCGGAGCAGGGAGAGAAGACAAAATGTCTAATTTTTCCTCAAAGGATACTTTAGGGATTTCTCCAATAAACTTATCAAAGTACTCATCCAGTGTTTTTTCTTCTACAGCAGTCTTCTCTATATCCGATCCGTTTTGCAGCTTGACAAATAAACCTCTTATTTCGCCTGCAATTTTCTCGGTATAAATAAACAATGATTCTTCCGGAGAAGGTAGGTCACTGTATTTGTCTATGAGCCCTGTATGTTTATCAAGAAAATCAAGTACGGCTGCTGTCTTTTCCAGATGAGTATGATCCAGATCTACTTTCTCAAGAGATTCAGCGTATTCTGTCAGATTTTCCATGAAGCGTTCGTCAGCTCTTTTATACAATCTGGCTCTATCACGTATAGTGTCAATAAGCTGCAGTTTAGTGCACATACCAAAGCCAGCGGCCTGGTCAAGATAGGTGTCCACGTCATCTCTGAGGGATGCTTCTTTTTTTAGCTCTGAGTTAAGAAGCTGTCTTGCAATATCTTTACGCTGATCAAAAGAAAACATATTTTTGTTTTCAAACAGCTGGATAGCAGCTTTCTCAAAATCTCTAGGGGAATTGAGTTCCCAGGAATCAATCTCAGAACCTTTCATATCGTTGATGTGAATAGTTTGTTTTAGGGAAGCCTGTTTAGGTATGTCTGTCTTCTTCATCTGAAAGGTATGTGGGATACTCCACAGATCGAGAGCGTCATCAATATTTTTTTTAACTGTTTCTGCGTATTGTGTGTCTGTATACTCCGAAGCGTTTTTCCGGAAATAAAGCGCAGATAAGTATGCATCTTTTTTAGATGCTATCGGGAATTTTCTGTTACCAGGGTCTCCGAAAGCCCCTCTTGGAAGACTATGCAGTTCTTTCTCATCTACTACAGAAGCCTGCTTGACAAACTCAGGAAGTTCGAATATAGTAGATAGTTTCTTTAATACCGCTAGACTTTTGTCATTATACTGGTCATGCATTTAGGATCCTCTTATGTTAGATGAACAAATAACCTGCCTACTTGATAAACTTGGCGTACCAAGTATCACTTGTTATAACTATATACCTTTATACGCCTCTTGTCCAATGTGTGGGGGTGGTAATACACTCTTAATTAATAAAGATCGTAAAATTAATTCAGTATATATGTATATAATATGTCAGGTGTGTAACGAAGCTGGAGACGCTGATGACTGGATACACAAGCTTGATAACAGTATTGATGTACGTCCTAAAAACCGCCATAGAAGAATAGCTGAGATCTACCTGGACAGCCTTGATGACTTTACCGATAACTTTTATATAGTACAGGATATGATGACGCGCCTGGGGTATACATCGCCTGTTGTCCCACCTGGTAAAGCTTTTTCCCTTATGTCCTATGAGCAGTTTATGGGAATCGTACCGGCAGAATTTAATTCTAATTTAGCAAGACAGGAAAGTTATATAGCTATCCCTATATATAAACACGTAGGAATGCTAGACGATATAATGTTATATGACGGCTGTAAGTATGAGCGGCTGTTCAGAGTTCAGAATAGAAACCATTGCGATGCTTTCGGGTTCTGTGGTAATTTACCGTACGCTTCAGTAGAAGAACTTTTTGTAGCACCCTCAATTAATGATATGATATCGATAATGGGTAAGCAGCGTTCCGAGGGTGTACCTGACACAGAGTTTCACGTGGTTGTGGATCTAGCAGAGAAACGCCGTAAGAGAGAATCAGATACATTTAAACATGGAAGAATAAGATCCGATCGTATTTTCTTTTTAAGACCTAGGGGGCTTAGGACATCCCAGTTATGGGAACTTCCGGAAGAAGGCGCAACATCAGAACTTTATATAATAGATGATTATACCAAACACAGCGTAGCGGTTTTATCCGCCAACGCAGCTTCTATCGGAAGAAGGACAGAGCCCTGTGATACCGTTTACCTTAAAAGGGCTATACAGGAAAGTAAACAGCCTTATAGATTTTTTGTAGACGGGTGTCACGTAAAGGCACATAGAATGCTCCTGGGTTCCAAAAAGAAAAATGATAAAGCAGTAGCTGTAATATCAGGGTTGCTTGATGTGCGTAGAGATACTGACGGATCATATACGCTGAGAACCAAGTATTATGACAAACCCACAAAGGAATATAAAGGAGTCACAGAAGAGATATTCCAGGATTACGAAACATTTAATTCTTTTCTTACAGAAAATAAAAGTGACGATAGAAGAGATAAACCGGTAGTATTACTTGACTGGTTTGAAGATAAGGCTATATTACCCTATCTGATACTTATATCAGATAAGACTACAAAGGTTTTAAATAAAGGAGGTAGCAGATGTTGATTAACATTAATGATCCTATTATGGACGGGGAAACACATTTCAGAAGGATTACACACGAGAAAGATCGCTTAAAGGTGCACCAAGGCGGATTATCGCATCTTGAGAGAATGTACGCATCGGGTGGTTTTATCGTATCTATTTTTCATAATTATCTTACCAACAAAGAAGAGCCAAAATATATCACCATCGAGACAGCTTTAGAAAGATATGAACATATGCGGGAGATGAGGGAAAAAGCCCCTGAATGGGTTGATGATGGTATGATGCCTGCCATATTGAAAGCAATAAGAGCTGCCCAGCGTCAGATAAGCAGAGGTCAGGGACTTGTTCAGAGTATGGGAGATCCTAGTGAGGATGATATAGAAAAAGAATGTGGATTCCTTAATTCCTTTATAGCAGAGCAGAGGAACAGTGATCCTGAGCTGGATAAAGAAATGACTAAGCTCGAAAAAGAGGTTGGGAAGGCTTAAAACGAATTGTCGTATATATACGACTTTTCAAGGATCTATCTTAGAAAACAGCACAGCGCCTGTCTGTGCTGTTAATGTTATAGAATTTAATTCAGCTATCTGCTCAGTTATATTATCTTCCGTAAACTGTCTGGTAGCAGGATCTCTGAATATCATGGTTATAGTATCATCCCTGTAAAGAGGTCCACCTGAAGTATCCGGAATTATAAGTATATCAGCAGGTGAGGCTATATTAAGGAACGTGTCTGTAACATCTTTTATAAAAGGCTTCCCCCCGGAAGCTACACACGTAAGTTCATACGTGTGTGTATTCTTTACTTCGTTATATGAGAACGCGAGTGTTATCATGTAATTACCTCATAAGTATCTGTAAGTAGTTTTATGTCACGCTCGATAAGATTGACAGCCCCCTGCATCTCCAGAGAGTCCTGAACACTTATGTCCATGAATCTTTTACGGAAAAAAGACAGTCCGTTGGCAGGCGTGTCTGCAGGATATTCTTCCATATCATGCCTGCTGGCGATGTCGACAAATATAACATTACTCTCATCTTTATTAGACAGGACAGGCAGAAGCTGATGAACGAAGATATTAGGATCGTCGTCATCACCACACTGAGACACCCAGGCCTGGAATCTCCAGTAGCCCTCAGAGGTCATAGAAAGGTTGTATTTTACTTCCACCTGCATTATTAATTACTCCATAAAATATTTACCGGAAACAGGCTCTTCTTCAGACGCCGTTTTACCCATAAATTTTTCTTCAAATTTTTCTTCAATACACTTGCTTTGGTCAAAATCTTTAACAGATACATAACCTTTACGAAATTTTTTATCATCACTCCCGGATCTTCTTCCGGAGCCTTTTCCTGCTTCTCCTGACATAATCATTCTCCTAGTTTAGCCACAAAACTGGCCGGTAATATCTGTCCTAGTGCTTTTCTATCCTTGTTCTTAAGCCCTGGATCATTCAGTATATGTAATAATATAGCCCTTCCTTTGCTATTTGTCTTGCATTTTCGACAAATGTGTGTATTTGAATATAACCTAAGAAGTTCCGGATACAAGGCAAGAACGGTGGATTTACGGTTGAGGACTTTGTTGGCATTTACTTCATTTACAAGATATAAATGACTGCTCATTCCCTTCCTTTCCTTGCATCATTGAGTAGCTTTGCCAGGGGCGGACGATACATATGATCTTCCATTAGTGCCAGTCTCTCTTCTCTTATCTTTGAAGCAAGTAACGGATTATCCTGTACGCACTCGTCGGCAGCTTCCCCCATATGCCCTATGACACGCCATACTGAGAGAGGGTGTGACATATTATCTTCCAGCATTTCGTTCATTATAACGCGGGAGCGCTCAAGGTAGAACTCTGTAGACTGGATAGATTTTTCTTCATTTATTATTCCTTTAAGGGAATCTCTAAGCTCTTTTAGCTTATTGTGGGTCTTGGTATTCTTTCCTGTGGAATATCTGATAGCCCTTTCAGCGTGAGCCAGAGCCAGTTTAACATGTTCGGGATATCCCTGAACAACTTCGTCCATAAGAATAAGCGCCTGGCTAAGATGTTTACAAACACAGTCAGGACAGCCGTCCCTCATCATTTCTTCTTTTATGACAGGCATTATAGGAGGTAGGGCTGGCATACTAGCATCCGGGGCAGGTCGAGGTTCGTTATGTTTGGGTTTGTAGGCAAGCGCTCCTATAAGCTGAGGTTCGTCATACTTCATAAGGGGCCCAAGATCCAGTCCGTCTTTGGGGGACAGCATAATAACGGTTAGAATATCCCTCTCATATTTATTTCTAATACAGGATTTACACCCGGGTTTATCTTTAGATTCTTCCAGGAATTTTATAGGCTGTGCTACCTGAGGGAACACTTTGATAAACTCTTCTTTGTGCTGCACTACTATTGCAGCAGCTGCGCTCATATTAACATTCATAAATACCTCCGTCATATAATATACTATAGATATATAAATTTAAAACCCTATTAATAGACATAATTAACTACTTCTGTCATAGTGTACTCGATACTATCTGATAATACAACCTTATATTCTATTGTTATGTCTACATCCACAGCCCCTCCTTCAGGTTCGTAGAAAGAGACCCCGCCTATATTATATATAGGGCTGCCAACAGAATATTCATACCTCTCATTGTTTGAAAAAGTTATATCAAAAGCAGTTGTTGTATATTCGTTCCCTCCTGTATAAAACCCATGTTTAAGTTTCTTTAAGTTTAGA
>Ga0136555_1000882_pt1 | contig 11351 bp, 9 predicted proteins | sample AntRauTorckE5432_FD_104927 | JGI IMG/M metagenome (GOLD analysis project Ga0136555, IMG submission 104927) | Saline lake microbial communities from Rauer Islands, Antarctica - Metagenome Torckler E5 #432 | ecosystem: Environmental > Aquatic > Non-marine Saline and Alkaline > Saline | place...
CGAGATCAAATGTGTAGCGATGGAACATCTCGGGGTCGCCGAAAAAGTCGCCGATATATTGACGTGCTACTCCTTTCATAAGCCGAGGAATGTCAAATACAGTGCGACCTACATATTCGCTCATCATACATATTGAATGGGGACTGAGAATGAGGGCTGAACTTGCAACTTCAATAGGTCGATCGAGTTGTTCAACCAATGTTTGCTCTCTGGAGTATACTTGACCGATATTCGTTAAGTCGCCACGGGCTTGTTCAATAATGGCTGATCTTTCGATACGAGCGTGAACAGCCACGTTGTCAAATAACTCCGCCCTTGTGTTAACCAAAAACCACCCCCGCATTACTGGGAAACACGGCGTAATGCGATTAACAACAAGATCACTCATTAACCGACCACTATAGACCTCACGCCATACTGGATAAGAGATGTCATTAATATTGCGAAATTCCCCAACTGTGAGTGGAATGGTCTTCTGACCCAATTGAAGAGAAGCCTCACCTAATTCGGCTGGGTTATACCATGTCATAACTTGAACAATTTTGTTCATAACAACATTCTTATGATCAGATAAAATGGCATTGTATTGTATTGTATCGCCGTCTGCAAACATTGCTTTATAGTATTCTGGATGGGCATGATTTTCATTCAATCCCCTCGAGACATAATATTGTTCGCATAACCATGCCATATTTAAGATCTTTTTGGGTAATGTTGTGCGTAGGAGTTTAGTAATCGCCGATTTGGACGCTGGTTTGATAACCGCTTCCGATACTTCGGCATCGATATCACGGTCTATAACTTTGTCTACATCTTGAAATACGTCAAAATACTGTGTGTAATAGTGCTCGAATTGGCTAAAGGCTATCACACGCTTACGGTATTCTCCGTCCTGTGAGGTATATGAGGGTGAGTGTGCTATAAAAATTGGCTTTCCAGACCGATCTAGATATATGTAGGCATATATTGCCGAGTGGTCTCCGCTGGTGACCCTAAGTGCCACAACTGTGAAGTCCTGACACTCTATGCCAATGCGGAATAACATGTGGATTGGATAAATACGATATGCATCAAATCGGTATTTTTGATACATGTGTTTGGAGATGCTATCGGGAACATCTTTACGAATTTGTTCAGATATCCACCAAGTATGAGGCTCTTCCATATTCCTATATATGTATGATTATATAATCATATCATTATTTGTTTAAAAAATTGAAACCCATATAGTATATTACAACAACGGGAGATTTATCTTCCACTTATATAATTTAATATGGACGACCGAGAAGGTTCGTTTAGCAACACTGCAATAACCGAGAATTAATCAATGACTTTCTTAGTCTAACGAATTCGCAACTCGTTAGATGCTAACTAAAGTTTGGCCACGTTATTAGTATCGAGAATTAATATTCTTGGCGATATATACAATGGCGAGACCGAACTTTAATATTAAAGGAGGGGCTACGAGTGGCGAAGACCAGTCTGATGCCCCTCCTCCTCTGGAATTAGGACTTGATGATCTGCCTTCGGAAGAACATAACTTTGACGAATTTGAGGAAATACCTGAGGAACAGTGGACAGACAAAGATGTCTTGTCAACTGATAGTGAACTCAAAATGATCCTTAAAGACGGCAAGTTCTTCCCTAATCTATTCATCAATGGACTGGATCCAAAAAAGAAAGTTGTGTGGGTGCGTAGCACGGAAAACAGAAACGCAAGTAAAGGATATCCACGTGGACTTAAGCAAATACGAAAACTTTGGAAGAAAACAGAAAACGATAACAACTCGAGTGGAGTGGGTGCGGTAGACAGTTCGGAGATTGCCAGTTTGGCACGTTCTGTCCGTGGACTTAATGATAGGTTGCTGAGGGTTGAACAATCAGCACCTGGAATTGAAGATTCACAATTAGATGTATTCGGAGCGGATATTCGAGCACTGCAATTTAGAATGGATGCAATAGAGGCTGAATTACAAGCAGTCGCACATGTTATGAGGAAAATGAAGGAACTCATTGTTGGAGGTGGTGAGTCTGAATACGACGATCAATACTGAGTTATTAAGATTATTAATTTATATTTTTTGAGTTAAAAAGATGAAATGTTAATAATATTAAAATGCCTGAGGTAATTTGTGATAAATGTGGACGAACGTTGAAATCCGAGAATGGATATAAAAGACATTTACAGCGTAAAACTCCTTGTGATGCCAAACCGCCACCTAAATCGTTAGGTCCATTAGTCAAATGGTCTGGTGGTAAAAAAGACGAAATCAAAAACTTTAAACATCATATTCCCTCTGACATTGATACGTATATTGAACCATTTGTGGGCGGTGGTGCTGTCTATTTCCATTTACAACCCCAAAAAGCCGTTATTAATGATGTTCATACAGAATTAGTTGATTTTTATAGAACAATGGGAAACGGCCAATCGCAAGAAATTTATCAATTTATGCAACAGCATCCTAATGAAGAAGTTGAGTATTATAAAGTTCGTAGTTTACGACCAGATACACCACTTGGTAATGCTCAGCGGTTTTATTATTTACGCAAAACATGCTTTCGGGGTATGTTGCGATACAATCGTAAAGGTGAATTTAATATTCCATATGGTCGATATAAAACTTACAATTTTGATGATTTACTTGATGAACGATACACTAGTTTATTGGGACGAACTGAAGTATTATGTGAAGATTTCAATTACTGCTTTGAAACATATAATAATAGTCAAAATTTTATGTTCTTAGATCCACCATATGACAGTGAATTTACCGATTATGGCTATTGTTCATTTGGAAGAAATGAACATGAACGGTTGGCACAATTATTTAAATCCACCGATATTAGATGTTTGATGATTATTGGAGCAACTACTTATATCAGAGAGCTTTACGATGGATATATTGTCGAAGAGTACGATAAGAAATATCGATTTAAAATACACTCGGGTAGAGTGGGTGATGAAATCAATAATGCTCATCTGGTAATAAAAAATTATGACATACCTGTCTCCGATAATTAAAGTTTATTGGCAAGATTATTAACAATTTCTCGATAATCTGCAATTGTTAATACCGTATCCAATCCTATCTCACCCAAATAGTTGTTAATCCCAATAACATGTTCCGTAATACTACGATATTTTTTCATCAATTTTGTTGGAATATAACACCGATGTGTGTATCTACCAGCAATTAAATACCATTTAATAGTATAATCGGGATATTCATTTTGCAATTCGTTATTTACCTCTTGACATTTTTGTATAGTTTGGGCTAATTTTTCGGTATCTAAATTGATATTACATTTTACTTCGGCATAGATGATTACTTTGCTAGATCTATCAATAAATAATAGATCTCGTTCATGTTTACCTTTCTTATTTTTGGGTTTGATGCATTGATAGTTTGATAATTCAACCGCCCATTTTCTCAATGTCCTTTCCATTGCATTACCTAAACGAATACATTGGCTATGCGTAAGTGTTTTATCAACTAAGTAAGATAAACTAGATCGATCTCGTTTTTTTTGTGGGCGATGGAACACATTCTAAAGCATCAACTATATCAAACAACTGTTGTTTAACATCGCCCATCTTTGGTATCGGGATATTTTTATTCAGTTTTTCAATATAAAAAATATATTTAACAATAGTTATTATCTTTTTTATTTAACGTTCTAATTCTGACTGCATCCTCAACCGAGCCGACGCATTTTGAAACCGTGTAAATCGGGTATGTAGTGCTTGGGTGGTGGCGAGACGTTGCGGTGCTACGACCCGAGGGCTGTAAAGCACCGTTCGCTCGGCAACATCCCGTTCGGACGCCCTACGATCGGGGGTCATACGGGAAGCCTGTAGAGGCCTATTGATCAAACGTTGATAATTACTGTCCCGACGAGATGCCATCGTTATGTATATAAAGCGGTATACCTTAAAATTTATTTATTAATAAGTGAGTTTATTTAATTAGTGGGTATTCACATACATGGTATACAACATTAGAATATTGCTATCACTAAGAACGTAATCTGTTATAATCTTAGTCGGCGAACCAACGTCGGGATCGGTAAACTTGATCTTCTTAGAGATACTGGTGTGGATTTTTTGAGCCAGTTCCAAGTAGGCGGGATCACACTTTTCAGTTGTGCTATATGCTACGGTTTCCATAATGACCTTTTGGACGAATTCCCCAGTATTGTTAAACTGCCCAGTATATTGGGGAAACAAACGAGTAAATGAAATGCGTAGTGAATCAATAAAGTATGCACGAAATGCCACGAATTCCGCACGATTGTAGGTAGGGTTCTTTCGTAGTGTATTGTATACAGAATTATGATAGAGAGTGCGACGAATTTCTTCAAGTAGTGTGCTAGGGAAGATAAATCGTTCATTGTTTCGACTAGCAATGTATCCAAAATCCATGGCTCCATTATCGTAGAAACCAGTTAGTGCCGCCGCACAGTGTTTCTTAATGTCACCGAGGGTAAAAGACACTTCCTCGTGATGGGGAAGTCCCGTATTGTTCGGCATAGTGGTTTGGCCATCTCGGGTAGTTGCTGAAATAAGCCATGAACCAGACTCAGTTTTCAAAGACGCAAATGGATGAAACATGGGATGATTAAATCCAATCGTGTAAACTGTATCGGTATCTAGATCCTCCCACTTAATAGATGATACTTCGTTAAGTGCATCTTCGTATGTAATATCAATACCTGCCTGTTTCATATCGTTGGCTCGGTATGCACGAGCAGTGCTAATGTTCCATTTGCCATCCATATTGTAAAGAGTAATAACAGTGCCGTCGGAAATGGTGTTAATAGTATAGTTATCAAGATTGTCTCCTGAATAGTTAAGTTGAGGTGGTGCGGGAGGTTGACACATCAGTTCCCACGTGCTGAGTCGATAAATGGCACCATTACATTGAGCATATAGTGGTTCGGTGGGTGAAATACCCGCTACTGAAAATATAGCAACCTGCTCGTCTTTGTTCCAAGTCATTTTAATACCTCGGTCTTGCATATCGGTATGTATATCATAATATGACTTGCCATCTTTGGTGGCCTGTATGAGGATTTCACTGAGAGACATTATTGCTGTTCCGTATAACTTATAGTTATCTATTGTCTAAATGATGTCTCATTTGAAAAAATGAAATGTAATATAATATTACAAGTGATGTCGGAAGACATCTATGATGCGGATATAAAATTTATACAAAAATGTTTCCCAAATCCGCTTAAGTTAGGATTGGGTATAGAACCTGATTGGTCCAAAATACGGATCACTGTGGAAGGCACTCGCAGTATGACCTTGTTTAGGGACGCTCATCAAATAAGTGAGCAATTGGAATGGTGGTATAATAGGGAATATAATAAACAATTACAGTCAGTTGTAGATTGCACTGCCAATATAGGTGGTAATGTCATATCATTTGCCATACATCATTTACGTGTAGTTGCTTACGAGATTAAGCCATTTACCGCAAACATATTGCGGGGTAATCTTGAAGCATACAATGTGCATAGAATAGTAGATGTAATATGCGATGATTTCACTAAACACCTTGACAATATAGCACAATCTGATGTTGTGTTTATTGACCCTCCTTGGTATATCAATGATCAACTTAATGTGTCATTACAATTATTAGGCTCTAAATATACTGTATGGCACTGTATTGAAATTCTTCGTGCGTTTCGTCCTGATATTGTAGTTGCTGTTAAATTATCAAGTAATATTCCCAAACCCATAACACCCAGATACCACATATCGCTGACAAGATACAACATATACATCTTCTAACATAGGTTCCTGCAACGCCAAAAATAAACAAAGTTTATTTTCTGGCACGAATCAAAAAATATTAATTAAATATCTTGATTTTTTGATTCGAAGGTTGCATTTACTCATCATCATCATACTCACCCATTCCCTCGTTTTCCATATAGTTCCGCATTTTCTTTGACCCAAGAGGACGGGAGTGTTTGTTGTAGTCGCCACGCTCACGCATCTCAGCAACATTCACCGACTTAGAGCCGTCCTGTTTACTGTAGCGGTTCTTGTTTTCACGACGGTTCGCTTGAGTAGTAGTGTCATCGTCCATATCATCAAATCGGGCATTTCCACGTGATTCAGTTGCACGGACGGGACCAGCACGTGCGTAATTCACCAGAGTGTGTTCTTCGCCATATGTGTCAACACGGGAGCGACGGCGTCCACCATGACTGTCGCGTTTAATGACACTAGCGGCATTGATTGAGTTAAAGCCTTCCGCCCCGATCATCGCCATAAGATCCTGTGTTCCTCGGGTAGTATCGACCTTACTATTGTTGGTCAGCGCCTTCTTCTTGTAAATGCGAAGTTCTTCACCGAGAGAAAGTTGGAAGTGTGCGGGAAGTGTGGCACTGCGTTCACTCGAGATACGCTTCATCACCTGAACAAGTGCCTTGGGTAGCACATTTCCACGGAACTCAACAAGTTCGGAGTGGTCGATAGTTGCACCATCGCGTTGCCGACGGACATCGATATCTCCCGCGTTCATCGTCGAGTAGGTCGGGCCGTATCGGGCAACACTGAACTCATGATCGGTCGTCTTATACCAGCCAACGGGCAGATAGTTGCTTAACACCACTGTCTGATCTCCGCGATGAATAAACTTGCCTGACTTGTTGGGATCGACTACGGTGCCGTCATGGAGAACATATGAAATATCGTTATTTTCCAGACGATGAGTTGTGCCACCATTATGGCGACCGTCCTTACCCGTAGCGAACCACTTCATGCGTTGCTTGGTGGGATAGAACAGATCTCGGCGATCGCGGATCAGTCGCGATTCACTACGGCCAGACTCAGGAATATGAGGGTGGTCATCATTGTAATGCTTGCGATAACGTTGTTCACGGAACCGTGCCTGATCAACGGTCTTCCGCATATCGGGCTCAGTCTGTGTTCCACGGGGGTCTTGCTCCGTCAGTTCAAGGAACATCTCACTGTGATCAGGGGTGTATCGGGAACGACCACCGTGGTAATGCACATTAAGACGCTCTTCTGAGTGTTGATCACGACGTGTCATTTCGTCTTCATATATGGGTGCATCGGGACGAAAATCCGTCACAGTAGAACGATGATACTCTTCAAGAACGCTCCGAGGATCGTCTCCGGGCATCTTAGTATGCCCATATTTTTCATTAATAACGTTTTGAGGCAGACCGCCGTATTTACCACGACCACCCCCACGGCCTATACGGCGGGATGAAATATCAACAAGTGAGTGCGGATATCCACGAGAAGCCATTGCTATATTATATCCAAGTATAATATACTTGGAATATTATCTCAAGTATAAATATTATATTCCGAGTGTTATTTATATAAAAAAATTATTTGCGGTATTCTATACCAACAAAATGCAGGTCTTTGTGAAGACGCTTACAGGCAAAACCATCACACTCGAGGTCGAGGCTAGTGATACCATTGAAACCGTAAAGACTAAGATTCAAGATAAAGAGGGTATTCCTCCCGACCAACAACGGTTGATTTTCGCTGGGAAGCAACTAGAAGACGGAAGATCGCTTTCTGACTACAACATTCAGAAAGAATCTACTTTACATTTGGTCCTTCGCTTACGGGGCGGGTTTGTAAAAACTAAACACGGGTGTGGCGTTAAATGTTAAATATAAAAAATTGAAAACGATATCTCCTATTGTGCCTGTGGAAGGATATTGGATGTATAGGGGCACCTGTATATGAAGATAACCTTAGCGTGTAGGGATATACTGGATAATCATCTAGTATACGATCATGCGTGTTCAAGCACACTTTTTTGGGTATTATTCTATGTATGTTTTTGGTTCTGATAGTTTAGCCACTGCCTTCATACATTTGCATACATAAATAACTACAATAATCATTATAGTGAATATAGTCACCCAAAGTAATAAACCAGCAATTAAATCATAAATCCCAAAGTATTCAATTTTAATGAAATTTTGGTCATCTTTAACCCACTCGGAGTTAACAGTGTAAAAGTCAGGCTTAGTCGCGGTATTTCCCATCCTCGGTAGTTAAGTTTGGCGTTTCATTTTTTTATGATTGTGATATAGAATATTCTCTACCCCACAATATAGAGGATGGCATATCCCAACTTTGCTAGTGAAACATTTGCCGAAGATGCAGTTCGACGCAAGGAGATATATTACTTCCGTCAACATATTCCAGATGGAGATGATAATCGTGTAAGCGAGGTAGATCAGGCTATATCTCGGGGACGATACCTCATTCCAACATCATATCAAATGTTGGCACAAAACTATGTTTCTCCCAATAACAGAGTAAACCGCACATTAATCAAATATGGCACGGGTACGGGTAAAACTATTACCTCAATTCGGATTGCCCTTCAATTTATCGCAGAATATCGTCAGCGAATGATGGCTATGGGCACACAAGATGTGGGAACAAAACCTATAATTATTATCGGGTTTACCAAGAATATTTTCCGAGAGGAAATGTTGCGATACCCCGAACTGGGATTTGTTACCAGAGAAGAGGTTCGCACCCTACAAGAGTTAAAGCACACTGCTCTTCGTGGTATTGAAGAAGATGTGGCTCGATACAATGAATATCGTATTCGGCTACGGCGTCGTATTACTTCAGGTAAGGGCAAGGGTCGATTTCAGTTCTATGGATACCGCGAATTTGTGAACCGTATTTTCGAAGGGGGTGCCGATATTTCAGGCATTGACGAGAAGACATTTTGCTCCAATGTGGAAGACGGGACTATTCGCTTTAACGAGGCACTTTTGTCCACCATGCAGGACGGCCTAATTATCTGCGATGAAATTCATAACGTGTATAATGCGTGTGAGAAGAACAATTGGGGCATTGCAATCGCTCTTGTATTGAAACATTGGGGAAATCGGATCCGTGCTGTCTTCCTGTCTGCCACGCCTATTAACCACCAACCGACCGAAGTCGTCGATTTGGTTAATTTACTTCACGTTGATCATCAATACAAACGGACAGATTTCTTCCGAGAGGTGGCAGGTGGTGGATGCAAGTATGAACTTCGAGATGATTTTGCCAAACGCATCGGTGTAGCAGTGGCAGGACGGGTTCTATTCTTGGAAGACGCCGACCCGAGATATTTCCCGAGATCAATGTTGGATGGCGATCAGGTTAATGGTGTGCCTGTATTAAAATTTGTTCGCACTAAGATGTCCAAATTCCACACCGATACATTTCGTCAAGCCATCGGTGATCGAGAAACGTTGCCAGTAGAGGCTCAATACTTAGTTGATTTAGTGTTGCCCAATCCTGCATCTAAAACTATAGGTCTATATTCCCCTACCGATGTAAAAAATGTCTTAACCGAAGCCCCCTCCAAATGGTTGGCTACAAACAACATTGAGGTTGTTGTTGATGATAATGGTGTTATAGTGTCGGGTGAATTTCTGCAACGTAAGACATTGGCTCGATTTTCGAGTAAGTATGCCCGTATGGTGGATGATGTGCATAAAGCACTACAAGATCGTATTGGCAAGGTATTTATTTACCATAGATATGTGCGGATGTCAGGCGTGATGTTTATTCGAGAAATCTTCATTCGCAACGGCTTTATTGATGAGACTAGCGCCCCGACCGATACCACACTTGATGTCATAACTGGTCTAACAATGGCCATACATAAGAAGAAGAAAGTTAAGACCGAATTTCGACCTGCCCGTTTTATTGTGGTGCACTCCGAGATTGATCTGTCTACTCGTGATGCAAACATTGAACGTTTTAATGCCCCTAGTAATGCAAGGGGTGAAGATATTATGTTGATTATTGGTGCCGAAGTAATTAAGGAAAGTTATGATATCAAATGTGTGAGGGAAACGATGATTATGTCGCGACCTGACAATATTCCCACTCTCGTTCAGATCTTTGGACGCACTCGTCGTAAAGGGTCACATATTGATTTGCCACCCGATATGCGAACTGTGCGGTATCGGATATATGTTAGCGAAACAGACGAACGCCGTCCGAAGATTTACGAGGTCGATAAATATGCCGACAAAATCGTCGACTATCAAGTTATCCAACGTATTGAACGAGTTATCAACTCCCACGCCATTGATGCCGATATTAACATGCGTATGATCCGAACCACATTTGTGCGGGAAGGTGAATTGGGTGTATTATTATTTTCACCCATATATGGTAATGTGCGACCCCGCGATCTCAAACTGGGAACATTCGCTACATATTATCGTGAACAAGAAGTGTCATATGTGATATATACAATTAAGCGTTTACTTATAGAAACATCTCCCGTGTGGACTTATGATGATCTAGCAAAGGCTGTGCGGTCGCCACCATTTGCCCTAGAGATTGACGCCTCGATCATTTCCGAAGATTCCATTCGCGTTGCATTACGTCGCTTGGAATTTGTGACTGGTGCAGATGATGTAATGGTTAACCCAACACCCGCAAGTGTAGATTTTATTGATCGCATTCGCGATGCTGACGATCGTGTTATCCCATACAAAAACAACGAATATGTTATCAGGATGATTGGTAAATATTATGTGTTGGCACGATATGACCGCGTTGCAAATACAGCATATGTATATCCCGAAACTGTATATAGAATTGAACCGAGGGCCGATAGAGTGGTTATTAACATATTGGTCTATTTACAACACGCCGAGGCCACGACTTCGTATGAAGAGAAGAAGGTGCGTTTGCACCGCAAATACGACGAGGCCCCAGTAACGGAATTGCAGAACGCCATTTGTGATTACGGGCGAGATTTCCATAGTCGTTTTATTGAAGATGCAATTGGACATTTACATCGATTTTACGTTGCTGGCGAACGAGCAAGTGAATATCACTCATTCTATATTAAGATGCTCTACTATTATGACATTATGGGCGTTGTTTCATTTGCCAATACGGCCAAAAAATACATTGCCGATTTATATAAGGGTATTGTCGTGCAATCCAAACGTGCACGTAAGAACGATGTAGCAGTGATTGCAGATACCCTAGCCCGAACGGGCGACACTATTCCTGGAGTAGTTGCAACTTCATACTTCGATAGTGTAAAACGTGCAGAGGCCGTTAAACCGAAGACGCGTAAGATTGAGGCAGATCTCTTACCAGTGGGTCACTTTATGGGCGATGTTGCACGGTTTTACTCGACCGAACGCGGATGGTTCGACGCTCCTGATTACACACATGATGAGAAGAAATATCGAGAGAATGACATTACTATTGGATATAATGAAAAATCAGCCAATAGTATCCATGTTAGGTTCAAGTTGCGTGAACCCGTCCAATCCAAATCGGGCGATAATGC
>Ga0136555_1000883_pt1 | contig 11346 bp, 19 predicted proteins | sample AntRauTorckE5432_FD_104927 | JGI IMG/M metagenome (GOLD analysis project Ga0136555, IMG submission 104927) | Saline lake microbial communities from Rauer Islands, Antarctica - Metagenome Torckler E5 #432 | ecosystem: Environmental > Aquatic > Non-marine Saline and Alkaline > Saline | place...
CAGCCCGCGCCGCCAACAACGCCCACGCCGACGCCGACGTCGTTGCCGTCCTCGACGCGAGGACCCTCGACGCCATGAAGGCCGAGGTAGCAGCCCTTGACGCCTACCACGACTTGGCGAGAGCCGCCGCCGCCGCCGACGCCGCAGCCGACGCCGCCATAGAAGCCGCCTACAAAGCCGCCGAAGCCGCCGAAGCCGCCATCGCTTCCTACAACGACGCACCCGACAAGCAGGAGCAGACCAATGACCAGTGACACGCGCGACACGGAGGACATCGCCGCCCTGACCGATGCCACCGCCGAGCTGGTGGACGCCCTGGCCGGCGCGGCTGGCATGTTCGCCAAGTACCCCACAAACAAGGAAGCGGCCGAGCAATGCGAGGACATCCGGAAGCTGCAGGAGAAGCTGGCGGTGTCGCCCGTGCCTGGTGCCGGCGGCCGCCCGGTGGGGTGGCGGCTGCAATCGCACGTGGACGACATGGCCCGCAGGGGCATGGTGGGTTGGGGCCACCGGCCGGTGGCCAAGCGACTGCGGGCGGCGGCCAGGGCCTGGGCTATCGCGGTGGCGGCCTTGTCCGGGGAGAGCGATCAAGGCGCCCAGCCGGCGGAGCCCGACCGATCGGCCGGCCGCCGGCTGGATCCGGAGGGGCAGCGAGTGGATGCCCTGTCCTGCCGGTTGGATCTGATCGTGCAGGCCATCGGCCGAGCTGACCACGTGCAGGTCATGCTGGGAGACGTGGTGCTGCTGCGGTCCTGGGCGGTGTCCGCGATCGACGGCGGGAAGCCTAGCCACGCGGTGGTATGGCGGGAGCGGGCCGAGGAGCTGCTGACCGAGCGGTGCGAGGCTGCCCGCCAGCTGAGGGCCGCAGACCGGGCCGCAAACCACCAGCTGGCGCATAGCAGACGCACCCCGGACATTGGCGCCCGTGCCCCCTACTGAACCCCAAATCAATCCGCGAACAAGCCGCATCTGACCCAAACCCCTGGAGACATCACCATGAGCAACCCCACCCCTATCACCGTCGAGCTGGGCAAGGGCAAGGGTCGCGAGGCCCTGCTGGACGGAATCGCCGCCGGGCTGAACGGGCACCGAGTCCGTGCCGGCACCTATCGCGTCACCGTGGAGCGGGCCGGCAAGCCGCGCACCCCGAACGGCACGCACGGCATGGCGGAGGCCACGCTATCGCTGGCCAACCTGTCCCCAAGCGGTGGCCTGCCGGCCGCCGTTGGCATCTGTCTGACTGCCGCCCTGACCGCCCAGGAGGCCCGCGAAGCCGCGGCGTGGCTGACCAGGTGGGCGGACGCTGATGACGCTGCCCGGCGAGGCTGACGCCCCGCCGGCGTGGTGCTGGCGGGGTGCTGGCATGCCGCTATCATGCCAACCGGAGGCCCAACAACGCTATGCCAGCCCTGACCCCCGCCTATCAAGAGTCCGCGTACGTTTCCCAGGTTGCGTCCGCGATCACACAACGCATTCGTGAGCTGGATCTGGACCACCGCGGGGTGGCCCAGCGGTGCGGTGTGGACCGCCAGGTGGCCCAGCGAGCGCTGCGAGGACACCACGTGTCAGGGCGGAATCAGGACGCCCTGCTGACGGGCCTGGGCCTGGTGGTCCGGGCCGCATCGGAGACATCGGTATGAGCGACGATCAAGGAACCCCGCCGACCGTGCGCGAGGCCCTGCAGCTGGTGGCCAAGCTGGCGAATCTGGACAAGCTGGCCGAGCCCGACACCCTGGACGAGTACGCCGAGAAGCTGGCCGGGAATTCACCCAGGGCGGTGCTGTTCGTGTTCAGGACCCTGGCACGCCGGCACCGGGAGGCTGGCCGGCGGATTCGGTTGCCCAGCCTGGCAATCCTGGCCGACATGGTGGCCGTGGCGGAGGCCGCGGTGGACGCCAGGGACGAGCTGGGGAAGACGTTCACCGAGGCGCTTGGCGACCTGCAGGAGAAATCCGAGGAGGACAGCGGGTATCGGCGCAGCGGGGTGATGCCGTCATTCGTGCGCCGCATGAACGCATGGTGGCCCCAGCTGCTGGAGGAGCGGGCCACGGGCAAGCCGTTCAGCGAGTCCGCCGCCTACGCCGAGGCCATCGGGCGGCTGCCTGACGACCAGCGGAAACAGCTGCGCAGCATCTGCCGCGAGTACGACCGGCAGTATCTGACGACAATCGAGGCGAACCTGCGGCCGGAAGATGACGCCGGCAAGATGATGGTGGCCGGTGCGTGGGCTGACCACAACGCCGCGGCGGAGTCCGGCAGCTGGTCCGCCGCCGAGGTAATCATGGCCAGCGTGCTGCACGACCACGGGCACCTGGGCATCCGCCTGCCGATGGCAGACATGAACCACGCCACGAAGCCGGCCACCGGGTGGCCCTGGGAAACCGGATGAGTGATTATCAGCGTCGAGACTTCGCCGTGTCCCTGCGGAACGCTGAACGCGCCATGGACGTGTCCGTGGCCACACTGATGGCCTGGGCTGAGGCCGGGGTGATGCAGCTGGGCAAGGATGGCACCGTCATGGTGTCCGAGCTGGAACGTGTGACCGCGGACAGGGACGGGGGGGACGCCAGCCTGGTGCGTGCCATGCTGCAGCTGGCCAGGTTCACGACGACGTACAGCACGGGCGACATTGCGGAGCTGCTGGGGTTCGGGCGGGACACCGTGGTGAACCTGTGCGACTGCGGGCACATCCAGGCGTATCGGACGCCGCACGGATACCGCCGTGTGTCGCGCGAGTCCCTGGCCCGCTACCTGGCCGACAACCCCGGCCCGCTGGCCGAGGCAATGGGCCTGGCCACGCCAGTGAAGCCTGGCACCAGTCCGACGCCACGGAAGCGCAGCCCGCGGAAGTCCGCCGCGGCGAAGGGAGGCGAGTGATGCAGCGATACGACCTTGAGGCCGTGAATCACTACGGGTTCTGCACCGACTATGAGATGAATGAGGACGAAACCGGCGAATGGGTCAAGCACGACGATGCAGCCGCCCGCATCGCGGAGCTGGAGCAGACGCTGGCCGATGCCCTGCGGCAATGGCAGCACGGCATTGGGTCGCTCAACAACGGGTGGAGGATCCGCATGGGCGGGATCCTCGGCGATGCGGCAGGTCTAGCCGAAGCAGCCGCCCGCGCCGCAGCCGCTGGCGTGGCGAAGGGAGACAGCGATGGATGACGGATTCGGCACGGACGTGTGGGTGGTGCTGGTGGGTGCTGGTCTGCTGGGCATCGGCATGCTGTGGTTCGCCAGCTGGCGACACCGCGTAATCGCCCGGCGAGCCGATCGTGCCCGGGATCGCCGGATGATGCGCGAGCTGAAGCGGGAGGCCAGGGGCGAGCGGGAGCGTGCCGCCAGGCGAACCGAGTACGGGCATGCGGCATGACCGACGCCGAGCGACTGGCCGCCCTGGACGCCGCCATCCCGAAGCTGATCCGGGCGCCCGACCAATGAACGGCACGAACCGACGCGCCAAGGGGATGGCCGGCCAGCGAGAAGCCGCTGCCGCATGGACCGCCGCCACCGGGCTGCCGGCCAGGAACGGCGGGCAGTCTGGGATGGTCGGCGGGATGGACATGGACCAGCCCGCGGCCGTTCGCATCGAGGTAAAGCGGCAGGAGACGCTGGCGATACCAGCCTGGTGCCGCCAAGCCGCGAAGGACGCGGGGCACCTGCCGTGGGTGGTGCTTCACCGGAGGAGCCGCGAGCCGTGGCGCGTTACGCTCAACCTGGACCAGCTGCAGGCGGTGACCGATGCCATCCGCGAGGCCCAGGCCCTGCAGCTATTCGCGACCGGGGATGACCAGGAGCTGCCCACGTGACCGACCCAGCCACCACCATCCAGCTGTTCCCCACACTGATCCAGCAGGCGCCGGCCCTGGCCGCCACCCTGGTGATCGTGTGGGCATTCCTCAAACACCTGGCGTCCGAATCAGCCGGCTACTTGGAGTCCCAGCACATCCGTGACCAGCTGTTCACCGCCGCGCTGACCGACATCCGCACGGACATCCGCATGGTGGCCGGCGAGACGCGGGCCGCTGACCTGGCCGTGTCCACCACCGCCGGCGAGCTGGCCGCCAGGGTGGCCGACCTGAATGCCCTGGCCGTTCGCATCCAAGCGAGCGCCGAGACCCTGGAGGCACGACCGTGAGTCCATCCCGCCTTTCTGCCGTTGCCCTGCTGCTGCTGGCCGCCGCCCTGGCCGGCTGTGCATCGACCCCGACCGCCAGGTGGGCGCAGGCCCGCGAGTCCCTGACGGTGGCCCAGGACGCTGCCCTGGAGCTGCACGCCCAGGGTGTGCTGCCGGACCGTGCCCTGGTGATCGCGGACCCCGCCGCCCAGGCTGCACGCGCCGCCCTGCAGGCCGCTGACGAACAGCTGCCGGATGGTCCCAACCTGGTGACCTACCTGGACGCGGCCGAGCGTGCCCTGGCCGCCATGCAGTCCGCCCTGGAGGCTCGCCAGTGAAAATGCCCACCGCCCGGCCGTCATTCGCGGACGAGCGCGACGGCATGCACGCCGCGACCCGCCGCGCCATCCGTGACCAGCTGGCCGCCCAGCTGTACGTGCTGTCCCTGCAAGCAGAAGACGCTGCCGACGCTGACGACGGCGACCACGCCCGCGAGGCCGTGCGATCGGCCACCGTCCTGGCCAACGCCCTGTACCCCCGACCTGGAGCCTGACACATGACCCCCGCTGACATCATCGGGATGCTGACCGCAGCCCGGCACCTGGCCGCCCTGGCCCAGCGATTGACTGCGATCGGTGCCGCCGCCGGCACGCTGACCCCTGGCGAGCTGGAAGTGATCCGGCAGGCCGCGGTGGAATCGGACGCCGCCTGGGATGACCAGGTGGCCGAGGCCCGCCACCGGCTGAACGGCGGGGACTGACGGGTGGCCAAGCGCCGCCAGCGGCGGCGCAAGCCGCCCCCGATGACGGACCCCCGTGGGGGTCAGGGGGGCGCTGCGCGCCACGTTGACCCGTTGCCCGCGCTGGACCTGACCGAGAAACAGGACCGGCAGCTGCTGCGGCGTGCAGTATCCCAGGGCTGGGGGCTGACCCCGATCAAGCTGGGGCGAGCTGCCCAGCTGCTGGAGGACGCGGAGAAGCTGGCCCGCGTGCGGGCGGACGAGCGGGCCATGCGGGGGTGCGTGGACCTGTGGCTGAGGATCGCCGCCCAGGTCCAGTCCGACGAGCATCTAGACGCCAAGCTGGCCGCCGGCACGGTGGGCGATGGCCAGGACATCACGATTCGGGTGGTGCGGGAGTGACTGTGTTGCACGTCAAGATGGCCGACCCGGTGCTGCGAGCATTGATCAGGTGCGCCTGCTGCCCTGACTGCGGCCGGCGGACGTTCATGGCTGGAACCTGGGAAGCGTGGTACGGGTGGACCACCACGTGCCTGCGGTGCGGCCGGACCTGGAATGACGGCGAGTGGTGCAGCCTGCCGTTCAGCCGGACCGCCAGGGCCAAGTCCATTGACGCGGCCAGGCGAGCGTGGCGACGGGCAGGGAAGGGATGACGATGGACGACCAGGCCGGACGTGGCGAACAGTTCGCTGTGGGTTACTTCGGGCTCGCCGGTGGATACGGAGGCGTGGTGCATGCTGTCCACCGGGCCAGCCGCCGGCCGGTGTGCAATGTCCACCTGTCGCCGGATGCAGCGTTCCAGTGGTGCGCCGATGGCATCCAGCACCGGATGCTGGAGTGCGTGCGGTGCCGCGAGTGGAACCGCCGGCGGATGTCGGCCGAGCGCAGCGAGCGGTCCGGCCCCCGCCGCCTGCAGGTGGTGCGACGATGACCGGGGGCGAGTGCCAGCGATGCACGTACAGCAGCGGCGTGCTGGTGTCCAGGCGCATGGCGTGCCTGGTGAAACACCAGGCCGACGGGCTGTGGTGTGTCCTGGCCTGGTCCATCCTGCGGTGACCACCCTGGAGCTGCGGCTGCCCAGGCTGCACGCCGCCCAGGAGCTGGTGCTGTCCGAGGCCGATCGCCGGAACGTGGTGCAATGCGGCCGGCGGTGGGGAAAGACCACGCTGGGGGTGGACGTGGTGCTGGACACCGCGCTGCGGGGCATGCCAGCCGCGTGGTTCGCCCCCGCCTACCGGATGCAGGCCGAAGTGTGGCGGGAGCTGCTGCGGCTGACTGCAACGCTTCGCCAGGCCAAGCTGGTCAACGTGCTGAAATCAGAGCGCCGGCTGGAGTTCGCCACCGGCGGGGTGATCGAGCTGTGGAGCCTGGACGACCCAGACGCCGGCCGCGGCCGGGCCTATGCCACGATCGTGGTGGATGAGGCCGCCTATGTCCGCGAGCTGCTGAACGCATGGAACGCCGCTCTACGGGCCATGCTGACGGACTACGCCGGCATCGCGTGGTTCCTGTCATCGCCGCACGGAATGGGCGACTTCAACACCATGTACCTGCGGGGGCAGCAGGGTGACGAAGGGTGGCGCAGCTGGCGGATGCCCACCACCGCAAACCCGTATATCCCGCTGGCCGAGGTAGAGCTGGCGGAGCGTGAACTGCCGGCCGACGTGTTCGCGCAGGAGTACCTGGGGATCCCCGCGGCCGATGCCGCCAACCCGTTCGGCGGTGACGCCATCCGTGACTGCTGCACCCTGGACGAACCGACCGGCGGAGTACCGGCCGCGTGGGGTGTGGACCTGGCGAAGCATCAGGACTGGACCGTGGCCACCGCGCTGGACCTGGGCGGCAACTGCACGCATTGGCAGCGATGGCGCAGCGACTGGCGGAACACGTCGGCCAGGCTCGACACCATGCTGCGCGGCGTGCCGTCCCTGGTGGACAGCACCGGAGTGGGTGACCCGATCGTGGAAGGGCTGGCGGCCACGAACCCGATGGTGGAGGGGTTCAAGTTCACCATGACCAGCCGGCAGCAGCTGCTGGAAGGACTGGCCCAGACGCTGCAACGCCGCAGCATTCGGGTGCCGCGTGGCGTGATCCGGGACGAGCTGCTGGCGTTCAGGTTCGACCACACCAAGGGACGGGTACGGTATTCAGCGCCGCCATCGGTCCATGATGACGCGGTGATGAGCCTGGCATTGGCCGTGCGGTGCGCCGGCCAGGCTGCCCCCCGCCCCCTGACGCTGGACGTGGGGGACGATGACTGGAGCTGATCCGCATGGCCGAACCGAGCAAGCTGCACCGCGCTGTCCTGGGGCCGAATCAGGTCCGGGCCGGCGAATTCGCCAAGCGTGAACAGCCGGGTGCAGGGGACGCGCCGGCCGATCTGTTCCAGCTGTGGGTCCACCGGCTGGCGATGATCAACGCGACCGTGGCCGCCGGCCTGGGCTGGAAGCTGGTGGCGCTCCCGAAGGACCGCGAGGCCCGGGACGTGCTGGAGCGTGCCAAGGCGGTCAGGGGCTTGGACAAGAACACTCGCCGCGAGCTGCGGGACGGTGGCATGGATGACCTGCGGATGCCGGCGAGCGTCCGCAAGGCCACCCGCTACCGCCTGGATGATGCCGTGGAGCTGGAGAGCCACCCCGCCATCGACTTACTGCAGGGTGCAAACCCCTGGCAAGACGGGTACGGCCTGCTGGAAGCGACGTATGCCGATCTGCAGCTATTTAGTGAAGCGTACTGGTTCAACGCCAGAGGCAAGCGGACCGGCATTCCCACCGAGCTGTGGCGGATGATGCCGGACCACATGACGCCGATCCCTGACCCCAGTACGTTCGTGGCCGGGTTTGAATACCGCACCGGCGGCGGCAAGGTGGAACGGTTCGACTCCACGGACGTGGTGTGGTTCCGACGCTACAGCCCGGACAACCCGTACCGTGGCACCGGCGAGCTGGACGCATGGCATACGTACGCCAAATCTGCCGGCCACATGGCCGAATTCAACAAATGGCTGTTTGAGCGGAACGGCACCCCTGACCACATGGTGGTGACGCCGCATCCAGTCAGCGAACCGGACAAGCGCGCATTCCGGGCTGGGTGGCGCAAGATGTTCGGCCAGCTGTTCAGCCGCCGGGAGACGGTGGCATTCCTGACTGGTGACGTGAAGCTAGAGCGGCTGGGCGATGCGCCGAAGGAATTGGAATTCAGCGAGTCCAACCGCCTGGTGCGTGACTTCCTGTGCGCCGGGTTCGGCGTGCCCAAGGCTTTGGTCACACCCGAGGACGCCAACCGAGCCGTCACGCGCGAGGCGAACGACCAGCACCTGCGGCTGACCGTGTGGCCGATGGCCTGCCGGCTGTTCGACACCCTGAACGAACAGCTGCTGCCGCGGTTCGGTGGCCGTCTGCTGCTGGTGCCGGACAACCCGATCAGGTCCGACGCCGCCACGCGCGTGGCCGAACGGGCCAGCAAGCTGGCCAGCGGGTACACCGTGAACGAAGTGCGGCGGGAGGACGGCAGTGAGCCGCTGCCCGACAAGGCAGCAGACATCCCCCTGGTGTCCGTAGGCATGACCACCCTGGACAGGGTGGTGGACCCGCCGGCGCCGCCCAGCCCGTTTGCCGGGTTCGGTGGCCCCGGTCCGCAGGACGACGACGACGACGACGACGACGGGCCACCCGAGTCCCCGCAGGAGGACGACGGCGACCAGGACGCGGCCGAGGCCCCCAGGGAGCAACGGGCAGCATCACCGCCCCGGAGCCGGCCATGCACGGAGCTGGACCTGCTGGGCAAGCATGACGGCCCGGTGACGTACCTGGACCTGCTGTGGGGGGTGATGCCATCCCCTGATCTGCTGGAGGCCATGACGAAGGCCGCCGTACCGGATGACCCCGCCGAGGTTCGCCGGTTCGCCCGTTCGGCCATCATGGCCATGCGGTCCATGCGGGCCCTGCTGCTGGAAGTGGCGGACACCCTGGACGCCCCAGAACAGGCCGCCGCCGCCATGACCCAGAACGGCGCCGAGATTGTGCGGGCCCTGACTGGCGAGCTGAACAGCGGCATGGCCAGCGTGGTGACGGCCAACGGGCAGGCCATGCTGAACGGGCTGCGGCCTGGCATCGGCCTGGCGTTCAACACCACGAACCCGATCGTGGTGGACTTCATCCAGGACAGTGCCGCCCGCATCGCGGACACCGTGGCCACGTCATTCCCGCAGCAGACCGTCCGGCAGCTGCAGGGGATGATTCGCCAGGGGAAGAACCCCGCCGCCGCCGCCCGCCAGCTGGCCACGACCAACGGCACCGAGGAGTGGATGGCCCGCCGGCTGGCCAGGACTGAGGCTAGGTACGCCAGCGCGTTTGCCCAGCAGGAGGGCATGGCGCAGTCCGGCGTGGTGGAGGCCAAGCAATTCCGCCTGTCTTCCAACCCGTGCGACATCTGCCGGGCCGCTGATGATCAGATGGCCAAGCTGAACCCAAGCCGGCAGTTCGCCGTCCGTGAACCGATGTTCCCGAACGGCCTGGAGGTTCCGCTGCCGCCGGCGAAGGACGGCCGGCCGCGGGCCCCGTTCGTCATGAATTACCTGCCCGGCGGCGCCCCAGGCCCGCCGATTCACCCGAATTGCCGATGCACCATGCGCGCGGTGCTGTGACCCAGGAGACGAGACGATGCTGACCGACTACAGCGACAAGGCCCGCCGGCCGTTCGACGTGACGGTGGTACTGGCCGGTGCCCTGCCGAAGCGGATCCGCCTGCACGGGTGCTATGGCCTGGACGACGTGCGGGGCCAGCTGGAGCGCCGCTATGGCGCCGGCGAGCTGTCCACCCAGGGCAAGGCCATCACGTACTACCGTTCCGGCCAGGTGGTTGTCCGGGCCGGGTTGCCTGTCGTCGTTCCCGAGGCCGAAGCCGCGTTTCAGATGCCGCCCGCGGCGCTGGAGGACAAGCCGGACATCGGAGACGCCAACCACGGGGTTGACGGCGGGGCTGACCAGGTGACTGACCTGGAGGCCGACGTGGACCAGGGGGCGCCCGGTGGAGCCTGACCGCCGGCCTGACGGCCGCCCCCAGGGTGGCGCCGAACGAATCGACCAGGAGACGACGACGTGAATACAAAGCTGTGCGAGATGACCCTGGACACGAAGGCCGCCGGCCTGGCCCCGCGGACTGCCGTGGCCCGGATCAGCACCACGTCCGTGGATAGGGACGGGGACGTGCTGCTGCCGTCTGGCCTGGTGGCCGAGGACTACCGCAAGAATCCGGTGGTGCTGCTGGGGCATGACCCTGACCGCATCGTGGGCAAGGCCACGAACCTGCGAACCACGTCGGGGGCCGTGCTGGCCACCGTGGAGTTCGCCAAGCGCCCCGACACCCTGCCGGATCAAGCGGAATGGATGCCCGACACCGTGCTGTCGCTGTTGCAGCAGGGGGTGCTGCGAGCGTTCTCAGTGGGATTCCGCGTGGCGCCCGAGGGCCGGCGAGACGCGACCGCGAAGGACGCCGAGCGGTTCGGGGACAACGCCCGCACGATCATCACGCGGTGGGATCTGATGGAATTCAGCGTGGTGTCCATCCCCGCGAATCAGGACGCGCTGCTGATCGCGGTGAGCAAGGGGTTAGTACCGGACGGTCCGACCGTCCGCGAGCTGGGGCTATCGCCTGACCACCTGCGACCCGCGGCAGCCGTGCGGCATCAGGTCGCCCGTGAGCCGTTCCAGGTGTCGGTGGCGCCACCGTTCCGGGTACGGTGACACCGCGGTGATGCTGCGGCAATTCGACGCGAACGCATGGTGCCGGCGGTCCAGAGTGGGCTGGCCGGACTGGTGGGAGCGGGCGGACCTGACGGTGGCCGGATGATCTGGAAAACATCCGATGATCCGATGGAACGACCTTGTGCAGTCTTTCAAGGCTGCGGGATACACCGGCGGCGCCGACGACCTTGCGTCCGTCAAGAATTGGCTGGCGGCCGAGGGCAGAGATACTGAAACCGTGGTCGCCGGGGATGACACCCTGGTGCTATCTGAGCTGCACGCCCTGCGGGACGGCAAGCCGTTCGACGCCAGCGGCGTGGCGGCCAAGGCCAAGCTGGACGCCCAGGTGGACGACCGCGTGAAGCGTGCGCTTGCCGCGTTCAGTGACCTGAATGGGCACGCCGGCCAGGACAATGCGGTGAGCCGTCCGGACGTGACCGTGGGCAAGGCCCGGCTGACCGACGACCCGCTTGGCGGATACAACCACGCCGGCGAGTACCTGCAGGACGTGGTGAAGGCTGGCACGCGGGGCAGCGACAAGATGCCCAGCGAACGGCTGCAGACCTGGCAAAAGGCGGCGCTCGCCACCTATGGCCAGGAGGCGTCCGGCGCTGATGGCGGGTTTGCTGTCCCCACGGAAATGCGGGAGAGCATCACCAAGCTGGTGGCGTCCGAGGACTCGCTGTTCAGCCGCGCCGATACGCTGCCGATCACCAAGGCCAGCATCGCGTTGCCCGATGACGA
>Ga0136555_1000889_pt1 | contig 11320 bp, 10 predicted proteins | sample AntRauTorckE5432_FD_104927 | JGI IMG/M metagenome (GOLD analysis project Ga0136555, IMG submission 104927) | Saline lake microbial communities from Rauer Islands, Antarctica - Metagenome Torckler E5 #432 | ecosystem: Environmental > Aquatic > Non-marine Saline and Alkaline > Saline | place...
ACTAGTAGTTACAGATTATTTGTACCGCAATTATGACGAACCAGAAGGTATTTTGACTAGTTGGAGATCTGCTTTGGTACGAACCGAGAGCATTGCCGAGGCTGGGCAGGACTTGGGTTACGAGTCTTTGATACGTATGAGCCGAGGAGAGAAGCAGGGCAGCGAAAGAGCACGCTACCAGATATTAGCTAACTCTTTTGAGGCAGTAATTGGCGCTGTTTATGTCGAACGTGGCTACGAGGCGGCGGCAGAATTTGTGGCTGCTAATATCATCAGTCGGCTAGAAGGTATTTTGGCGTCTGGCAGTTGGCGCGATCCAAAATCGCACTTGCAAGAGGTTTCGCAACGAATCGATGGTCACACTCCAAAATATAGAGTAATAGACGAACAAGGCCCTGACCACGACAAAATGTTTGAGCTTGGCGTTTATGTAGGAAGCAAGCTAGTGGGCAAGGGCAGCGGACACAGCAAACAAGCCGCCCAGCAAGAAGCCGCCAAGTCTGCTTTGGAGTATTATAAAAGCTCGAAATAGTTGACTTTGTATCTGTAGTGGTGTAGTATCACTAAAGTTATGTTAGCAATTAGATTACAACGTGTAGGCCGCAGCGGTTACCCAGTTTACCGTGTGGCTGTCCAAGAATCTCAGCGTCACCCATCAAGTGGCCGTATTGTTGCCTATGTCGGCACATACAACCCCCACAGCAAAGAATCTCGTATTCAGACTGAGTTGGCGCAAAAATATCTAGACAATGGTGCACAGCCATCACCTCGTGTAGTTAAACTACTCAAAGATGCTGGTGTAAAAATGCCATCTTGGGTCAAAGACCCTGCTGCTGGCAACAAAGCCACTCGCAACCCAGAAAAACTTCGTAAGAATCAGCTAAAAGAAGAAGTTGCAGAAGCAGCTCCAGAAGAGCCTGCAGCGGAAGCTGAACCTGAAAAGCCAGCCGAAGAAACTAAAGAGTAGGAATACTCTCTAGCTCTGAATACTCATCATTGGCCCCATATTGCACAGAAGATTGCTCCTCACAAGGAGTGACCTCATTTATTAAGGAGAATGCCTCTTCAATGCCGCTACAAAGTTTATCTGCCATAAGACGACGATCTCTAAGTCCAAAACTAAGTAAAACAGCCCGTGCTGTTAGGTCGGCTAGACTTTGACCCTCCTCAGGATCTAGCAAAGCATATTGTCTAAGCGCCAGCTCCGTTATGGAGTCAACGACGTGGTCGCGAGGCAACTCTTTGTCCCAAAGGGCGACCTGAGCGTCTGCTGAAATCTCAGCTCGCTGGTCTTTGTTTGGTATTTGAGGTAAAAACTCTGCAAATTTGTTCATGCTTTTATTGTAACATAAAAATATGTAAAAGTCAATTGAATTGTCAAACCAGACAACCTAGCTTGCAAAACAATGCCTGTGCTACAATTAACTTGTAAATATTGACCGTAAGTCGAGGAGGGTTTATGCCGACAATTGATCAGCAATTTATAGAATTCATAGTAAAGTCTTTGGTAGAGAATCCAGATGATGTAGTAGTAGAGCGCTTAATTGACGAAAAGGGTGTTCTGCTGAGCCTAACTGTTAACCCAGAAGACCTTGGCCGTGTAATTGGTAAACGTGGTGTGACTGCACAGAGCTTACGAACACTTTTACGGGCACTTGGAACCAAGAATGATGCTAGGTATAACCTCAAAATCGTTAATAACGACGAAGGTTATGAGCGTCCAGCACGCCAAGAAAAACCAGCAGAAGAGCAGTCGGAAGAAAAGTCAGAAGAACCAATGGAGACAGCAAAAGATACCTCCGAGGAAGAGCCTGTGAAAAACTCAACAGATGAGCCTGTGGATAACGCTAGTGATTATTCAAGAAAGGCTCGCCAAGAGCTTGCAGAACTAGACGATTTAGATATATAATCTAGATAGTTCCAAAAAGAACTGCGAGAGATTCAGCAAGCATCTTGCTACGCTGAGAGATTTATGTGAGACAATAACCGTCCAAGCAATTGGGCGGTTTTTGTGTTCAAGGTAAACAGCCAGAAATATTTATAGATAAATAACTCTGGTTGTTGCCCGAGACTTGATGCCTCGAGCGAACAACTTTGTTCGCGAAGCGGGTCTCGGGCGGCTTTAGCTCACCACCATTGCGTGGTTCTGGCGGTAGAAAATACCCATCTTGCCTTGTGTAGCCATGATCTGGTTTTCGAAGTTAGAAAGTCTCCTCTCTAGAGTAGTAACCATGCGCTTGATCTAGATTCGAGCTCTTAGCTCAAAGCTGTCACGAGCAAGAAGAGCTCGCAGGCCCCCGGAATCCCTAGCGGCTTGGTACTCAAGGTCAATTTTGTGGTTGGTGACGTCAATGAAGACTTCGAGCTTTTCGAGATCTTCAAGATAGTCCATACTGGTCTTAGGTTGACCAATGTCTCTACCACAATGCAACGCAAGTTGGTATTTCTCCGCCAGCTCATCAACCACTTTCTGGCCTTCGCTGATTTGCTCGTCAGATGGCATTTTTTCTCCCTGTTGTTGTAGGTGCTAAAGCTCAGCTGCGATAGCATATATAGACAATCACGTCAATATAAAGTAAGCTTACAGAGATGAAGAAAATTCAAATTATTACCTTGTTTCCGGAAATGTTCGACGGCGTGTTGGATACTTCTATGATGTGGAAGGCCCAAAAGGCTGGTGCTGTGGAGTTTCGGCTGATTAACCTACGAGACTTTGGTAATGGCCCACGCAAACAAGTCGACGATACGCCATATGGTGGCGGAGACGGCATGCTGTTGATGCCTGGGCCACTGTTTGCAGCTGTTAAAGATGCCAAAGAGTACGATCCTAAGACAAAGGTGCTATTGATGACGCCAAGAGGCAAGCGCTGGAAGCAAGCGGAGGCCAAGACTTGGGCCGATGATGAGGCGGGTATTACCATGATTTGTGGCCGTTATGAGGGCTATGACGAGCGAATAACTAGCGTGGTGGACGAACAGCTTAGTGTGGGCGACTACGTGCTTACAGGTGGAGAGCTGCCGGCTATGACAATAGCTGATAGTATTGTACGGCTTTTGCCGGGAGTTTTGGGCGGAGAAAACAGTGCCGAGATAGAAAGCTTTAGCGACGGAGAAACCCTGGAGTTTTCGCAGTATACACGTCCAGAAGATTTTGAGGGTATGAAGGTACCAGAAGTGCTGCTAAGTGGTAATCACGCCGAGATAGACAAGTGGCGGCAAGAGAATTCCCAGCAAGCTGAAGATTAGATAGTAAAAAAGCAAAGAGACCCTAGCGGGTCTCTTTTTGTTGTGGTGGATATCGTAGAGCGATCGGTCACATTTTTGTGGTGTGTTTGTTTTTGTAACTTTCGCTTGTTGGTTACTTTATATTAGCCTAGCCAAAAGCGCAAGCATTATTTAAAAAATAACAACACTTAATGCCAGTCTATGTCCCTTATGTTATACTGACATCAATATGAATATGTTTGCAAAAACTACAGAAGCGCCTAAACCGAAGACCAAGAATGCCCAGAGTGCAGCCTATATGTATGCGGGACTTTTGACAGTTTTTGCTGTTTCCCAACTATTTAAGTTTGAGGAGTTTATAGAGATTATACAGAGCTTTGGATTTGTAGGCAGTGATTCTGGTGCGCACTTGTTTGCAAGCTTGATAGTAGTAGCCGAAGTGTTTGCCTTGCCGTTTTTGCTTGGCTTGCGCCTGAGCCCGGCTATGCGACTAGGCAGTATGGTGATGGGTTGGTTGGTGCCAGCTTTGTGGCTATACCTATCATTTGTAGCGAACTTTGTGGAGGGGTCAATAGAAAACTTTGGATTTTTCGGTGCAATGGTTACACTAGTACCTGGATGGTGGGCAATATTTATGAGTGCAGCGTTAGCAAACTTGGCAGCTTGGGCTAGTTGGGGAATGTGGCCGTTAAAACCCAAAAAGGGCAAGAAGGAGAAGAAATAATATGGAAAAGCAAACAAAAGAAGCTATGAAGTGGAGCAATAAAGTAGAGGCCAAGGTAGAAGGCTGGCTTAAAGGTGCACCCCACCTGCCAAAAGAAGCCCAAAAGTGGCTAGCAAAAAACGCTTGGTGGTTGGTAGCAATTGGTGCTGGGCTTTCTGCGATATCAATCTTAACAATGCTCAACGGGCTGTTTGTAAGTTCTTTGTACCTAGGTAATTATTATGGAACTTGGTCGGGATCGGGTCTTTGGACTGTGAGAACCCTTATTCAGATAGTATTTATGGTGGTTGTTGTGGCAATTAGCCTAGCAGCTATTAAGCCGCTAAGAGGTTTGTCAAAAAAAGGTTGGGACTATATCTTTTTAGCTTTCTTGGTTGGTGCGGTGTCGTCAGTGATAACAACCTTGATAAGCTACAACGTGTTTAGTGTAATATTTAGCCTAGTGTTTATTGCTGTATTCTTTGCAATCGGTGCTTGGTTGCTATTTGAAATACGCTCTTACTTCAAGAAACCTCATAGCAAACCGCACAAATCTCACACTACTGTTAAAAAGTAACAGAGATTAGGGTATAATGAGGCGAGTCACTCTAGTAGTGACATATTGGGGCGTGGCCAAGTGGTAAGGCACATGGTTTTGGTCCATGCATTCGCAGGTTCGAATCCTGCCGCCCCAGCCAAGCATTGCATCTAGATAGACCTGATTGTATAGTATATTTTCCTCATCTGTTAGATATAATGCTCAGTTAGCGCAAAACCGGCCATTGGTCGGTTTTTTGCTTTCATTCCCACGTGCTATCGTTATCTGAGCAAACGTGGGTCTAGAACCATAGATTGTTGCTAGTTTTGGTCTATATTTTGACTAGTTTTCGCTCGTGCAGAGCCAGCTTGATATCGAGGTTTCGGATGAGCCTTGTTTTCTCAAATACTGTACCGTTTCGCAGGACATATTTTATGTATGCCCCGATCACGCGTTGCTGATCGTGATTCTCATGAGTGATGTCCATCATCCGACTAAACTTGTCGATAGCAGTACGCAGGTTTGGCTCAAGTGCGCGAATGTCAGATATTAACTCGTTGCACATTAGACTAAGCTGATCGGCAATGTCTTGCTCTTTTGCGTATAGCTCCTTGCATGTACGGTCGACTTGGCGTGAGCAGTGGTAGTAGATAAACGTTATTGAAGTGCCTTTTTTGGCATGCTTTGTTTTCTGCTCGCCCACAATACTGGAGCCACAGGTATAGCACTTCAAGAATTGTTTATATGGGAATTCTTTTGAACCCCATTTTGTTTTTGGAGGCACTTTCAGTTGAACCTGCACCTTGTCGAATAGTTCTTTAGTGATGAGTGGCGAATGATTGGCTTGGTACCATTTACCAGAGCCTTTCGGATATTCAAATTCACCATAGTAGAAGCTGCTACCGAGCATCCGATAAATCATACTGAGAGGGATGAGCTTGTCGCCACGAGTTTTTACATCATTATTTTCAAGCCACTGTCTGATATGCCTACCACTTTTGCCTTCGGCTGACATTTTAAACATTTTAACTATATATGGTGCTCTTTCTTCGTCGATTATTACATCTTTACCTTTGCCGCTTGCTCCTCTTGTGAAGTAACCCAGGGGTGGCATACAAGGCCGCCATCCGGTTTCGCATTTTGCTCGTATGCCTCGCTTTACGTTTACGCCACGATTATCGTTCTCAAGCTTTGCTTGTGAGCAAAGTATCATCAGTAGGAACTTTTCATTTGGTGTGTTGCTAAAGCTTTGACCATATGTACGTATTTGCTGTAGTTTATTTGAATCCATGAGATCAACGAGTGATCCGAGATCTCCGGCATTACGCGACAAGCGATCAGCAGCCCATGTCAGGATACCTTCGTATTTTCCATTCTTAAGATCCCCGAGCATTTCATTGAAGACGGGCCTCTTGCCAGACTCCTTTGCCGAAAAGCTCTCTTGCTTAAAGTCTACTATATTGAGGCCATCTCGTTCGGCCATGGCTCGCATCTCTTTGGTTTGGGAGTCAATCGACATTGCTTGTCGTTCATCTTGTTCGCTCGATTTCCGAGCATAGAGACAGTATTTTACATCTGTTATAGGTTGCATTGCAAGCACAACAGTACCGCCAATACGGGTATTAGTCTAGGCACAAATTCTATCAGGGGTTTAGTTTATCGGTTAACAGAGTTAGAATATAGACATGGCAAATGAGCAAACAAAAACTTACCTTGATGAGGTTCAAAAACAGTTCGACTCTGGGCAAGCCAGAGAACATAGTTATCGCCCAGCAATGGAGCGACTGATGATGAGCTTCGATAAAGTACATGCAGTTAACGAACCTAAGCATAGCGACCACGGTGCACCTGATTTTGTATTCCTGAGCGACAATAACAATGACCTGATTCTTGGCTATGCTGAAGCGAAAGATATTGGCGTTAACCTAGATAAAACTGAAAAAACCAACCAGATGGATCGTTATCGTGGCTATGCCAATCTGATACTTACCGATTATCTTGAGTTCCGTTTCTTTAAGAATGGTGAAAAATATCAGACTATCAGTCTTGGCACCGTTCGCAATAATGTCTTGCACCTAACTCCAGAAAACGGCGATCAGCTTAAGCGTGAACTAGCGGCTTTTCTAGAGCTACCCCCAGAGAAAATAAAATCAGGCAAACGACTTGCTCAGATAATGGGTGGCAAAGCTCGCCGTATTCGCGATAACGTTGAAGATATCCTCAAAAACTCTGACGACAAGAAGAACGAGGAACTCGGTCGAATTTATGAGATGATGAAGACCCTGCTTGTCCATGACCTAACTGAAAAAAAGTTTGCTGATATGTACGCTCAAACGCTTGTGTACGGGCTGTTTGTTGCTCGCTACGGCGACACGACACCTGATACTTTTACTCGCAACGAAGCACGAGATTTAGTACCAAAAAGCAATCCCTTTTTGCATCATTTCTTTGATCATATAGTAGGCCCGGACTTTGTTGCACGACTTGGTTATATCGTCGATGAACTCTGTGAAGTATTTAGCGTAAGTGACGTGCGAGATATCGTACATAAACACTTAAAGATTGCTGACGACACAAGTGATGCTAAAGACCCAATCATCCACTTCTACGAAGACTTCTTGCAAGAGTACGATGCGTCTGAGCGTAAAAAAATGGGAGCTTACTACACGCCTATACCGGTAGTGAAGTTTATTGTTCGGCAAGTTGATAAAATTCTCAAAGAAGATTTTGGCGTTTCTAAGGGTTTGGCGAGTAGCGAGACTATCGAATACGAGGTTGATGTTGGGCAGGATATGCGTGCAGATAAGCGCATGAAAGCAAACACTAAACAAAAGCTTACTGTACCAAGGGTTCAGGTTCTTGATCCTGCGGTAGGTACCGCTACATTCCTTAATGAGGTCATCAAGCATGTCCATAAGAGCTTCGAGGGTCAGGAGGGCAGATGGGAAAGCTACGTAAATGACAACCTACTAAAGCGACTACATGGCTTCGAACTCATGATGGCGCCCTACACCATCGCACATCTAAAATTGAGTATGACACTCAAGGAAACCGGAGTAAAAAGTTTAGATGACCGACTTCGTGTTTACCTTACAAATACACTTGAAGAGGGTGTGCCTTTACAGCGTGATTTATTTAGTTTCGGTCTTGCAGAGGCCGTCAGTGAAGAATCTCGCTTAGCAGCAGAAGTTAAAAGCGAACGACCAGTGATGGTAGTTATGGGCAACCCACCCTATTCAGCCAGTAGTAATAATAAAGGCGAATACATACAAAACCTCATCAAAGACTACAAGAAAGATCTCAACGAGAGAAAAATAAACCTAGATGATGACTACATTAAGTTTATTCGTTTTGCCGAAGACATGATCAGTAAGAATGGCGAAGGAATCATAGCGATGATTACGAATAATAGCTATATAGACGGTATCACTCATCGCCAAATGAGAAAACATTTACTACAAACTTTCGATAAGATATACGTTTTAGATCTACATGGTAGCTCAGTAAAACTCGAAACTGCGCCGGATGGTAGTAAGGACGAAAATGTCTTTGATATCCAACAGGGTGTTTCAATAGTCTTAATGGTCAAAAAGAGTTCTGAACAGAATAAATTGGGTCAAGTCTTTCACGCAGAAATTTTTGGCAAGAGGAATGATAAGTTCTCGATTCTTAATGACAATAAACCTAATTTTCAAAATATTGATGCACTTTCTCCAAACTACTTCTTTGTACCAAAGGATTTCAAGCTACAAAGTGATTACGAAAAAGGTGTAAAAATTAATGAGCTATTTATCTTAAATAACACTGGTATCCAAACGAAGAACGATAAGTTATCTATACAATTTGACAAAGCTGCGCTTGAAAGCGTTATATTTGATTTCAAACAATCCTCCTTAGAGGATCTTATACAGAAATATAATCTGAAAACGTCTTCAGGCTGGAATCCTGAACGCGCACAGAAAGATATACAAAAAAGTGATATAAATTTATATCAAATCCTATACCGTCCATTCGATAAGCGCTGGAGTCTTACTACATCCAGAGCTGCAGGATTTATTGGCCGCCAACGAATGAACGTCACACCAAGCATGCTAAAAGATAATATTGGCCTTATTACACTCCGAATAAACGGCGAGAGTGATGAATTCGTCGTGCTTACTGCAGATACTATGGTTGAAAAAGGTTCGTTACCCAGAGGTAACTACTCTATTTTTCCACTTTATGTTTACCATGAGAATAATCAGCGTACCTCAAATTTTAATGTTGCTGAATTTAAAAAGCTAACAGTGAATCTCGGTGCCGATGTATCGCCGGAGAGCGTGCTGGACTATATCTATGGAATTTTGCATAGCACTAGTTACCGTGAAATGTATAAAGAATTCTTAAAGATAGATTTTCCTCGAGTACCAGTACCGAATGACGACGCAGAATTCAATCACTTTTCTGGCTTTGGCAATCGTTTGCGAACCCTGCATCTAATGGAATCTCCTGTTATGGATGATTACGAAACCACTTACCCAGAGCCCGGGGATAACCTCGTAGAAAAAATTAAATATGATAACGGCAAAGTATACATCAGCAATCACCAGTATTTTGGTAATGTTCCAGAAGCTGCTTGGAGTCAGTATGTCGGTGGATATCAGCCCGCTCAAAAGTGGCTCAAAGACAGGAAAAGTCGTAATCTATCAAATGATGAACTAGATCATTATCAGCGCATCATAAAAATCCTAATCGAGACAAATAAAATTATGCGGGAAATTGGGTAGCTGGACTAAACATAATGACCTTGGTAGATCTCAATACGGACAACAATAAAGGCATGGGGCTATGACTGACTTTTTTATAAATCACAGCGCCGAGATACTGACACTAGCTTCAGCCACGGTTGGCGCATTCATTGCTCTTATCGGTCAATTTATTGTACAGAAAATGAATAATCATGAAAACTTGAGGAAAGAACGTGCGACAGTAGTTAAAGAACTATACAGTCTACATACAGACTTGTATGTAGACATGAAGAACATCAACAGCACTATACAATACCTCGATGCGAGTAAAAAAGAGCTGGCTGTGCATTTCAAAAAAGCAGAATTATCAATGAATAAGTTTAGTAATTACTATATGAACAACTCTATCGTTCTTCCGAAGAAATCCGCAGAAAGCTGTAACCCATTCCATACTGCGGCAATACAACTAATGATAGGCGCGGAAAGATCCATAGGCTACATGCTTCCAGATGAAACAACCCATCCCGAAAAGGAGTCTAGTTTTAAGATCAGAAAAGCAGAATGGAATAAGAGTTTTTCTGTTGTCGAAGAGCAAAAGGTCAAATTTTCAGACTCTTTACGCGACGTGTATGAGGGCAAGATAAAATTGTATGTTAACTGATTACACGATTATGAAACTCTCTAAGTCAGACTATCTTAAGTACCGCACTTGCCCAAGCTACTTTTGGCTTTCTAAACATAATGCAGAATTAGTCCCCGAAGATTCACCAGCAGAGATTCGAGATAACAAATTTGAACAAGGTAACAGGATAGAAGAAATAGCACGCAAGCTTTTTCCCTCTGGAGTATTAGTTGAAGGATATAATGTTCAAGCTAAATCGAATACTGAAAAGATAATCTCAGATGGAGCAGAAGTTATTTTCCAGGCGACTGTCGTCACTGATAACGGTTTACTTGCCATGGCTGATGTTCTTGAGCGTGATGGCGATAGCTGGACTTTGTACGAAGTAAAATCTTCTAGTAGCGTGAAGAAAGCCGAGCACATTCCAGATATGGCATTTCAAAAAATTGCTTTTGAAACCGCAGGATATGTCATTAGTAGTACGAAAGTCATTCATCTCAACAAAGAGTTCGTACGCACAGGAGAGGCCATTGATCCTCAGACTTTTTTCATTACGGAAGATGTATCTGATGATGTCGAAGCCATAATACCAGAAGTACGGGATCAAGTACTGCTGGCTCTAGATAAAATGACCCAGCGAGATCAGCCAACCACTTGTCCGTGTCGGTTGCTATCACGTGGTAAGCACTGTCCGACATTCCTGCATTTCAACCCTGACATTCCTGCATACTCGGTATATGACATTGCCAGAATGCAGGGAAAGAAGCTTGCAGAGCTTGTTGACTCTGACATATTTAATATCAAAGATATTCCAGATGGTTTCTTGCTCACTGCAAATCAACAAGCTCAAGTAAACATTGAAAAACAAGGAAATCCACACATTGATCATGAGCCGATTAAGCGGGAGCTGTCCGAACTTGAATTTCCACTGTACTTCCTTGACTATGAATCAGTAAACCCGGCAGTACCACTCGTTGATGGTATACATCCACACCAGCAGATGGTTTTTCAATACTCGTTACACGTACTCGATTCTCCTGATAGTGAACTACGACACTACGAACATCTCTCACGTGATGCAAGCCCCTCAGCCTTAGAAGCACTTGCTTCGCAGATGCGATCAGATATTGGAGACTCGGGTAGTGTTATTGTCTGGCACAAAATGTTTGAACGTGATCGCAATAAAGAGCTTGGCGAGCTAGTGCCCCGGTATCACAGTTTTTACGAGTCACTCAATGAACGTCTCTATGATCTCAAAGATATATTCTCAAAAAATTATTACGTACACCCAGATTTTCACGGAAGCAATTCTATAAAAGACGTGCTTCCCGTTATCGCACCAGAGTTATCATATAAAGATCTCGCGATTGGTAAGGGCGATCTGGCATCAGTCCGTTGGTATGAAATTGTCAGTAAAGAAAACGAAAAGGATGCGCAGCAGGTTTTTAATGATTTGCTAGAGTATTGCAAGTTAGATACATTAGCTATGGTCAAGATATACGCTC
>Ga0136555_1000891_pt1 | contig 11299 bp, 10 predicted proteins | sample AntRauTorckE5432_FD_104927 | JGI IMG/M metagenome (GOLD analysis project Ga0136555, IMG submission 104927) | Saline lake microbial communities from Rauer Islands, Antarctica - Metagenome Torckler E5 #432 | ecosystem: Environmental > Aquatic > Non-marine Saline and Alkaline > Saline | place...
GCATAGAGCAGGAGTTTGTGGTCGGCATGCCTGTGCGCCACACCACCAATGACAAAGCCCGCGGACTGGTCAATGGTGACATGGGTCTAGTGACGGAGATCAACCGTGAGGACGGCTACATCGAGGTAGAATGGAACCGTGATCTTAGCAGCCAGGGCGTGCGCATGATAGATGATCCAGACCGCAAGGACAGTGTGCGTTTCATCCACCCCGAGCAGATTCTACCGTACAAGTTTATGCGACGTAACCTTACCACCAACAAGATAGAGGCCAGCTTCACATGCTATCCTCTGGTGCCGGCGTTTGCGGTGACTGCACACACCACGCAAGGCATGACTGTGCGACAGCACATGCACTGGCACGGAGAACTCATGGACCGCATGATCTGTGTGGCCTACGTGATCGCCAGTCGCTTACCGGATCCCAAATTGCTGATCTTTTCCAGTTTTTCGCCCAACGGATACCGGCAGCACCCTCAGGGTTTAGCTTTCTATCAAATTATTGAACAGGCACGCCAGGCGCACCAGGCCTCTGTGTCTGGGGGCTCTCGCATTGGGCGTAGGTCCGTGCAAAGCACCTTGAGCCTCACCAATACCTCCGAGTACAGCAGCAGCAGCAGTTCCAAACCCTACTGCAACCCCCTGATGCCTAAACCCCCATGCTTTCTCGGCAAACGCAAACCCAGCCCGTAAACCACTTCTGTACCATAAAGTACGTAGCAACTGTACAGGTGTGTAAAGAAAGATACGAAGAGTGTAAGGAGAGTGAGTGTACAGAGAGATCTGCGAGCGGCGTGCAAAGTTAAAAATGCCTCTGTGGCACCAAGTGTCCAGGTTTTCTGAGCTTTCAAGCGAACACGAAGCATTAAAAGAGTTGGAAGTGATACCAGCTACGTTGTATCAAGACGATGGGGCGTGGGAAGCTCGAGAAGTGGTTAGTGTGTACTACACTGCGCGCAGCCTCATTGTGAATGCAATCATGTGTGGCCCACAAGGTCAAATCATAGAGATGCGCGATTTACCACTGTGTGCGCTGAAACGTGGTTATTTCTACGATTATGAAGATAATGCTGCCTTTGGCGTCAGCGACGACGAGTTAGGCCTCGATATGCACTGATTTACTGTACATGGGCTTTAAAAGGATAGTTTGTGCATCTCAATAACATGTAGTATTTTAAAAGGAAGGAAGGAAACATGGAAGGAAGGACATGAAACAAGAAAGTAAACATGAGTATCAGGTCACTGACAGACGTGCAGCGGATGATTCCCACCTTTGGGGCAGAATATCTCTCACCAAAGGATCAAGCTCATTTACAAGGTGTCTGCAAAGCTCATGCTCCAACCGACCAGAAAAACTCTGCTCGAAAACGCTTTCAGCAGCAGCTGTGTCTCACTATTCAGACGGGTTTTCGTGCTGAAAAGACTCCCGAAAGTGTCATGCGCGTGCTAGATTCCGCTTCACAACAAGGCATGCTTCCCCGATGGACCTTTGCAAGGTCTGGTGACGATTTCTGCGACGTGATTGTTGAAACTCAAAACGGCTCTTCGATTGAATACATGGTAAAGATATCAGGTCACAACAAAAGGAAATGCGTGAGTCTAAATGAGGCGATACGCAGCATAAAAAACGAGTACACTAAAAATAGTCAGTGGAATATATTTTTGGAAAATCCTCATTTGGAGCTGCAAACACCGTGGTCTTGGGACCATTATCATTTTTTTGATTCGATGGAATATTTGTATTCATGGGAACCTATGCACACAGAGAACGATCCGTGAAAACTACACGCACACATGGCACGATCCGTGGTTACGTATCATGAAATGACCAACTCTTCAAAACTGCACATCCAATTTTCATCATGAACATAGATCTGAAATCACTTACCGTGATCCATATGGCTTTCTAGTTACGTATCATGAAATGAGCACAATAAATAAACATAAGTACGTGCGCGCAATGAATGTGAATCTATGAGCGTGTGAGTGAGCGTGTGGCTGTAACTTTAAACATGACCACCCGCGTTTTTCTATGGCTTCACGGTGGGTGTTTTGGAGGAGGGAGTAATTCTTCCGATGTACGCCAGTTCTTGACCAAGCATGGGTTTCGTGTTGTAACACCTGATTTTCCACGTTCACAAGGACTTGACGCTTGCTTAGGCTTCCTGGACAAGGTTGTTTTGCAACAACAGCCCAGCTGGATTGGTGGAGTGAGCAGTGGTGGATTTTTAGCCCACGCGTTGGCTCAACGTCATCGCTTACCAGCGCTATTGCTTTGTCCCGTGATGAACCCTTGGCAACGGCACAATTCACTGATTACCAAACACAGAAGCCTGCAGTTGAAGTTCTTTCTAGATCCTCGCACCATAATAGCGTCCAAGCAGCTTGAACAAGACTGTAAAGAGGCTCGCGGTACAACAGAATCCAAACAGATTCGCACAAAACAACTTTCGCTTGATCGCCAAAAGCTTTTCGGCACAAGCAGTACAACGTTACATCCTGAGCCATTGGACGAGGTTGAAGTACTCAGCGTAGGTGAGTACCAGTGGCTGGCGGCACAAGAAATGAAACGTGCAGTTGACCAGGTACAGGTACCCCCTAATGCCATACGCCTGATTTTCTACGCTACACAGGACGATATGGCTCCGGAAAAAGAAATCCTGCCTGTTGTAAATGACCATGTGCAATTGTATCCAATCAAAGCAGGACACGAACTATGCAAGAATCCACCCTTCGACGCTATGTTGAAAGCTCTTCAAAACTGCACATCCATTTTTCATCATGAACAAATATAAGATAGGGTATCATAACGTACCCACACGATCGGTCATCGTTGAACTTACACATACACACATACACGCACATACACATAGACCTAGACCTAGACCTAGACATAGAGTTGGTCTCTTCTAACTTATAGAAATGTCTAGTACTAGTGTGTTGAGCAAACGAACCTGGCAACAACAGCAGCAGCCAGACTCTAGTGTGCTTACTCTGCAATGTAGTGAGGCAGAAGCAGCAGTAGTGGCTCGCTACCTGGCACGTGAGCCTGTGGTAAAAGCCGCGCGGGTCACACGTTCTGATGTAGCACCTGAACCTCAGCCACTACTCAAACTTAGCGACTGCGGTGACCACGGTAACTCTCCGTGCTCAAACCCAACCGTGTGTCTGGATTCCTGGACAGACGTTTCGCAACTCATGTACGAGGGTCTGTACATGGCCTTAGGTCACGTGTGGCTCTACTACTGGTGCGACGAGAAAGGCCAACCTACCGATCCCACCGTTCAGCAATACCGGCAGCTCCCCTTCCTGCCATTACTGGTGGAAGCCTGCCGCCTGTTTCGCGTGGTACAACAACACGTGGCAGATCCCAAGAAACGCAAGTACTACGCGTATGCGTGTTTATCACTACCCTTACGCATGCAGTGTGACGCCGAAGAGCTACAAGTCTCTGACGTGTGCGACTTTTGGGGCGCTTCAGAATGCAGTGCGGGCGTAACACACGCAGAAATGGCACTCCTAGACTTCGTGGACTATGAGTTTCCACAGGATCGCACATACCAACTCACCGTGACCCAACTTGAAAAGACCTTCCCGGGTCTGGCAGACACGCTCAACAAGCTGTTCATCATAGACATCATCCAGCATGGTGTGTACCCACAGCAGTTGGACACGTGCACCTTTTTGGCCCGTTGGCTGATGGACCCTGTGATGAACACACGTGCGGATCTACCCAGTGCGGGTCTAACGCACAAGGCCTCCATCGCTGGCAGCTGTGGTAGCGAGCATTGTTTCGATGGCTATTTGCCTGCCAGTTTGCAGGCGCGTCTGTATGTACAGCGTTTGCTGTGTTTGTACTACAAGCACAGTCAAGAACACAGTCAAGAAGAGTACGGCCTCATAGTCAAGCTGAACTTAGAGTCAGTGGACCTACAGTGGAAGACACACGCACGCCAGGCCTTAGTTTTCAAGCATGTGAAACGTACTTTGCCGAACATTAACCAGTTGTTTTGCTGTACGCTCTGGGGCCAAAAATAAATGAGATGTGCTCTTTACTGAATCTTTGTGTGGTAAAGCGCAAGCTTCCGGTGTACGCACGAACTGTAGCAGACCTTATTGATTTGGTGGTGTCATGCCACCTGCAAAGAAAAGACGAGTAGGTAAGGCGAGGACTCGCAAACACGCGTCCGCACCGAGTAAACCGCGTAAACGTACATCCGCGCCGACTAAGCAGCGCCAACGAGCTAAAAAGACCTACGCACCACCGTCTTTGTTTGCAAGGAATGCTTCAGTGCTGCTACTGCGCAATCTCAAAGCGCACTGCTTTCAGCACCGCTTCGGCAATTGGACTTTGCAGCATGAGACACCTGTCTATGTGACCTTGCCGCTTTCCACAAAAAGCAAGGCGGTGTATGCTTGGCATGGTACGTACTGCGACGTGCGAAAAAAAGGTACCGTCACACGCTTCGTGGTATGGTACATGCCCGAAGCCACCACACTGGGAGTAGGCACCTTGGAATATTTACTGCAGTACCTAGAACAGCCAGACAAGCCGGATTTTCATTTGCCCGTCGAACACAGACCCAGCGTTGTGCACACTGAGCCTGCTAAGCATGTCTTGGCCATTTGCAACGGCATGTCCAATGATGTGCGCAGTCGCTTGCGTGCTTTGGAGGCGTCTGGCGCTCTGCACTATGAGCACTTAACTGCCGCTGAGCTCGCCGTGGACATTATGAACAATCAGCTAGTACCAAACTACTCGTGGGTAACGAGCACCAACGCGGAGCTCTGGGCTCGGCGGCACGGCGTGCAGTTTCCACAAGGGCTTGCGCGCCTGATTGCCAGGCACGATCCAGTGGCCAGACGTATGGATCTGCGGTTGGGTGATACGGTACAAGTCACGGCGCTCTGTGGCACTGGAGGGGTCAAGTGTTATTTACGACACGTTGTGTCTCACCCAGAACACCCCGCACATTAATGGACCTGTAAAACATGTACATTATTTTAAGATGTAAGGTATTTCTGCTGAGGGGGTTGTCTGCAGTGAGCCACACCATCACACACACGCAGAGAGAGATCGTGACTGCACTGAGCACTCATGGAGGCCTTTAAGGAAGCCTGTCCTCACTGGCAGCGAGGGCAGCGTTGCATGTACGGTATCGCCTGCAAGTGGGCTCACGCCATAGTGTGCACCAATTTCAAAGAAAGTGGTCAATGCACCTTGACACCTTGCCAAGAAGGTGTGCACATGAAAGTACACGAACCACTCTGTACAGTGCGTCCGGCCAAGCCAGTGAACGCGTTCCGACCCCCGCGCTTGCCTGCTGAAAACCAAAGGTCAGCTTCGTCTTCATCCGCAGCGGCAGGTGGTTATCAACCACATAGACCACAGCGACACGCACGTGGATACACTCGAACACGTGGGTATAGTCACAGCACACATGGACGAGGACGTGGACGAGGCAGAGGACGTGGACGAGGCAGAGGACGTGGCAGAGGACGTGGACGTGGACGTTTCATCCCTCAGGGTAGACAAGCAGTTACTTGTCCTCCGACTTTTCCTACCTCACGCATGGGCTCTCGATACCATCCACCATCCCCACCCCCACAGGCACAGTCACTGGCACAGGCTCCATATCAGCTACCTGTCACAGCATACCAGCCAAACTCGCCGACCTACCATCCTACTTCACCTACTTACGAACCTACTTATCAGTCCAGTTACACCCCACGTATGCCAGCTCAAGCACCGGAGACCACATACCGTCCTACTTCGCCTACTTACGGGTCAGAAGGGCCGACGTACTCGCCCACTTCGCCGGAGTATAACCCGCCCCCGCGTTCGGCACCTTCCACACAACCACTTGGTGCGTACGGCACGTTAGACACAGAGCTGAACCATTCGACCCCAAATGAGACCCAGGGGTCCGTAACCAATGCGTTCTGCTACGATCCAACAGCCGCGTACGATCCGGAGGGTTACGAAATCGCTTAGAGTTCTGAATGTAATTAATTTTTGTCTGCAATGTACGCTTGATTAAGGCCAAAAATGGGCAAACAACAGAGTTACGCAGAGACTGAGCACCACGACAGTTAGAAAGCCTATCAAACAGCGCATGTTCACTTCCTGTGGAGGTCCTTGAGTCCAAATGCGGTACCAATGGTCTTGTTGCTTTGAGACTGCCCGAACCTGCTGGTGCATACGCTCCACGTAGTCCCATACGCCCTGATAGTTGTGTGCGCTGGTCGGAGCTTCTGTTTTTGTTTCTGTTTCTGCGGTCGTGGTTTGCAGGAGCAGTGAATGCCAGTGCTTGGTGGTGTAGAACACACTGCGCGTGAGCTCGGTACCGCTGCGTCCCTCTTTGAGCTCGGTTAGACTTTGAAAATGCTCCAGAGTTTCCAAAGGCGAAGGTAAGCTATTGAAGTAGGTAGCGGGCACGCTGAACGCATCCCCTAAGGTTTCCTTGAGTGCTTCAGCTCCGCCCAGTAGAGTCGGGTAGTGAGAGAGATCTTCATGCTTGATGCTGTACGCCGACGTGATCTCCGACGGCCACACTTCCAGGACTTGAGACCACTCATGCCAAGGTGTGGTTTGTGGAGGTCTGTACGAAGTGCGGATGAAATGCACTCTAGAAGCAGCCTGTAGCTCCAGTGGCCAGCCCTTGACCATACGGTACAAGTAGTTCAAGGTGTTGAGGGTGAGGTATGCCCAGCAGGTTCGGGTTTCCAGCCAATGTACCGTCAGGTCAGCACACTGGTCCCGCAACCAGGTCAGCTGAGCTTGATCCACATACGTGGCGGACAAGTACAGTGTGGAATGTTCCATGTCCGTGCGCTGAAGTACTTCCAAAATTTGCTGAAACTGACGTTTCCACCCTTCCTGCTCGCTCTCGTCACAGAACACATGCACAAAGTACAAGTGCTGTGTACTATACTGTTGCGGCTGGTCTGTATCATAAGGCCGTGCCTCTGAACTCAAACGACTGGTTACCACTTTAGGTGAGTTTTCTGCTACCCCAACAGTGGAACCATGCGGATCTGATCTAGACATGAGCACACAATGAGCACACAATGGGCACACAATGAACCAGGAAATAGGCTTGGTTGAAAGCTAACCCTAACTCTTGACCTTTTCTCTTTGTACGTACGTTACATACTTACACTTAAACAAATCCTATGACTGCTAGTGCGAGAACTGCCAGTGTGGTTACTACTAAAGGAGCCACGTAGGGTCCCAATTGGCCCTGACTTTGCAAGCTCAACGCGTACATGCCTACACAAATCGCGTAGATTACCAAGGCCAAGCTCATGACAATGTAGTGCCACAAGGCACGTTCACTTTCAGACGCATCCACTGTCCTCAGTTCCGTGTCTTCGCCGGCTCCCTCGACTGATTCACTGTTTGTTTGGCGATCTGCCTCATTGTTCGTTAAGGCTTCTGCCTGAGCTTGTTTAGCCTGCGCCTGAGCCTGCGTCTGAGCCTGCTCCACACTGAGCTTGAGGGCTTCCCGGTCAGCCACCAGCACGCTCATCTTGTCCTGCAGAGTGTGAATACGCTGGTACAACCCACGCACAATGGTTTGCTGGAGACAGCGCTCGCTGCGACTCGCCTGTTCGTGTGGTTCCACCTGCAAAACTCCGGTGTGACTAGTTTCAAACGGCTGGTCCAAGTGCATTTGAGTAGGTGAGGTGGGGACACGACCCTCGTACGTATCTATTTCTCCGGTGGCCTCACTATCTGGTAGGGATTGCAGGTCGTAAGCTGAGGAAGCCGGTGTCAGTGTTTCGTTCCCATACCTGGAAGATCCGGCTGCTGACAACGGGTGTGCGTACTGACGCAAGTGACGGCCAGCAGAATGAAGGGCAGAAAGGTTCGGTGACGGCACATGTGCTAGCTGTGCTAGAGCTCCTTGGGCCACTACGTGTTGCGACTGCGGGTCTTTAACTGCCTGTGACTGAGCGTGATGAGAGTGTCGACGTCGCCAAACTGTGTGTTGGGGCGAGACGTGTTCGCTACTGCCTGTACTCACGAACGAGGAAACTGACACTGCAGACACTGTGTCAGCTGGCTGGCGAGGAGGGTTCAAATCACCATCCTCCAATGCCAAGCCCAACAGTTTACCTTGCGTCTCACTGTGTTTAGAGTCACCCGAATCGGGACTCTTGTGCGTTTCGCTGACCTGAACTGGATCCGTATTGGCGGTCACAACATCTAACACTTGTGCTACAACGTCCCCGTGTTTCTCTTCGGGCAGTACGGCCTCTGCCACTGCTATAACGGCTGCTGCCGGAGTGGTTGCGCCCACAGTCACCGCATCCACAGGCTCCACCACGTTGACCACTCGAACCACTGAGTCTTGTGCCTGGCCTGAACCATCGGACGCTTTCAGTTTGTCCACCAGACTTTCGTTCTCCGACTCGAGAATCTTCAGCAGCACGCGTTGCTCCTTGATCGTTTTGCGGGCTTTTTTCAACGCCAAACGATAGTCGTCCAAGGTCATGATAGCATTGACTTGAGCTTTGTTGGGTAGGTTCTTCACGCTCTGCCCGAAACGGAAGGTGCTCAAGGTGTTCATGCGATAGTTGAGCACTGGAGACGCCGTGAGCAACAGTGAGAGTTTGGCGTTACCGCCCAGACTCTGCTTCAGCAAACGCGTGAGTTTGGAGTTGCGGTAGGGAATGTGGCTACCGCTGCTTTTGCGGCTCTTGCTACGGTTCTTACGTTGGGGAGTACGTCCGCGCATGGAACCTGCCGTGGCTGGTCTGCTGTGTCTACGTTTGCCAGTGGAGGGTGAAGCAGACGAACCCGAACCGCCTCCGCTTCCACCCAGCTTGCGAATCACCAAAGCCAGCGTACTGAGACTCTGGTTAATGAACTTGGCTTGGTCCAGAGTTTCCCCAGCCGCACCGCTCATGTTGACTTGTTCGGAACCCGCCAAGTCTACCAGTGTGAAATCCGAGACCAGATGTTGTCCAGACTGTTTGTGGCGCTGGTCCACACGTATGATGAGCATGGCGTGACTGCGCGAACTGTGGTCGTTAAGTTGCGTACCGGCCTCGTGGCGACGAGCGTGTCCACGTTTCAGTACTTCCATCACGTCAGTCCACTCCTCGATCAATTCCCAAAGCACCCCTTTGGGGTAGAAGTTGCCATGTTCATCTTCGTGCAGGTCGCACAAACGACTCTTCTCTTGAGGATGTGTGGAGTGAATACTGCTGCTACCCAATTGGGGGCTGACAGGCATTCCTCCGCGAAAACTCTGACTGCGCGAAGACAAACGCCTGGCAACCATGGGCTCCGTACCTCGATTATTGCTGACATGAGCGTTCCGTGAAGGTACATGGACCACCACAGGATTCTGCAGAAGATCAAACACGTTCTCCATGTAAATCTCCAGGTAGGCACAAGAGATGGAGATCTCAGATTCGTGACGCTTGGCCTCCACCGAGGTGTGAAGCCTTTGTGCCACGCGAGGAATCAGACCGTAGTGACTTTCATGGCTTAGGTCACCCATCATGGAGTACGTCTTACCGCTACCAGAAGCTCCGTACGCCAAGACTGTGAAGTTGTAACCAGCTAAGACCTCCTCCACCGCCTGCTCCATACCAGTGCGTACATATACGTCTTTCTGCTCTGACTGGGAGCCCATGACAGCATCGAAGCGGTAGGCATGTGCTTGACGCGCACTCAAATGTTTCTGCTGCTGCTGAGAGCTCCCATGTTCTTGGCTTTGGTCCAGTACCTGTGCATCATGCTCCTCCAAGGCGTCTATGTGGACCACGGTATCTGACTTTGGCTGCACGCATGTGACCACAGAACGTCTGCGCGAGCTGCGGTGGCCACTTTTCACCTCACCAGGAGGACGAATGCGCACATACGTGCGCACGTTAGTGGACATGTGTTGTTCTGACTAGTGAGGAAAAAAGTCACACCTAAATCTTATCTTTTTCTTTAAGATGTATGGAATTACTTCTACCAAAACTGAATTTGAACATGTACGCTGTGTCCATCACGAACCTGCACTGCGCGTACTGTTAGTCATGCCCGGTCTTTCACTGGAACCATGGTTCTTGTCACGTGTATGTGTGCCAGTAGTAGAGCGCTTACCCGGTTGGTTACACCCTAACCTTATCACCCTGCTGAACTTGGCCGTGTCGTGCACCACTTTGTACTGCGTGACGTATACAGTCACAGGTTTTCGCTGGTGGTGCCTCTGGGGCTACTTGCTCACCACGTTGTTGGATTGCTTAGACGGCATGCACGCGCGCGCTACGCACCGCTGCAGTTACTTTGGACAGTGGTTAGATCACACGTGTGATGCTTTCAACGTGCCAGCCTTGACCTACTGCGCCCTGACGGCGTTGGACCTCACTGGCAGGCAGCCCCTATTGGTAGCCGCGTGCATGATCATGAGCTTCTATGCGTATCATTTCCAACTGGCTGCACAACGCTACCACGATGGGCGCTTTCCCACACTGACCACCGACGGAGTGACCGGTCAGCTCATCACTTCCGTACTGATTGCACTCTACGCTTCTATGAAATACGTTGGTTGCACGTGGCCACCTGAGGTCATCACCTGCGTGGGGATCCTGACTTTCCTCACCATGTGGCTGGATGTGTTGAGCATGTGCTCCCAAGTAGGGTACCCTGGGCAACGTCTGAGCTCGGTGTTAAGTGCCTTCATGTACGGTATTCCACTGTTTATGGTCGTGATCTCTACGAAACCTGACGTACATTTTCACTGGCTCATAGCACAAGCTACTGTGCTGAACTTTCTGTGCGTAACGTGCAACGTGGGACAAATTGCACACGTCAAAGTCCGCAATCATAATTTTATGTCCTTTGTGTTTGTTCAAATGGCACTCGAACAAACGGCCTTCTCTGTCCTCTGGCTTCTGGGTCAATCATTCTTGCAAAGTCCCACCATAATTCTCTTCTATCAAGCGCTGTGGTACATATTCTACTGCATGCAAACGGCCTTTGACTTTATGTACTGCATGCAGGCTTATTAAAGCTTCAGACTTGGGGTAAAAAAACCTTTCAATGCCTGCTTTACGCGCTGACCACCGCCACACTGAAAACGTACCTGTGTAGGTTTTATTTTTATTTTGGGGAAAAGACCACAACTCAAATTTCTTTTTTTTTGGAAAAGCGAGCCTCGGTTTTCCAAAAAAAAAGTTTGGTGGGGGAGGTGGTGAAAAATTCAATATGGCCGCCAGGAAAATCTTCATTGCGGGACATCCTCACTTTCCCATCACGAGTGATCTTTTCACACACACTCACTCACACACACACA
>Ga0136555_1000894_pt1 | contig 11286 bp, 14 predicted proteins | sample AntRauTorckE5432_FD_104927 | JGI IMG/M metagenome (GOLD analysis project Ga0136555, IMG submission 104927) | Saline lake microbial communities from Rauer Islands, Antarctica - Metagenome Torckler E5 #432 | ecosystem: Environmental > Aquatic > Non-marine Saline and Alkaline > Saline | place...
CTCCACATATAATGAAAAATGAGGATTTAAATTATTCAAATGTAATTTATCCATTATACCACTATAAGTGGGAAAAAGGAATTGAGGAAAAATTAGAAAAAAGATATAAAAAATACAGAGACCAAAATCTATCTTGGGCTTTTGAAAGTAAATTGTTTTTGGACAACTTCATAAATAAAGAATTCAGTATCATTTCAAATACTGATAATTTGTTATTTGAAAGAGATTATAAAGGAGTTTTGCATTTAAATAAAAATGGTAATTTAAAAATACACAATGATTAAGTTTAAAATCTCGCCATTATACAGCTCTAAAAACAACAGAATAGACAATAAATTTTATATTTTTAAAGTACTTTCCATAAGTTGTTACCTAAATACACAACTGTTCTAACTCCATAATTAGAATTAAGTGTAATTGAGGAATTTCCTTCAATATTATCAGCAACATCAGCTGTAATATTATAAGTATATCCATTTGAACCAACATTGCCAGATGCATCCATAAATTTAATTTCATGTCCAACTTCTGGAGTTTCAGGTAATTGTAAAGTAATACTTGAAGTTATATTATCAGATAATATTGAAAGATAAACATCACTGTCTAAAACTAAAGCTGTTGATGCTTCAGCTGGAGATATTGTTCTTATAGGTTTAATATCTTCATTAACAGAACCTCCACCTACATTAGAATCAGATGTTGTATATTTAACCACAATAACATCGGTATCTTGTAAGTCGTAAAGAGCACTTGTATAAAAAATCTGATTAGTATTTTCATCATAATAGAAATCGTCAGTATCTACTCGGTCATCTCCATTTATTTCAACTGCAATCAATTGACTTAATGTCTGTGATAAAGTAAAAGGTGATTCTGTTACACCTGTATCATAGACGAAAACATCATCTATAACTTCTCCTGAAAGACCACCTGAAACGTCTCCAAACTTCTTCCAATCTTGTGGATTGAAAAATGGAACTCCTGGTATATCGTATTTTGCTTTATAAAGATTTACCGATCCACTTGATTCATATTCTACATATTGATCTTTAAAATAAGCAACATCTGGCTGCCAATCATGTAAATATCTAAAATTATTATCTAATTCTTCGTGCGTTAATGGTTCTCCATTTCCTACTCTAAATATAATATTACTCATTTTTTACTTCTTTTTTTATGGGAATACATATGAATTATCTACCCCTTGGTCATCTACAACATAAAAAGGATCTACATATCGACTTAAATTTAAATCAACAGCAGTTAATTCCCTTTGTCTAATAATTGCTCTTATATCAGTAATGTATTTATTAAGGTAATCTAAGAACAGTCTTTTATATCGGTCAACTTGAATATTGATTCCTTTCTGTCTTAAGTTATCTTGTTTTTTTGCTTCTTTAAAATTAACTTCAAATGTTTGAGAAATTTCAATCCTGAAATCAGCATTCCATGGAATAAATTCATTACTAATATTTCCAACGGTTGTATTGATATTTCTCAATACCGCAACAGTATTACCTTTAAATTTAACAGATGAAACATAATTTCTGGCATATGCAATAAATTCCTTAATTTGAGGTTCATCTAACTTTAAAAATTCTCTTTGCTGATTAGTTTGTAATTCAATTCTAAGTTGAGTTAAAATATATCCTCTGTCTGTTAAACTTTTATACAATGAAATTATAAAATTTAAGGAAGATACATCATAGCTTTTTCTTGTATAATCTATAATCATTTTTGATTTGCTTTAATTATAACTGTTCTTTTTATCAGTTTTATTTTATCTTCTCTATTCATTGACAAATACCCTATCTTAAACATTCTTTTCATAAGCGTCTTATCAAACGTTAGAAGATTATCTACATAATTTTCAGGCATGTAATAATAATTAATAGTGATATCCTGCTGAGCATCATCTACAACATCAGCAAGCTGCACATCATCCTTGGTTACATTTATAATAAACATTCTCATTAAGCGAATTCCTAATTGAAGAAGATTTCGTTGGTTATGATATATTTTTTTCTCATAACCTTTTTCTTTATGTATAATAACATCTATTTCAGTACAGCCATTTTGTATTGCATGATAAATCGGCACAGCGTCAATAACTCCACCGTCTACATATTGAAATCCATTTTTATTAGTTACATTCATTATAATAGGTGCTGATGCAGAAGCATTCATCCAATCTACAAAATCTTCATATTTAGTATCATTTGTAGAATAGTATTCAGCATTGCCTGTATTAATATTAGTTACAGCAGTAATTACTTCTTTTTTCAATTTCTTAATTTTATCAAATGTTTCTTCTTTAAAGAATTCATGAATTAAATTTTTAAGATTTGAAGAATCACCTATTGATAATTTTCTAGTTATAAATCGCCAAAAAGCCAGAAGATATTTTATCTTACCATTCTTTTTAAATGGATCTACTTTATAAATTGAATTATTATTTATATTTGTGTATGCCTCTTCAAGCTTATCGAATTCTTCTGCAGCAATTAATGGGCTCATTAGTGAACCTGTGGAAGATCCTATAAATACATCATATCTTCTATTCTGAAACTCATGTATTCCTTTTGCGATTCCAGCACCCCAAGCGCCTCTTGACCCTCCTCCTGATATAACTAATCCTTTTCTACTCATTGTTAGATTTATATTTTTATATTTATTGAGTTCAAATTTTAAACCAAGTCTAATATAGACAATATAATAATTATCAACATTTTAGTTGGTGATATATATTTCACTTAGCACTTAATCTTATTAACAAATTATTTTTACATGAAAGACATTAAATATGCAACTATAGTACCTCTTGTAGGAGGAATGACTATTGGAAATCATATGGCAACCGGTAAATGGCCTGAATACTTTTTATCTTATGAAGCATTCGAAGGTAATGACTCAAATATTACCAATTACTTGAATAATGATAAAAAACAAGATATTCCTTATTATCAATTAGATTCAGAAGAATTTTCTGATGAAGATTTAAAAGCAATACAAACATCTGAAATAGATTTTGTTTCAGCAGTCTGTCCATGTGCTGGTTTATCAATGTTAAATGCTTCAAACAGAGGATCTGATGCAGAAGCAAACCAATGGATGTACAAATCAGCACGATTTGTTTTAGAGAACGTTAAACCTAAAGTATTCTGGGGTGAAAATGCTCCTGGATTAATCTCTTCTGTTGGAGAAGGAGTAAGAAAAGAACTATTTGATATTGCAAAAGAATTTGGATATTCCTTTTCAATTGTAAAAACAAGTTCAATGGAACATGGTTTACCTCAAAGAAGAGTAAGAACATTTTATTTTTTCTGGAAATCTGAGGCTGCTCCTATTATGAATTATTACTCCAGAGACATGCCTACCCTAGAAGAATTCATTAAAAATATTCCTGAGGATGCAACATACCAAGAACCTCAAATGGATTTAAATGAGAATATCTTTTTTAAATGGTTTAAAGAAAACTATGAAAGAAAAGATATTAAATACAGCAACTATACTGTAATTAAATTAATCGAAAAGGACAGAACAAAACTTGAATCTTTAAAAGAGTATATTTTAGAGAATGGTAATGAAAGAGAGATTAAAAAAATCAATCACATTATTAATAAGTATTCTCAAGGAAAAGGAGTTTGGGATGATTCTCCACATTTCTATACAGATGTTGTGAATGCTATTATTACAAAAAATATGAAAACAGCAGTTCACCCTACTGAAGATCGCTATTTAAACAATAGAGAGTTAATGTTATTAATGGGCTTACCTAATGACTTTCAATTAGTTTCAAAGAATTGGTCTGTATATACTCAAAATGTACCTACATTTACAGCAAGAGATTGGACTAACGAAGTTGTTAAATTTGTCAATGGAGAATTGGAATTATCAGAAGGTAGATATATCGTACAAGATAATTTAACTCAAAAGAATAAAATCGAAGTTCCTGCCAAAGAACTTAAAACTAAAGCAATTTTTTAAGATATAATATCTAAACAATATTTACATGAGTAAAAAACTTAATATAGTTGTTGGAAAGTTCGGTAAATCCCTTTTATTCGACAAAAAGAAATGGGGAATGATAGGTGGTGACCATGAAGCTCCAGCAATGATTTCAGTATTAGCACAAATGAATCCTAACATTAATTTTTACATTTTGGGAAGATCTGACTGGAAAAAGTTGGATCCTTCTATTAAAGATAAAATTAATGTTAATGAAAATATTTTTAATGTCTGGGGTGAATTTAATAAAAATGTCTGTGAAGATACACATTGGCCTACTACATACTTTAAAAAGAAAGGAATCCATGTTGATTACGGATTATTTATGTCCGGACCGTCAGGTGCATCTACTATTCCTGAAGCAATGTACACTATTAAAAAAGATAGAGTCGCAAAACCTTCAGAAATGTTTCGTAGATATGTTGGACCTATCACAAGATATTTAAATGACTCTGGAATTCCATACGCTGAACTTGGAGAAGATCCAAGATATTTCCCTGTAGCAGCAAGAGATTTATTTAATAGACCTAAATACGTTCTTTCAACAAAAAATGTTCCTGAAGGATTACCTGTCAAAACTATTGACAAATATATGGGTGATGTACATGAGATTAAGATTCCAATTAAAGAATCAAAACTTATTCAAATGTTCATGGCATCAGAACCTGATATGAAATTAGAAGAACCAGGAGATCGTGGCAATTTAATGTCAATATATTCTAACGGTTTAACTGATACGGGTGGCATGCATAAATTTCCACATGTTAAAGAATACGTGCTTGATAATTTTAAATCTCCAATTATCTACGGTGATTGGCCTGATGAAATGAATCCAGGGATTGAGCCTTATCGAGATAGATTCAAAAAGATTCCAATGATGGAACTTCAAAATCAAATGTATAATACTAAATATGCATTTTTAATTCCAATTCAAGTTGGATGGCCTACCATCAAGTATTATAAACATTTAATATTTGGAATGATTCCTTTCTTGCATCCATTTGCAGATCCAGACAGATATATGCCTGTTCCTGAATTTACAAGATTAGAATCTGCACAGGATTTCAAAGAGAAAGTATACTTCCTTGAAAGTAACCCAGATGAATATTTGAAACTTTGGCATGAATGTCAAGCACTTTTAAAACATGAATATTTTGCTGGAGAAGAATTTAATCAAAGTATTATTGAAGAATTAAAAGAAAACTGTAATACAGAAGGCGTAGATTTAGATAATACTGGAAAAATCAATTATAATATGAGTTGTCTTTTTAAAGATGATTCAGAAATAAAAACAAAAAGCTTATTTTAATCTGATATATTCTAGAATATATCAGTTACAATAGATACAAAAATTCTTGAAAAAGTAAACGAATTGAAAATAGAAAACAAGAGTAAGTTTATTAATTACTTAATAATTCAACATTTGGAAAAAAATGGTAAATTGAATAAAATCTATATAGGACAGCATTCTTCTAATAATGAAAACTATTTAGGCTCTGGTACCAATATTAAAAAGGCCATTGAAAAATATGGAAAAGAAATAGCTGAACAAAAATACAAACAATGGAAACAGAAAATAAGCAAAACAAAAAAGAGTCAAAAATAAAATATGGGATAATCGTTCCCTTAGTAGGCGGAATGGCTGTTGGAAACGAAATGGCAACAGGTCAGAAACCTAATGTAATGTTAAGTTACCCTGCTTTCGCTAAAAATGATGCCCATGCTAAACTTAATTTCCCAGATGTCCCTTTCTTGGAAATCGATGAAGCAGAAAACAAATTACTGAAAGAAGAAAGATCTCAATTAGACTCAATCGGAGAATTGGATTTTGTTTCAGCAGTCTGTCCATGTGCTGGGTTATCCACATTGAACTCATCAAACAGAGGTGCAGATGCTCCTCAAAATGATTGGTTATATAAAACTGCAAGATTCGTCTTCAATGAAATATCTCCAAAGGTATTCTGGGGTGAAAATGCTCCTGCATTAGGATCTGCATCTGGAGAACCTGTAGCAGATAAATTATATGCAATCGGAAAAGAGTATGGATATTCTTTTACAATTGTAAAAACCGATACACGTCTACATGGAATTCCTCAAAGAAGAACAAGAACGTTTTATTTCTTTTGGAAAGGAACTGGAGTTCCAATTTTAAATTCTTATGCAAGAGAATCCCCATCCTTAGCAGAGTACATAGATCAAGTACCTAAAGATGCCCTTTACATGGATAAATTTACTAGGAATGATTTCGATACCAATGGATATTTAAAATGGTTCTATTCAAAACCTGAGCACTTAGACATGTTTGCCGGTAAATCAAAAACAGTAACTCATTTTGCAAAGATGGAAAGTAAATGGGATGAATTAATTTCTTATCTTAAAGAACATGGAGATGAAAAAGAAGTTAAGTTTATCAAACATGCAAAATATAAAGTAACGAGTGGTAAAAACTTTTGGGATTCTTCTCCATACCTTTTACATGGAAGATCTTATATTCAAGCAATTCAAGGAAGAGTTTTTGAACATGCAATCCATCATAGCAATGAAAGATATGTTTCTATTAGAGAGCATATGCATTTAATGGGATTACCTCATGATTATCAATTAACTGATATTAAGCATGCTTCTAATATTTGTCAAAACGTACCAACTTGTACAGCAAGAGATATGACTCTTGAAGTTGTGAAATATATTAACGGTGAACTAAATGTTCAAAATAAAGACCGTGAGATATTTAACAATATGCAAGAATCTAAAAAAGAAGATAAAATTAAAGCAAAAGTAAAATTATTCTAAGAAAAAATTTTGTAATCCCGATTATTTTTCGTATATTGTATATGTAAACAATAAACAACTATGAAAACATTAGAGATCAAAAAAAATTGGAAAGATAAAGAATATTTAAAGGTGAACGGTGCAGTTGAAGGTCAGATTCCTGATTTTCATCCTGACAAAGAACTTTTTGATTCCATGATCCATAGAAACTCTGGAATTCTTGTTGAAAAAGAAAAAAGAGATAATCCTGACAGACTATGTTTCAATCGTTTAGGTACTTCATCATTTGGTAGAGATAGTTTTACAATTGAAGGAAATTATGTGAAAACGCTTGTTCGTTTCTGGTCTCCAAAAAATATCTCCGATTTAAAAAAGAGATTTGAAGAATTAAATACTTTAACTTCTGAATTTGACTTTCATTTAACAAGTGTTACTGATTTCGAGGAAGATCCAGGAGAACGAACTTATCAAGCAACATTTACATTTTTCACAGTACCGAAAGGAACTGATATACCAAAAATGATTACAGATTCTATATTATGATAACTACTCATATAAAATATCGTACTAAAGATCAGATGGCTGAAGATGTAATTCTTAATAAATCTGGATTTAGGCAGTCAATACCTGAAGATTGGGATCGTGAAAATCCATAGGCAAGATACGATGCTATAAACTTAAAAGTAAAAATAATTTAATATGCTCAAGATTAATAAAGAAGTATTTGATGAATATGTAGCAGATAAAAGATTAAGAGTAGCGAAGCATCCTACTCTTGATTTGTTTATTTACAACTACACAAAGAATACTGAGTATAATAGACTTTGGGATGATATTACTATGACTGCAAGAGGATTAGTAACTGATTCTGAAGGTAACGTGCATGCTTGGCCATTCAGAAAATTCTTTAATATTGAGCAAGAAAATCCTGAAACTATTAAGGATTTATTTGATAAAAAAATTGAGTTTGAAGTCTTTGAAAAAATGGATGGATTCTTAGGAATCGGATTCATGTACAAAGGTGAGTTTATAATCTCTTCAAGAGGTTCATTTATTTCAGATCCATGTATTATTGCAAATGAGATTTGGAATAAAAAATATTCTCCATACATCAAGCCTTTACCAAATATGACATATGTCTTTGAGATCATTCATAACAAAGATAAAATAGTCGTGGATTATGATTTTGAAGATTTGACTTTATTAGGTGCAAGAAATAACTCTTCTGGAGTTGAAACTGCTTATGAGAATTTAAAATTCTTGTTTACAGGTAATACCAAAAAAGCATTTCCAAGAATTGTTAATAGAATCGAAGGAGTTAATGATTTCAGAAAAGTAAGAGAAATGTTTCCTGAAAGAAATGACGGGAACCATGAAGGATTCGTAATTCGTTTTGGAGAACCTGTCGATGGATTTAGAATCAAAGAAAAATATTCAGAATACTTCAGATTATCCAAAATCTTAACTGGAATTTCTACAACATCTATTTGGGAATTTTTAAGAGATGGAAAAGAATTCGATGAATTATTAGAATTAGTTCCTGATGAATTTTTTGTCTGGGTGACTGAGACAAGAGATAAATTAGAAAATGATTTCCATAATATTGCAGATGCTGCATTAGATTTATTTAAAGTTGTCTATAAAGAAGATATGGACAAGACTGAATTTGCAAATATAGTTTTATCAAGAGGTTTTAGTAAAATAATGAGAGGTCTTTTATTTGCTCAATATGATTGTAAGTTTGATAGATTCGATGAGTCTATTTGGAATCATATTAAACCCAAGTATGAAACAGCATTTTTAAACCCAATGAATCATGAATCGAATGGAAATAAAAATGAAGATAAGAAAGTGGGAGAATAATTTCATTAGAGATTGGTGGGGAAATCTCACCAATTGCTATTGGAATGAAATGACCAAAGAAGAAATTTTAAAATTAGAAAAACAGTATAAAGAACTATGGATATTTACGCAAAAAAAAGAGATAAAGTTATGGTAACTGAAACGACCGCAAAGAATGGCTACGAATTTGATAGTAACAATGTAAAAAAATACCTAGAAGTAGGAAAAGAATATACTGTAGAAGATACCATTGTAGATCAATATCATACTACTGTATATTTACAGGAAATTCCTCAAATAGGATTTAACTCAGTTAACTTTGAAGATATAAATGAAATTTGAAGAAGAATATTGGGTACTCACAAAAGAAGATGCAATTAATTACGCAAAAACATTAGTCTCAAATTCTGAGTGTGAAAGAATCATGAACTCGAATAAACCTTCATATAACTTTGAAGTGTGTCTTAGACATGCTAAGATTCAGCTTAAAAGAAACTTAAGCATGTCTGAAAAGGAAAGAAAGATTGCATATCTTAAAAAGCTAATTCTTAAAATGCATACTCGATACCATACTGATGAAATAGTTAGAGAAGCATTTCCAAAGATAGAACAATGGTTTGATTATTTAGGAAATGAGTGTAGATTGAATCCAATTTTTAAAGCAGAGAATTACGAAATGCTTATGAAAATTTCTGGAGTTTCAATCAATCCTCCTCGAGTTTTGTTCTAACGATAAATAATCCATGAATAGAACATTTAAAACCTTCGAAGAATTTTTGTTTGAAAAAGCAGGAAGCTCAGATTTACAAAAAGTGTATGCTGTAGTTAATACAAAGTCTGGGCACCAATGGGCTCAATTTGAAGGATCAGATGCTTTTATAGTAATAAATCAGAAAAATATTGATTCAATAAAAGCTGAAGATATTAATCCTGATTATCCTATCTTAAATTATAGTATTAAACTTTTAGAGAAACTTCAGAAAAAAGGGGTAAAAAATAAAGTGTACAATTCTACGGAAGAAATCCAAGACTCAATGTCAAAAGAAAGGTTTCATAAAAAAGTAGAAGGTAATTCAAATGTTCCATCTACTGCATACAATAAAGACGAAGCTCTTAAAATAGGATTCCCTTTAATTGCCAAACCAAAAGAAGGACATTCAGGTCAAGGAATTAAGATATTCAAATCAGAAAAAGAATTCAATGAAGAAGATTTATCAAAGTATGATGTATTTTCTGAGTTTGTTGATAAGAAATCTGAGCATAGAATTATTAATTTCAATGGAGTACCTTTTGTTTGGATGGAACGAACTCCTCTTAATGCAAAAGCAAAATCAGGTGATGGATCTTCAGAAGAAAAAATGGAGTTTAAATATACAAAGAGAAAGATCTCTGGTATACCTGAAAATCTTAAGAAAGTAAACTCTTCATTTTGCAAAATCTTTGATAGTATCAAACTTATCTGTTTTGATATAATGGAAGATCAAGAAGGAAAAGCTTATGTGATTGAATCTAATACAATGACAGGCATGCCTTTTGATATTGCTTTAGAATTATACAAAGAGATTTTTAAAGACTATTTCGGTAAAGAAATTTCCCCAGAATCTTCAAAAGAGATTGAGAATTTATCAGACAAATTAATTCAAAGAACGTTTGATAGAGAAGATAAGAAGTGGGAAATTAAATAATTATTAAACCTTTCCAGATTATCTAGATATAATCTATAAATACAAACATTATGATATTAGACTGCACTTTAAGAGACGGTGGGTATTATACTAAATGGGATTTTAGTCCTGAATTAGTAGACTCATATATTGAAGCAACAAATAACTTACCAATTGACTATATTGAAATAGGTTATAGAAGTCCTACAAAAGAAGAATATTTAGGTGAATATTTTTATTGCCCTAATTATATTCTTGATAAATTTTACAATAGCTCTTCTAAGAAGATTGCTATTATGTTAAATGAAAAAGATATTCCTACTGATGAAGCAGGTATTAAATCTATTCTTACAACTGATGTAATTGAAAAAGTAAATCTCGTTAGAATTGCTGTAAACCCTGAAAGGTTTGACTCATGTCTTGCATTAGCAAAAGTGGTTAAAAGTCTCGGACTTGAAGTCGCATTTAATTTAATGTACATGTCTGATTGGAATTCCAAATATGATTTCATTTATTCAAAAATAGAAGATTGTAAGGGTACTGTAGATTTTATTTATATGGTAGATTCATTCGGTGGTGTACTTCCAGGAGAATTATTATCTGTTTATAATAAATTAAATGAAGCAGTAGATGGTAAAATAAAAATAGGATTTCACGGTCATAATAATCTTGAAATGGGATTAATTAATTCTATCACTGCAAAAGGATTAGGTGCAGATATTATTGATGCAACATTTACTGGAATGGGTAGAGGTGCCGGTAATCTTAAAATGGAATTGTATTTAACTTATTTAAATTCAAATGAAGGTTTAGAATTAAACTATGATTATTTAAGTAAAATCGTAGAAGGATTTGAAGAACTCCAAAGAGATTATAATTGGGGAACTCAATTACCGTATATGGTATCGGGTGCTTATTCATTACCTCAAAAGAAAGTAATGGAATGGGTATCTGAAAGATGGTATTCTATGAACTCAATTGTAAGAGGTTTACTTTCAAA
>Ga0136555_1000895_pt1 | contig 11277 bp, 15 predicted proteins | sample AntRauTorckE5432_FD_104927 | JGI IMG/M metagenome (GOLD analysis project Ga0136555, IMG submission 104927) | Saline lake microbial communities from Rauer Islands, Antarctica - Metagenome Torckler E5 #432 | ecosystem: Environmental > Aquatic > Non-marine Saline and Alkaline > Saline | place...
CGAGACGACCGACTGGGGAACCACCGGGCCACAAGCGTATTGGGAGGGCGAGGCCGACGCTAAGGAGCAGTCCAAGCCTTCGCTGAAGTTGAAGGAATACCGACTTCGGAAGGTGACCGCCCTGGTCCCGATGACCGAGGAGCTGCTGGAAGACGGGCCGGCGATGGCCAGCTATGTCAATTCCGTGGCGCCTGGTCGCCTGCGGTGGAAGCTGGATGAGGCCATGATCCGGGGCACCGGCGCCGGACAGCCCCTGGGATTCTTGAACAGCCCCAGCCTGATCACCGCCGCGGCTGTCGGTTCGCAGACCGCGGACACCATCAGCGGCGTGAACATCATCGATATGTATTCGCGTGTCTTCGGGCCGTACCGCCAGGGCATGGTGTGGCTGTATCACCAGGACGTTGAGCCGTACCTGTTCCGGCTGTCGTCCGAGGGTGTCGCCGGCGATGGCACCGACGCCACCGGGTTCGGGTTCCCGCTGTTCAGCCCCCCCGGATCGAACCGCAACAGCGGGCCGTACGGCACGATTCTGGGCCGGCCGGCGATCCCGACCCAGCACGCCGCCACCATTGGCGACGTGGGCGACATCATGGCCGTGTGCCCGAACGAATACCAGTTCGTGATGCGAGCTGGTGGCGTTCAGGCCGCCACGTCCATGCACCTGTGGTTTGACCAGGACACCACCGCGTTCAAGTTCCGCATGAGGGCGGACGGAGCGCCGAAGCTGTCCGCGGCCATCGCCCCCCGCAGCGGTTCCAACACCATGTCCGCGTTCGTGGCCCTGGCCGCCCGCTGATCAACAGACACCCCCGAGCGGAAAGCCGGGGCCGGTTCGCGCCGGCCCTGGCTGCCCGCATCGACAGGAGGCAATCGAATGCCCATCACCAGCACCCACGCCGCCGATCAGGTGGCTGTCATTGGCGCCGTGACCCCGGTGGCAATGGCCGCCGGCACCGACGTGTCCGGATGGATCGACGCGGCGGACTTTCACACCATCATGGCCGTGTGCCAGACCGGAGCCCTGGGGACCAATGCCACGTTCGACGCGAAGCTGCAGCAGGCGACCGACGCCAGCGGCACCAGCGCCAAGGACATCACCGGCGCGGCCATCACCCGGCTGACCGAAGCTGGATCGGACCAGTCCAACGAACAGGCCGTTATCAGCATCCAGTCCAGTGCCCTGGACGTGGATGGCGGGTTCCAGTTCATCCAGCTGTCCATCACCGTGGGCACCGCCACGTCCGGTGGATCTGGCCTGGTCCTGGGATGCAGTCCCCGGGTCGGACCGGCTGACGCGAACGATTCGGCCAGCGTGGCCGAGGTTGTCCGGGTCGCCTGATCAGGTTCCTTCTTTCTTCGCCCGTGCCTGCCCCCCATGCGAGTGGGGGGCAGGCCGCGGGTGGGGTTTATCGGATACGCCATGCCCCTGACCACCGCGCAACGTGACGCCCTGGTGACTGCGCTGCGGCTGCGGGCTGGCATCACCGACACCGATCCGAGGATCCGCACCGCTGCCTTGTCGATCATTGACAGCGGCGCGACGAACGCCACCAGCACCGTGGGGATCAACAGTGGCATTCTGACCGTGACGGGTGACGTGTCCGGGGTGGACAATTATGGGCTGGGCAGTTCGACGCTGACCCAGCTGCGGCAATCCATCAGTCTGGCCCTGGCCGGCGCCGGCGTGACTGTCGAGCTGGTGGCCCCCGACGATGCCCAGCCGGCCGCCGACCTGTTGACGGTCCCGGCCACGGACATGCTGGGCACTAGGGTCACGCTGTACGTGCAGTCCATCCTGTTCCTGGAACAGCTGGTGGACGATGCCCTAGCCCGGATGGAACGGTACTGCCGCACCGTCCTGGTGGACGACGGCACGACGGTGCAGCAGGTGACACTGTGGCAACCTGCCGGCGGTGTGCTGCACCTGGATGACGCCCGCATCACCCAGGTGGACATGGTGGGGCTGGACGCCGAACGGGCAATCAGCGCCGTCTATTCTGGAGCTGGCCGCGGCACAATCGAAGTGACCGAGGACCAGCTGGTGGTGCAGACGATCAAGAGCGGCGTGGCAACCGAGACGGCAGCCACCCTGATCGGTGCGACCGTGCCCGACGTGGTGGCCGTGGTGGATGCCGTGCCCGGGTGGACTGTCACCACGCTGTCAGACGTTCCGGCCGAGAACCTGGTGCGGATGCCACCGCAGCGAGTGACCGCCGGCACGGACGTGGGGGCATGGTTGCCGGCGGACGGGGACTACCGGCTGGACCGTCAGGCCGGCGTGATCTACACCGACGAAGCAAGGGCCAGCTGGGGCGGAACCTACCGCACCGGCGGCCAGGCGTTCGTGCGATACCGCGCGGGGTTCGCCACCCTGCCGGCGGATCTGGAGGGTGTGCTGCTGACTGCCGCCAAGGCGGGGCTAGACGCCCAGCGGCGGGACGCCGGCCTGCAGTCCGAGAGCCTGGGCGATTACTCCTGGACCGCCGCAGCGGGCAGCGTGCCGGCCGCGGCGGTGGATGAGGCCCTGCGATCGCAGGCCGCAGTCCTGGACACGTACCGGCGGCTGCTGCCGTGAGCGTTGGAAGCCTGGCGAACACGTCGGTGCAGTGGCACCGGCCCACCTATCCGCCGGACGGCGGGGCCCGCACGCTGGAGCTGCGGGGCGAGCTGTTGGCCCGCGTGCAGCCGGCGAAGGGCAGCGAGGCCATGAAGTACGGGCGCGAGCTGGAGCTGACGCCCACGGTGGTCTATCTGGCCGGCCGCGTGGACATCGAAGCCGAGGACGAGCTGACGCTGCCCGGCGGCCAGGTGCTGCTGGTCCGTCATGTCCAGGACACGAACCTGCTGGGGACGTTCACCACCGTGACCTGCGAGGGGCAGCGATGACTGTTACCACCCAGCTGAAAGTCCAGGACTTCACGAAGGTGATCAGCCGGCAGGTGAACGCCACCGCCGATCAGGTCATGCACCTGATCACCCTGGACATCACGAACCGGGCCCTGGACCTGGTGACGGCCAACACCGTGACCGATGGCCAGTCCGGTGCGTTCCTAGGCAGGTCCAAGGCTGGTGACCCCCCGTACCAGGACACCAGCCGGCTGGCGGACAGCATCCCCGAGGCCCGGCAAGTATTCCGCCAGGGTGACCAGGTGACCGGGCTGGTGGGGACCGCGGTGGAATACGGCGCGTATCTGGAGCTGGGAACCCGCCGCATGAAGGCCCGTCCGTTCCTTCGCCCCGCCGTCACCGCCAGCGTGGCCGGCGGCCTGGACGGCAAGGTGCGGCGCAAGTTCGGGGGCCGAGCGTGACCGCTTATGACCTGCGGGACACATTCACCGCCCTGCGCACCGCCATGCTGGTGGGCACCGCCGGCACCACGTTCGGGCAGCGCGTGTACCTGGCCCTGGCCCCGGCGCGGACTGAAGCCCCGTACGTCCAGGTCCAGCTGGTGACACTCGACGCTGAACGCACGTTCGACCAGGAGGGGTACAGCAGCACCGTGCAGCTGTCCGCCTACTTCCCGCTGTCCACCGGGCCAGCCGCTGCCGCCGCCGGCGCCGCTGCCCTACGGGCGAACGTCGGCAAAACCAAGCTGACCATCGCAGGTCAGACGAACCTGACCTGCCACGCCGCCAGGGAACGCGGGCCGTTCCGCGATTCGGATCTGTGGCGCGTGGATATTGACCTGACCATCCGCAGCCTGGAGACATAGGCATGGCCATCGCATCGGGAACCAATGGAAGCGTCACGAACACTAACGGCTATTCGGTGGGCCTCACCGGGTGGTCCATTGATGCGTCCATCGCGGAGCTGGACATCACCAGCTGGGACGATGCCGCCAGCGGCGTGATCTGGCGTGAGTTCATTGCCGGCATCCGCGAATTCACCGGCAGCATCACCGCCAGGTGGGATCCCACCGACAGTGTGCTGGCCGGCATCGGCACGGAGCTGTCGGTGACGCTGACGGCTGACACCGAACAAGGGTCCGGCGGTGTCGGATTCACCGCCAGCATCATCGTGACCGGCATCAGCCCGGCCGTGGAAATTGAAGGCATCACCACCGTGGGGTTCACATTCCGCGGTGCCGGTGCCCTGGTCCCTGTCCTGAGCTGATCCGAAACCCTGGCCCCTGACCGATCCCTGGAGGACCGACCGATGACGACTTTGGAAGCACACGCCAGCGGGCCCGTGGCCGCAAAACTGACGGACGGCGTGATCTATCAATTCCAGCGAGTGACGCCCACTATTCTGATCGAGCTGGGCAGCTATCACCGAGCGGTGACCGCCGGCGGCAGCCGGTGGTTGTCGCTGGACGAGTGCATGCTGCTGGTGCAGACCGTGGAGGGCATGCGGTGGCTGGCGTGGCGGTGTGCCGTGAAGTACCACCCCGAGTTCGCCGGCGAGCCTGGACGGCACAAGTTCACGCCGCTGCTGGAGGACTTCGGGCTGCTGTGCGACATCACCGGGGCCATCACCGCCCAGGATGATGACGCGGACCCTCCCGTGAATCAGGAGGCCGTGAGCTGACGGTGGAACAGGCCATCGGGGCCGTGGCCGCCGCATACCGCACCCCGCTGCCGATGGTCCTGGACATGGCCCTATGTAGCATCATGGCGTGGTTCCAGAACATCCCGATGGTGCTGCCGATGGTGGAACCGATGGCCGAGTTCCCGACGCCGAAACCGAACCACGTTGAGCAGATCACCGAGCTGCACCGACGCATGGGAGTGACCAGTGGTTGACCTGCTGAACCTTCAAGCTCGCATCGTCCTGGACTCCGCGAAGTTCAAACGCGGGCTGCGCGAGGCGTCCGACGCCGCACGGAAGGCCGGCGGGACGATCGGTGGCAAGCTGGCGAAGGCTGGCCGGCAGGCCAGTGACGGGTTCGACAAGATGACAGCCGCCGTCAAGCGTGCCAGGCTGGCGGTGGCCGCGATCGGTGCGGCGGTGGTGGCCACCGCTGAGATTGTGAGCCGGCGCATCCGCCAGGTGCAGCTGTCCGCGGAGACGCTGGGCACGACCACCCAGGAATTCCAGGCGCTGTCATTTGCGTTCCAAACCGTGGGCCTGGATGCCCAGGACGCGGTGGACGCGCTGCGGGACTTCCAGGAGAAGTCCGGCGAGGCAGCCCAGGGCACCGGCGAGCTGTATGAGGCCCTGCAGACCCTGGGGCTGAACACCGAAGAGTTCATCGCGTTGCCCCTGGTGCAGCGGCTGGGCCTGCTGGCGGACGAGCTGAACAAGGTGGACGACCAGGGGCTGCGGACGGCCTTGGCCATCCAGGCCATTGGCGAGGACGGCGGCAAGCTGCTGCCGCTGCTGGCCAAGGGATCCACCGGCCTGGCCCTGCTGGGCCAGCGGTTCGTGGAAACGGGTGGCATCATCAGCGACGACGGGGTGTCGTCGGTCGAGGAGTACCGCGCGGCCGTCACCGATCTGACCAGCAGCGTCAAGGGGCTGGTGGACCAGCTGACCGTCCAGCTGCTGCCCGCGCTGACGAAGGTGGCGAACGGGGCGAATGGCATCGTCAACCCGCTGACGCGGGCCGCCCAGGGGATCAATGAGACGCTGACGGACGTGGTGCTGTCAACCCAGCGTGCGGTGGCCATCGCTGATTCCAAGGTGTCCGGGTTCATGGCCGACCAGTTCGCCAAGGGGGCCGTGATCAAGGGGGCGATGTTCGGAGCTGACGCGGGAGCGGCGGACCTGAACCGGGCCACGGATCTGCAGCGTCGCGCCGGCCAACGACGAGCTGAGGCCGGCACCCTGACGCGGGCGGTGGGCCTGACGGGCACGCTGCCCGGCGGCAGCCGTGCCCCAGGCGGGAACAGCAGGACCACGAACCCGCTGGCCGGTGCCGGCGGCGGGACCAACAGCGGGCGGCCTTCGCCGGCAGCGGCTGGTGGCGAGTTCTTCGGGCCGCCGAAGCCGGCCCCCGCCGGCCTGGACGTGGGCACGATCGTGGGAGCGATCGGGAAGGCCATCGGATCCGGTGCGGCGTCTGCTATCCGCAACGTAGTGCAGCAGGCTGCCCAGGTGCAGGGTGTGACCCAGGGGGTTGATACCGCGTTCGGGACATTCCAGACCGGCGAACAGGTCACACTGCTGCGGGCCATCCGTGATGCCGTCGAGAAAACCGCCGATCAGCTGGACCGCGAGGGGCTGCTGACATGACGCTATCGAACGTCGGGCCAGGTGCATTTCCACCAGTTGACGGGAGCGGTTCCACCGGGGACACCACGCGCCTGCGGTCCATCGAGACGTGGGACAGCCGAACGCTGAACGTGACCCAGGGACGACGGACCCGCACGCGCGAGTTCGTGGTCTACGCCACCGATGGTTCCGGCATCGTGGTGCCGTCCGACGCGGTGGCCGTCCAGCAGACCGGCGTGGCGTACGGTGACGCCCACCCAGAGGATCCGGGACTCCTGGCCCTGGACGTGACGGTGGCTGTCACACCCGAGGCAGGACGCGGGGCCCTGCGGGTTCGGTTCACGTACCGCCGCGGCGAGCTGATCGGGCCCGAACCGGAGGATCCGCTGGCGCCCGATTATCAGGAAGTGAACCTATCCGGTGATGGCCAGTTCATTGACACGTACCGGGACAACGCGGCCGTGCCTGATGAGGGGACGGTGGCGCCCGGCCGCGTGGACATCGGTGGCGAGCCGATCGACGTGGCCGGCGAACCGCAGAGCCGGCTGCTGGTCCAGGGAACCTATGTCATTAGCCGGAATTACCCCCTGTCCGAATACTCCGCGCCCACGCTGCTGGCCGCCATCGGTGTCAGGAATCAGGCCCCGTTTTTGGGGTTCCCCGCGGGTTCCCTGCTGTACGGCCGGCCACGCACCAGCCGCGTGGCCCAGGGGGTGGTGCGAGTGGTCCACCAGCTGATCCTGGACCAGCATCGGTTCCACCTGCGGCAGCAGGCGTACGCCACGACGGAAGGCAAACAGCTGGGCACGAACGTGCCAGGTGGTGAAGGCGGGAGCCACGCCAGCCGCGTGTACCACGTCCAGCCGTTCCCCCTGCAGGGCGACCTGGAGGCGCTGAACATCGTGCGACCGGGCACGCCCCTGTGAGTGAATACCCCACCATATCCCGTGGCGCGGGCAAGCTGACCCCAGCATTGTGGGACCGGATCATGGATGCCGTGGCATTCGTGGAGCTAGTTGGGCCGGAGCTGCAGACGAAGCGGCCGGACCGCCAGGGGGCGGGGGCGCCGCCGCCGGCGGCCGAGGTACTCCTGTTGCAGCTGTCGGGGTTCCTGCCGTTCCCGACCAACCCCCGCAGGTGGCGGTACGGGTGGGTCCAGGCTGACGTGGACGGCAATGACTTCGGCGTGAAGTCTGACGGGCTGACCAGTTCGCTGCCGACGTTCGGCTTGGCCCTGAACTGCGAGGAGCGAAAGAACACCCCCGGCCCTATCGGGACGACGAGCTACGGCATCCCGAACAACCCGGGCATCGGGAAGACGGTGGAGCCGCTGCCGATCCCTGCCGGGTCGATCGTACCGGCCATGCTGCAGACCGACGCGGACACCGGCCTGATCGTTCCCGTGTTCGCTGCGACCAATGCCCTGTTGATCGGGTGCGGATGACCGGGCAGCTGCTGGGCCTGTGCTGCTGCGGCGAGGGCGAGGGGTGCCTGCCGTTCCCCGAGTGCATCGACTGCCCGACAGACTCGGCGGTGCAGCTGGTGAACGCCACCGGCATGCTGCAGTCCGCGGTGGGCAGTTACTCCTGGACGATCGCCCCCCGCAGCACGTCCATCATCAGCACGCTGGGCCAGAATCAATGCGCTTGGCGAACCCGCAGCGTGCCCGGCAGCCTGACGTTCACCGCGGTGGGGCCCGGCAGCCTGGCCGGCGAGTACGTCATGCCAGGAACGTCCTTCAGTCAGGTGCTGACTTGCCAGCCGGACGCCGGCGGCAACGCCACCACGCGGTGGGTGTCCGTGTTCAATGGCGGCTTCTCCGGCACCCCGAGGCTGTCGGGCAACGTGACCGGCCCCTATGTCCCGTGCGCGATCGGGTTCGGCCACACCGAGCTGAACCTGGCGTTGAGCTGGTCCGTGCTGTCCGAACCTGTGCTGTCGATCAACCTGGACACGTTCAGCCTGGTGATCCAGTGAACGGGTGCCGATGGTGGCGCGCAGGTGAGTGCAGGGTGCAGCGGCACGGCAGGCGGCCGTCCCCTGGCGTCTGCCGCGCTTGTGAGGATGACGGCACGAACCGGATCACCGGAGCCGGCGACGTGCTGCGGCTGATCCTGACGCCGCTGGCGGACCGCCTGCCCCGCGTGGCCCGCGTGCGTGACTGCAGCGGATGCCAAGCACGGCAGGAAGCGCTGAACCGCCTGGTGGCGATACGCTGGGGGCACCATGCTGATCGACCCTGATGCCGCATTCGCCACGCTGACCGCCGCCGCCGCTGGTGCGGCCACCAAGCCAATCATGGTGCCGCGTGGTGCGACCACCTTGCCGATCGCGGTATCGGGCCTGACGGCTGGCGTGGTGCGCGTGGAACTGGCCCTGTGCGGCGAGCTGCGGGACCGTCTGAGCGGCGCCCGGTGGTTCGACCTGGGGACCGGCCTGGACCTGTCGGTGGCCAACGGCCTGTACCGGATGGTTCCCGTTGCCGGCGCCATGGCCGTTCGCCTGGCCATCCGCACCGCTGCGGACGAGCTGGTGGCCGTCTACGTCGGGGAAGCGACATGAGCCTGGAGCCCTATGGCCCCCGCCGGCCCGACCTGTTCAGCAAGCCGGTGGGCAACGTGGCCCAGGCCCTGGACGACCTGGCCGAGCTGGTGGACGCCGCCGGCGGCGGTGGTGGTGGCATTGCCCAGGTGGACGGCTATAGCACCGCCGGGCAGATCGTGGTCACCGGATCCAGTGACACCGAGCTGGACGCATCCGGGGCGAGCGCGGACGACACCGGCGCGATCAGTTCCCAGGGGCACGACATCAGCACCGGCGGCGGCAACCTGGTGACGGGCCCTGGCCTGGTCGATGGCCGGGACGTGTCCGTGGACGGCACGAAGCTGGACACGATCGAAACCAATGCCGACGTGACCGACGCGACGAACGTGGACGCGGCCGGCGCTGTCATGCAGTCCGACATCACCGGGACGGGCATCGTGTCCTGGGCCTTCGGCGCCGGGACTGGCCGCACCATCACCGGCGGCACGGGCATCACCGTCACGAACGGGAACGGCGTGGGAGCCTCCCCGGTCATCGCGGTGGATGGCACCGTGCTGACCGATTCGGACTTCGGGTCCAACGGCGGGATGCACCGAACGTCCGCCGGCGTCTACACCACGCGCACGCTGACCGCCGGCGATGGCATCGTGGTCGCCAATGGCGACGGCGTGGCCGGGAACCCCACCGCCACCGTGGACTTGTCCACCGACGCCAGCATGGAGTTCGCCACCGGCGACCTGCAACTGGAGAACGACGCGGCGTCACCTGGGAAAGAAAAATACTACGGCACCGATTCCGGTGCGGGGGCGAAGGGGTGGCACGCCCTGCCGGCCATCCCAACCATTCCAGGGCAAATCATCAGCATGTTGTGGGGCAGCAACAGTTCGGCATCCAATGCCATCTTTGGGCGCTGCGGAGTTGCATCGACTGCCGGCAGCGGCGTGGGAGGCTACTCCCAGCGGCACGTCCCGCGGGACTGCACCCTGGTGCGCATCCAGGTGTCGATGGAAGTCACCGCGTGGACCAGTGGCGTTGCCCGCGTAAAGATGTTCAAGAACGGCAGCGGCACGCCCGTCTATAACGTGGCGCTCGCGGGGCCGTCCGGAACCGGAGTCTACCGCCAGACGTTCGACGTGACGCCGGGAACGATGGACTGGGCCGAGGACGACTATATTGCCGTGGCGTATGACATGAATGACAGCGGAGTGATGACCACGCGGGACCAGGTGTGGGTTATGTATTTCCAGCTGGATGACGAGTGGGTGCCTGCCTGATGCCGACACTTGCCGAATTTTTGACGACGAAGCTGGCCGCCGCTGGCCTGACCCCCGCGGACATCAACCTGGTGCAGTGGGACACCAGGAACCTGGCATGGGGGGACGCCGGGTGGCTGCCCGTCGATCGTGCCGCGTTCATCGCGCTCGCCCATGCAGTAGACGCCGGCGACGTAACGCCGGACGCAAGGGTGCGGTTCAGGTTCCGCGTGTTCACCAGCATTGCTGTGGAACGGATATTCCAGTGGAACGGTTCAGACTTCGCCCTGGTGCCGGACGAGCCGGCCATCATCACCCTGACAGCGGCCGACCTGACCGCATGACCTGGAGCCTGACATGGCGACCGTAGTATGGCTCGGCGGAGCTGCGACCACCGCGCAGCTGGACACGATGACGCCGGGTGGCACCATCGAAGCCACCGACGTGTTCACCGTGACGCTGCAGGACGAATCGGGGGCATCGTTCAGCGTGGACGCTGTGGCCGGCGGGACGACGGTGGCCGACGTGACGGCGGCCGTGCTGGCCGCGTGTGATGCCGCCACGGCCGACGTATTCACCGCCCTGACGTTCGCTGACACCGGCACCACCATCACCGCCACCGCCAACGTGGCCGGCGTGCCGTTCTTCCTAAGCACCACGACCACGGAAACAGGCGGCGGTGCGGCTGACTCGCAGACGTTCACATCCGTGACCACGACCGCGAACACCGGCCCGAACGACTGGAACACCGCCGCGAATTGGGGCGGGGCGGCCGTGCCGTCCAACAGCGACGACGTGCTGGTGCAGAACAGCACGTACAGCATTCTGCACGGCCTGCGGACCAGCACCACGCTGGACAGCCTGTCGCGTGGTTCGTCGTTCCGTGGTGACGTGGGCGACCGCGTGAACGGGTGGCCCCTGGTGATCGCGGCAACGGACGTGCAGGTGGCCGGCGGTGGTGGCGTGTTCCGCATGACGGGCAACGCCACCAGCATGACCGTGCTGGGCACGTCCGCCGACCGGGACGCGGTGGTGAAGGGTGGGACCACCACCAGTCTGTTCGTGTCCGGCACCGAGTGCCGCGGGCAGATTCGCCTGCTGGCCAACAGCACCGTCACGAACCTGGACATGCACAACGTGTCCCCCACCTGCCGCCTGACCGTGGACGACGGGAACACCGCGCCCACGCTGGTGCGGGTCGGTGCCGGCCGGGTGGACTGGTCCGCCGGCGACATCGCCACGCTGGACATCACCGGCGGATATTTCGTTGCCGGCGAGGATGCCGCGTTCACCACCGTGAACGTGTACGCCGGGACGTTCGACG
>Ga0136555_1000898_pt1 | contig 11260 bp, 9 predicted proteins | sample AntRauTorckE5432_FD_104927 | JGI IMG/M metagenome (GOLD analysis project Ga0136555, IMG submission 104927) | Saline lake microbial communities from Rauer Islands, Antarctica - Metagenome Torckler E5 #432 | ecosystem: Environmental > Aquatic > Non-marine Saline and Alkaline > Saline | place...
AGACGATGGGGCCATGAATTGTAATTATAAATGATAAAGTCTATTTCAGCGAACGAGATTACTATGAGTGAAATCCGCCCGTCTGAAATTATGAATTTCGGGGGATTAGCGAACTCGTATTGCCAGATTGAGAATCTGATGTCCTAACCGTTAGACGATGGGGCCTTATGAGGATCAATTATAGATGATAACTACTTAGATCGTAAACTGCTATAGTCCGGATACATTACAACGAATTAGTCCTTAGTGTTACTGCGGTAGCTGCTCTGTCACTTGCTTAACATATTCAACTAGTTGCCGAGGTGTCATTTCCGCTTTTATCAAATAGCCGTCAGCCATCTCTTCTACTTTTTTACGGACCTCTTCTTTTTGGTCGAGATTTGTTGTAATAATGATCTTACTCATCATTGCTGGCTTAACATTCTGGTCTTTCATTTTGTAAAGCATATCGACACCGTTCATGGTTGGAAGCATGATATCAAGCAAAATTACGTCGTAGTTGCCATTAACTGCTTCGTGAAGTCCGTCTTCCCCATCTTCAATCGTTTTGACCTCATAGCCTGCTTTGCGGAGCGCACGCGAATATAGCTCGCTTATAAATCTTTCATCTTCTATACATAATATTTTTTTCATATTTTTATCCTCTATACATTGAATGGTTTTTTATCCATCCATGTGCTCCTCTGATGATACCATCTTCTCCAGATACTTGCTCTTCAGTTAGCTGATCAAACGGTACCAGAGTAAAGCTGAATATACTTCCTTCTCCTTCTTTTGACCTGACCCAAATATTACCACCATGAGCTCTGACGAGAGCCTTGCATAGGTAGAGTCCAAGTCCTGTACCGCCAACTTGCACCTTGCTCTTGTGGCTTCTATGAAATTTCTGAAACAATTCTCCGACTACAGCTTGAGGTATACCAATACCAAAGTCTTGCACTGAAACCTCGACTTGTCCTTCTTGGTTAACCTGACAAGATAGCACTATTTTGTCTCCTGTTCCACTGTACTTAATTGCATTATCTACTAGATTATTAATAATTTCATGGATGCTTACTCGTTCGCCAGCTACTGCTGGTATACCTTCAGAAACATTCAATTCAATACGTTTGTCATGGACACTTGCCCTTAGCTCAAGATCGGCGACTGCTGATTTGAGAATAGCCGGCAAGTCGACAGAACGAAGGCGCAATTCAAGCTGATTTTCTTCTATTCTTGCCACGTTCAAAATGTTGCTAACAAATGCTGCAAGTTGTTGCGCACTCGCATGCATTTTGTGCATAAAATCTGTCATTTCTGGTTGCAGGGTTGGTCCAAGCTCATCTTCAAAAACTTCTATATACCCCCGCATTATTGTAAGAGGTGTCCGTAGCTCATGCACAGCTAGAGCAACAAAAGTAATTTCTTGATCATCTTGATTATAACGGTGAGTTTGATCGTATAACGCAAGAGTAGTTTCTGTACCAGAAGAATTATTAGCAGAAAAGCTAGCAACAAGATCAAATTGTTTCGCTTCGTCTTGGTTTATAACATGCCGAACTCTATCCCATGATCTTACTGCAGTAATGGTATTATTTTTTGATTTCTGTATCCATGAATCTAGACTTTCATCTGATTGAAAGCTGAATTTGAAAACATCATACATTGGTTCGCCAATCATTTTATCTGCAGGTAGATTGACATAGTCACAAGCAGCTCTATTGACTCTGGTTATCTTTTGATCTTTATCTAATCCTACAATTGGTATGCCAAGCTGATCGATAAACTGGTGTGCAACAACTTGATCAGTAGGTGCCACCTGAGTTTCTGAAGATCCTTCAGTAGTTTCTGTTGCTGTCGTAGCAGCTAAATTATAGATCTCCATACTAAGTGAGTGGATAAGTTCACGGGCGATCTTTGCATTATTTTGGTCTGGCTGATTCATATCGCGGCTATTGTTACTTGCATAGCTCACTGTTTGCGAAATAGTATCAAGCGGTCTCGATATTGCATTGGTTATCGCTTGTGAGATGATCAGGCCGTAAGATAAAATAATCGATATTAATAAGCCATAGGCGTATAAATCGTCTAATTTAAAATAAACTACACTAGTGTAACCAGCGACAACAGTTATGACATTGCCAACAACGAACCACAGAAATATCTTGCTAAAAACTCTCTTTTTGTATTTTTGAATGTAATCCAAAGTAGTACTTTCTTATTAAGGTGTGAAATTTACTCGGTTAGGCGCTATTGCAGTAATCCATGTTTGACCAGCGTTTAAAGCAAATGGCTCGCCTTCAGCACCAGTGAATGTTAGTGCAGCTGATTGTGTAGGTTTATTCCATGTGACAGTTGTCGCTAATCCATCTTGAAAGATAATAGCTTCTCCGGTGCCTATAGATCCGTATTGACTATGAATGTTATTGGGATGGATTCTGTAACTTGCAATAAGTGCGACGACCACTTTTGGGGTGATTTGACTGCCGCCTTCCTGGTCAATGTGCGGTAGACCTGCCATGAATCTGCTGTAGGTATTAGATTCGGCGTTATAGGTGTAGCGTGTATTGTAGTTAGCACCTGATATATCGAAATTAATAGTGCTAGCTGTTGGCACTGGCTTTGTTTCTGGATCTTCTTTACGCATTATAGGAGTAAATTCGCTTCCGCTGTAGCCAAGTTCGCTAGACACCTTGTCTATTGTATCGAAATTAGCATAGACATTGTGTGGTGCAAATCGGTTAGATACCCTAGTAGCTATGCGGTTACTTAGTTTTCCGTGATCTAGATCTTTCACCGCTAGTGACTGGATAAGTTGCAGTGCTTCGCCACTTCCACCACTGTGCACATATTGCGCATCGAATCCTTTGGCCCATTCAACGTAGTATGGTCTGGCTGAACGAATTGGTCCGATGTTTCCAGGACGATCTTCTTGGTAGAGTGCAAGAAATCGTGTAATGCCACCCTCCGCTATTGCTTCGAACACAATTCCAGCGCTGGCTAGTCCTGATTGTGGTCGTGCATCAATACTATTTTCTATCATGACACCAGTCACTGATCTTTTCGTAGAAGCCTCGTCGGTTATAGCACCTGTGAGAGGCGACCTGTAGATGACTGCTGGTGCGACATAGGTTGATTCAATAGGTCCTGGATCATAGACGACTGATTCATCTTTTATGAGGGTAAACGACGCTGCTGCGCCAAAAAATAATACCCCCAAAGATACGCCTGCCACCATGGCTAGTCTTTTTTTAGGTGGTCGTTTTTTTACCCATTTTTTGAAGCCGGCAAACCTGGCTTTTTTAGGTGGCGTAAAGTCTTTCTTTATTTGCGGTTTTTGTTTCATAAGCTTAATCGCTATTGTACAATTATTTCTGATGTTGAACAAGTGTTAGTACTGTCCAGTGTATTTTTAATTATAGCTAGTTGGTTAATTCCAGGCTATTCGCAAGCTCAATTAATTTTTCCCTAGATATATCACTATTATTTCTGATGATTCCTGAAAACTTATTCCCTACAATAGAACCATCGTCACTAGGATAAGACACTATCCTTAAATAACTCTGATCAGAACCTGAATCTAGCTCGTATAATGAACTTAGTAGCCCATTACTGACCGTTGAATAGAACGCTAACGATTCATCTGCCCCGCAGAGTACATACCACTATCGTACTCGACAACAACTGAATCTTTTGAGAGAGAACCTACCATACTATCGAAGCCCTGCTCTTTTGAATGAGTCCAACCAGCGTCTCTCGGTAGCGACACTACCCCTAGGTTAAATAGTCTAGGATCGTCTTGAACTGATACAGTTTTATCGGTTTCTTTATTGAGTGTCATTGTGTATACAAACATTCCACCTAACGCGACTATGACCACAAGAGCTAGACTATATAGTGTTACTCTTTTCATAATAGTATTTATACAATATGTGGCTAGTTAATAGCAAGTCAGGTAAACTGTTATATATGAATATAGAATTACAAAATAGAATCATTACTTTGCTGACAGAAGGCCGTGAAATCGCGACGAGGGCCAATGTTGAATCTCGCTACCCTGCTCGTGAGCTGCCTGAAGGTGCTGAAGTGACAAGGTTCTGTCCCAGCCCAACCGGCTTTGTTCATATTGGTGCCGTGTTTACTGCAATGATATGCCAGCGCGTTGCTCATCAGACTGATGGGGTCTATCTGTTACGTATAGAAGATACCGATAAGAATCGTGAAGTGGAAGGATCAAAAGAACTTATAGCAGCACAATTATCTGCTTTTGGGCTGACTCCAGATGAAGGTTTGCAAACAGACAACATAGCCAAAGGCGACTATGGTCCATACGTGCAGAGTGAACGCAAAGACATCTACCTAGCTTACGCAATCGACTTAATTCAGCGAGGTCGTGCTTATCCTTGCTTTGCAACTGATGGGGAGAGAGAATCTGCAATCAATGACCAAAAAGCTAAAAAGCAGCGCCCAGGCTACTATGGAGAATGGGCATTGTGGCGGGACCGTTCGGACGCTGATATAGAAAAAGCGCTTGATACAGGAAAGCCGTTTGTTTTGCGATTTGAATCAAGTGGATCTCACGAAAAGAGGATCACTATCAGTGACCGTATTAAGGGGAAAATAGAATTACCGCAAAATGACTCAGATGTACCACTCATAAAATCAGATGGATCAGGACTGCCAACATATCATTTAGCTCACGTTGTCGACGACTATCTGATGGGTGCGACTGTTATTATGCGCGGTGAAGAATGGCTACCATCTACCCCTCTTCATGCTGATCTTGCAATTGCACTGGGCATAAAACCATTCAAGTACGCTCACACGCCAGTTATATCTATTGTCGGGGAAGAAGGTGGCAAGCGGAAACTTTCTAAGCGCAAAGACCCAGAAGCAGACGTCGCCTACTGGCAAGAGGCAGCCTACCCACTTAAAGCTGTCAAAGCATACCTATTAGGCCTCGCTAACTCGAATTTTGAAGACTGGTACCGCGAAAACCCAGACATATCCTTAGAAGAATTTGATTTTAGTTTAGACAAGTTGCGTAGCTCAAGGTCACCTCTTCTTGATATGAAAAAAGTGGAAGATTACGCTAAGGATGAAATTGCTCGAATGCCACAAGGCGCATTTAATAAGTCTCTATTGGCCTGGTCTGATGTACACGATAAAGAACTATTTATTGAATTAATGAAAAATCCAGAATACACAAATGTTGTTTTATCAATTGAGAGAGGTGGAGATAAGCCGCGCAAAGACATCGCGAAATGGTCTGACGCACCCGAGCAATTTGGCTATTTTTACGACGAGCTGTTCGAAAAACGATTTGCTCCTAGAGTTACTCAAGAATTAATCGACTTAGATCCTATCGACATAGCCGCAGCTTGCGAAGAATTTATGAAAACATTTGCAATCGAAAACGACAAAGATCAATGGTTTGAAAACATGAAACAAGCCGCCATCAAATCAGGCTACAGTCTAGATCGTAAAGAATTAAAAACTAATCCCGATGCGTTCAAAGGCGGCTTGGCTGATTTTGCCAAAATAATCCGCGTCAAAACAACCGGCAAAACCCGCACTCCGGATCTCCATACGATCATGCAGATACTTGGATCGGAAAGTGTGAAGCAACGACTTCAGTAAGTCTATAATCTGATCATGGAGCACGTCTACACCCCTCTTGCTGAAAAACTTCGTCCTCAGAAACTAAGTGATGTAATAGGGCAAGAGCATTTGACCAATAAGGACGGCATGCTTGCATTGGTGGCGAAGTCCAAGCCAACTAGCCTGATACTCTGGGGTCCGCCTGGCACTGGAAAAACAACTATTGCTCGAATACTGAAAGACGCATGGGGTGGCAACACAAACGAAATAGACTTTGTCGAGTTAAGTGCAGTCACAGCTGGTATAAAAGACGTCCGGGCCGTTGTCGAGAGAGCACAGCAAAATCGTCGATTAGGGCAACAGACGGTATTGTTTGTAGACGAAGTGCACCGATTCAATAAATCTCAGCAAGATGCATTCTTGCCGCATATTGAATCAGGTGAGTTGACCCTCATAGGTGCAACAACAGAAAACCCTAGTTTTGAAGTGAACAATGCGTTGCTTAGTCGGACGCGAGTTGTCGTATTGAACGGACTTGCCGAAAAGGACATAGAAAAGCTTATAAAGAAAGCAACGAAAGCTATGGGTAGAACGATGCTACCAAAAGCTGTGAAGCTGTTAGCAAAATTATCTGGTGGTGATGGGAGGAGTGCAATTAATACTATTGAGCTGGCCTCTCAATTAGTGAATGGCAAAGAGAAGATCACTCAAGAACACGTAAAAACTGTTTTACAGCGTACGAATTATCAGTTTGATAAGTCCGGTGATGAGCACTACAACCTAGCTTCAGCATTCATTAAGTCGTTGCGCGGATCAGACTCAGAAGCAGCGCTTTATTACTTGCACCGATTGCTAGTCGGTGGCGAAGATCCTTTGTTTATCGCACGCCGTATGGTAATTTTTGCCTCCGAAGATATTGGAATGGCTGCACCATACGCGTTAACCCTTGCAGTCGCCGCTTTTCAGGCTGTTGAGCGCGTTGGAATGCCAGAATCAGAATACACATTGACACACACTGCCCTCGCACTTGCCAAATCACCTAAATCACGTAGTGTCGCGGACGCCATGAAGCACGCAAAGTCGCAAGTAGCAGAATTCCCGAACGCAAAAGTACCATTGCACGTGCGAAATGCCCCAACGAGCCTTATGAAAGATTTAGAGTATGGCAAAGACTACAAATGGAAAGCCGACTTCACACCTGAAGCTGGCTTTTTACCTGAAGAATTAAAATAAGCCTATTTAGATACTGGCAGCGATGCGGACGAGTTGATCAGTTGTCATGTTTGATTCACCCTCTATCTGGTACCAAATGCCGTTGTCTACCCAGGTAGCATTTGAGCCATCGTATATGTATAGTGTACGTCCACGGTCTTGGTAGGTCTGATACTGTTTATTATCTACTGCTACGTAATTAGACAATAATGCGTCACTGTTCCATTTACTACTCTGCTGAACTAAGTCGTACGCTCGAGAGTCGCTGTTTGACTTGAAAGATACGGTCACTTTTCCGGAAGAATAATTAATTGGTCCTTTGAAGCTGAATCCTGAAGGTTTGTAGTCCGGCATTTCAGCTGCAAATCCTGCACGAGTAGCTGCAACACGCATGGCAAAATTAGGTACGTTTTGCAACGCAAAAAATCCTGCGAGTAAAACGACTGCAAGTGCAGCGCTACTCATTGCCATTGATCGAGTACTTACACCTAGCCTTTTGGCTAATGATCGCCGGCGTTTTTTGCTAGCGGTATGAGAGCTGTGATGAACTTCTTCGTGTGATTGAGCATTATTTAGTGCTGATTCGATCATTCTTTCCGTCATGAGCTTACGTTTTTGTGCATTTGTTGATTTGGACTGTTTCGCAGTAGGCATCATGCGCTCGGTAGTGTGGCTATTCTGTGGCACTTTATGTAACTGAGGTGGCACTTGTTTAACAGTAACTTCTGAATGATTTTTTGCGATGGAAGTCCTAGCAACAGGTGTTCCATATTTCTTGACATGCGGGCTTCTTGGTGAATTTTTTGCTGACTCGACCCTGCGAGTATGCTGTCCTAGGTTAGATTTAGCAGTATGATTATTTTGTGTTTTTGTATGAGACGCAGGCTGTTGAATAGCTGCGGGTTTTTTGACAGAATGACGCATAAGAGTTTTGGATTTTTGCTGACTCTTGCCAGCGTGGTTTGCAGGAATACGTTGAGCAGTCTTGCGGCGACTAAAGCCATCTATTGAACCGACGTTTTTAGACGGCTTCATTGATGTGATAGTAGATTGAGACTTCACCATTTGCTTACCTGTAACAGCATCATATTTCTTTCCATTGATTTCGATATAAGTGCTTTTGCTCACGTAATTGATGTCCTAGCTTAAGTTCTTGTTGTTACCCTGTTTCTGTTTGCTATTCTACCTCAAAATTAGCATAAGAAGCAAATTAATTTGCATAACAAAGTTGTACAAAATGGTATACAATGTAATAAAGGCACTAAACAAGAAACAAACATGGATTATCTAGACCCAGAAAAGAAAAAAGCCCACAAAAGAAGAATTTATGTTGGGTATGGATTATTCGCAATCGCTATAGGTCTTGCGACTCTGATTATTGGATTTTTAGCAAATGGCTTTTACGTCGACAGGAGTGGTGATTTCATACAGAACGGATTAGTTTTTGTTGATTCTCGGCCAGATAATGCCGATGTCTTCTTGAATGGAGAGAAGCAACAGAGCACAACAGATGCAAGGCTTGTTGTCCCCTCTGGATCATACGATATATTAGTTAAAAAAGATGGATACAGGGACTGGAGCCGTTCATTGACACTAGAAGGTGGTAGTTTGCGTCGACTTACCTATGCCCGTTTAATACCAGAACAACTTGAAACAATTAGCAATCTTAACTTACGAAGTAATCCATTGGATGCATTGCAAAGCATAGACAGAAGATGGATCATGTTAAGTCACCAGGATAATCCATCGACATTGACTATTATTGACACCGAACAAACACCAATCAGTGCACAAAATATTGTGATACCCCAAGCTATTATTAATGACCCAGAATTAAATGGTGTTGTCGAGTTCGTTGAATGGAGCGACAACGATAATGATGTGTTAGTCACCTATACTGCTGGAGATAGAACTGAGTACATACTAGTAAACCGCGAAAATCCAGTCGAGTCACAAAACATAACAACATTGTTAGAGTCACCAGGCGATAAAATTTCCTTAGTTAGCAGAGATAATAATAGATTTTTCGTCTTTAAGAACGATACAAAACTACTCTATGATGCGACGCTAGAGCAAGGTTTGTCGAGCAAACCCATAATAGAAACTCCCCTACTGGCTTACCAGACATTTTCCGATGACTGGCTATTATATGTCCGGGAAAGTGGAGACGAAGGCTTGGTCGACGTGAGGTTTAAGCGCGGCAACAATGACATTCAAATTAAACAGCTAAAAACAAGCGACACTTATTTATTAGAGCTTGCCAAGCTTGGTAATGCACCAGTCATGGCAATTAGCTCAATCATAGAAGACCGAGCAATTGTCTATAACGATCCACAAAACTACTTGAATGAAAATCCAGATTCAAAAATTCCAGTCGCAACGACAGTACTTAGAGTTCCAGGTATTATTGGTTTAACTATATCGTCTGATTCAAGCGTGGTTCTTGGGTATAGCGAATCTACAATGGCTTCTCATGAGTTTGAAGCCGATAGATCGTACAATATTGATATAGAAGGTGCTATTAGCTCAGCAATAAAGCCGCGCTGGATAGACGGCCAACATCTTGTCTATAGTAACGATGGCGTCCAGAATATGATCGATTTTGACGGCAGCAATAACTACGCACTCACAGATTCCCTCAGCGGGCTAGGCAGTTTTTACACAAACGACATTAGCCAAATATTATCATTTAGTGCTGCTATAGCGGCGACAGAAACAGAGCCTGCTATCCCTTCCCGGCTTACCAGCACAAGTCTCTTGACTGAAGAAGATAGATAATTACTTCAACCCTTTTGCTGTCAAAAAGATCCAAGAATAGATCTTAAAATATCTATTTCAAAAGCTCTAGAACGGCCAGAGGCGTGAGAAGAATGATGGAGCATCGGATGGTAATTGTTCTTTGTCTTCAGGAATGTCAACTTCTATGTCTGCAACTGCATTATCTGATGGATCTGGGCTAATTTGTTCTGCTTGGATTATAAGTCTGTTGATACTTGTTCCGGGAGGATCGCATGTTATGAGAGTAATAGAGTTAGGTCTCTCTGCTGGGCCTAATACCGACACATCTGTTGGAGGGACAACAACAGATTCGTAAATTTTATACGTATAACGGACCCCGTCTTTATGAATAAAAAACGTATCTTCAATATCTAGGCGGTTCAATAGGACAAAAGCAAACTTGTACTTGCCAGAATTGAGAATGTTATTACTTGAGTGTCCAACAATGACTGAGTTGCCTATTTCTCCTGGTTCTGGAGACGCAGCATAGTGCACCACACCATCCTCAAGCGCGTTTTGTATGGCGTCCTCAGCGACAGTACCAACGTCGTAAACGACAGGAACTTCAAGATTAATTTTTGGAATAATAATTTTCGATTCTGGTCCAATTGGCGCTGTAACATTACCAATAATCGGTGTCGCACTGACTGTTTGACTCGGGCTAATAAATGGTGCAACAAATACTTGATTGAAAAAGACAAACACTATTACCAGTCCGACAACACTCGAGAGGCCCATTCCAAAGAGCAGTGATTTAAAATGATCTTTTTTGGTTAGTTTCCCATTGGCGTTAACTTTTTTGGTTATTTTGCCGCGAGCTTCTGAAGATGTCCCGATTGCATTTTTCGCTGAATTTTTGGCAGTAGTAAGTAAGGATTGTTTTGATTTTTGTTCTTGGTGCTTATTACCTCTGTTCACCTCTCTGTCACGAGCTTTTTTCTGATTATACGAACTTGCTGTTGTTTGGTTCTTGTAAAATTCTTGCCATACTTCATGCTTTTCGTCGTTATCTAGCTGAGTGTAGTATTCATGCCACTGAGTTTGGATATCTGCTAAAGATTTACCAGAAGTCGTCAATTGATACATATATTCTTGGTGTTTTGAGCGCTCTTTTACAGCCTGTGCTTCTACTGCTTCTAATTCTGCATCTGGCTCAGTGTCAAATAGTCTATTGAGTTTGGAGCGTATTAAATCAACAGCAGGAGTTGCATCATATGCTTCATCAGCGTGTGCAGTTTTATCACTACCAGCTATTCCATTATCCTGTGGCTGATCTTTACTTTCTATTTCTAAGACTCTGTCGACTGGATCATCTCTCCCTCGCACCTTCTCTGCTAGTGCAGAAGTCCTTGCGGCTAAATCTGCAAACATATCTGCGTTTGCTTGTGCATTTTCTTTGTCTTGGGATAACTGTTTTTTTAGTGCATCTTCATTAAGCGGCTGCACTACCTTGCCTTTTTTAGATGGCTGAGATACGGCTTTGTCATCGTTATCTGAAGTATTGTCTGTGGACATAATGCTTATAGTATAGCAGTATGATGCTTGAAATCCTTATCTGTTAGTACGTAGGAGTACCACTTCAAAAAAAAGATATTCTATAGTATACTTCACCGAGAAGTTAACACTTTAGACTATTTCGAAGCCACCTTGGTGGAATTATCTACCTGAAAGGTAGTACATTAAAAATTAC
>Ga0136555_1000899_pt1 | contig 11255 bp, 9 predicted proteins | sample AntRauTorckE5432_FD_104927 | JGI IMG/M metagenome (GOLD analysis project Ga0136555, IMG submission 104927) | Saline lake microbial communities from Rauer Islands, Antarctica - Metagenome Torckler E5 #432 | ecosystem: Environmental > Aquatic > Non-marine Saline and Alkaline > Saline | place...
ATAAAAGGCTTTGATTTTTGCAGGATAGTCAAATAAGATAACAGGGCATTCAAAATGCTTTTCTACCAGATAGCGCTCATGCTCTGATTGTAAGTCGGTACCCCATTCTTCAATGATGTATTTAAATTTTTTCTTTTTATTAGGCTTAGAATTTCTTAAGATATCAATCGCCTCTGTATAAGAAACACGTTTAAAGTTATTCTTACCTATAAATGCGAGCTTCTCTCTTAATGGCATCGGACTGCGCTCAGCCATGGGCTTGCTTTTATCCTCTTCGGTTAACCTATTTTCTAGAAACTCAATATCGTCAGAACAATTATCGAGCGCATATTCTACCACATATTTGATAAAATCTTCGGCCAGGTCCATGTTGGCATCCAGATCATTAAATGCTACCTCAGGCTCTATCATCCAGAACTCGGCTAGGTGACGAGAGGTATTGGAGTTTTCTGCTCTAAAGGTTGGTCCGAAGGTATACACTTGACCCAATCCCATTGCATAAGTTTCGGCTTCCAACTGACCAGAGACCGTTAAATTAGATTCCTTTTCAAAAAAATCTTGCTTGTAATCGATGTTTCCCCCCTCATCCAACGGCGGACTCTTAGGATCTAAAGTGGATATTCTAAACATTTCTCCAGCACCTTCTGCATCACTTCCTGTGATGATAGGTGTGTGTGCTTGATAAAAGCCTTGTTCTTGAAAATACTTGTGAACTGCAAAGGATAACGCTGCTCTTACGCGCATTACTGCACCAAAAGTATTGGTACGCACTCTTAAATGCGCTTGTTCTCTTAAGGTTTCCAGTTTGTGTTTTTTAGGAGAAAGTATGGTTTTCTTCACCTCTTCAGGGTCTGCAGTAGCGAGAATTTCTATTTTAGTTACCTGTAGCTCTACACGTTGTCCAGAACCTTCACTTTCTACCAGTGTTCCAGTTACAGCAACTGCTGCTGCCACTGTAATTTTATCTAAAAGGTCGCGTTCGTAATTTTCTGGCTCTATAACGGCTTGTAAATTATGAATGGTAGAACCATCGTTGACCGCTATAAATCTATCGTTTCTAAAACTACGTACCCAGCCTTTTACGGTAATCTCTGCCATACTAGGCTCAGACTTGAGTATTGCTGCTATTCTTTTCATTGGTTTTCTGGATCAATTCAGTCTGGCAAATATAATTTTTATGAAGCGTTGGTACAATTAATTATGATTCTAAATGTGATGCTGTTTGTGGGGGTCTCGCTTTCGCGAAAGTGAGAAAAGAGAAGACCTTTCTTTCAAACTACCAATGATACTGCTTAGAGCACAACTCCATTTAATTTTGCCCTAGTAAAATATAAACAACTAGATTTCTATTTATTAAAATTATTTGGAAACAAAAAAGCTTGTTTTGAAATTCAAAACAAGCTTTTTTAGTCACCATACTAGTGTTTATTTATTGAACCACTATCTGATGATTTTCTTGTTGACCGCTATGTTCCATTTTTAGTATATACGTGCCAGGCATAAGATTAGAAATGTCAAAAGAAGCACCTAAATTATGTCGTTTTATAAAAACCTGACGTAGATTTCCTAGATCGTACATCTCTACCATGATATGATACTCGCAAAACGGATCTGCATTTTGATTAAGTAAACCGTTTAAACCCTGTGTAGGAGTACAAGTCCATGTAGGGTTTACGTTAAAAGATATCGTAATATCAGTAATTGCTCGGACTGGTGATATAATAAAGTTATCGCTCCTGCTATTTGAATTGCCAGAGTTGCCATTGGCAGTACTACAATCATCATCACAAACGTTCAAATCTACACTATACTCTTTCCATTCTGACCAGCCGCATATATTATGTGATCTAGCTTCAAAAATGAGTAATTCATTACTAGTAGGAAATAGTACAACTTCTGGATTGATACGTTTCTCAAATCTCCATCCCAGTAAGATTGTGATGGGGTTACTCTTCACATTTCTATTTCATCATATTCAAAAATAGATGGTGAGCCTATATCAAAACGTACAGATACCTGCTCGCAATATTCATCTTCATAAAGTGATAATGAAGGAATATCCAAATTCAAAATTTGAGTGTTATTTCCTATTACAGGAATCCCTAAGTAGACTTCTTTTGTAAATACTTGATTTGAAACACCACATTTTACAGACTGGACAGTTAATGGAATGGCAGCATAGTTGTTATAATCATTCTGTCTAGTAACCACTACTTGATTATTGGTTGAATTGCTTATTATTAAGTTAGTACTATTAGAAGTCCACGAGTAGGAGCTCGCACCACTAAGTACAAAAAAACACCTGTATCACAGACGTTATCTGAACCTTGAATTCCTAAGTTTACTAAATCGCAAATAAATGTACCGTTAAATATGTCCTCATCACCTGAAACCGTATTCAGTTCTAAAGCTAGCCAATCCCCATTACGTGTATTAAAAGATATATGCCTTTCATTCAAACCTGTTGAATTATAAGAGGTACTATAATTATCAAAAGGAATAGTAAGTGAACCACTAGGCGGGCTAGAAGAATTATATTTAAATAAATAATCCCGCTCATTCAAAGAAGAAAAACCTTCACCCACATCTAGAGCACTTGTTGTAGGAATAAAATTAAAGCCATCAGCATATCTTCCAGAAATTCCTAAAGAAAAGAAAAGACCGTTTCCCGTCTAACTAGCATCATTTAAATCAAAAGAATTATTAAGACCAACAGGATATGTTTCTATAGGTAATAAAACGCTTGATGGATTATCAAGGTTTAAATCTGTAATAGTAAAGTTAAGATTGATGCTGAATCACAACTATCCGAAAGTTTAATTTTAAAAGAAGCTTGAGAATCCCGTATGTTGGTTTTGCAAACTAAAAATACAAACACTCCTCTAATACGCTAAATTTTAGATTTAGTTCCTTCTTGGATGCTTGCTCGCTGCGCCGAAACACATAAAAGCGACAAAGGGTGCAGTAAGTATAAGACCTTGGATCAATTTGTAGCTTTAACTTTCGGACAGCTTAATAAGTGCTTTACTTGGAGCGATATTTCTACTGGTATAGGCGTGTCAGAGACATTTATATCTAGTTGAGGACTCCATCAAAGTCCTGCAGGTTCTACGATGGGTGAAGGCAATAAGAATAGAGATTATAAAGTCTTTGAGACCCTTTACCACAGGCTTGTATCACATTATAGCCATATGCTTTCTAATCGATATCAGTCCCACATAATCAAAGAAATCCAAGACCGAAACAAAAAGCTCATAGACAATACTATTATTAGCCTATGCTTGTCTATGTTTGATTGGGCAAAATTTTGGACAGCAAAAGGAGGTATCAAAATACATACTTGTTGGGACGATACTATGATGATACCAGATGTGGTAAGCAGTCTATGGCTGTGCAGTCTGGGACGTCGTCGCTATCGCAGGACGTTAAAAGTATCGAGAATAGTATGATAAGCGAAACCGCAATACTTCGAGAAGCTCAGCAGGGCGTAAATGCGATTTGACAAATAAGGCGTTATGTTTTTTATGGTATAAATATTAAGATTATTTATCCAATAGATGTAAATTTTAAGTAATGGTTGCGTTACTTATTATTCTATATTCATGCTCTTACAAGATGATCTTGTAGGGATCATTTTACTAGAAGCATTTTGAGAACAGCTCATCCGGAGATGAAATTATTACTGATGAGTAACTTTGTTAACTTCTTTACCTCCCTAATTTTGTACTAAGGAACTAAGGATTATTAAAAATAGCAAGTAAATGTGAGGTATTGGTATTCTTATATCTTTCGCGAAAGCTAAACTTAAATCCTAATCCTCTTCCTCACCCTGCACTGGCTCGATAAGCGGAATCGCTGGTTTTTTAAACGTGCGCTCGTTGGCAATACTTCTTTCCAGAGAAAGCAACATACTAGGCAGTAGCAATAAGTTTGCTGCCATGGCAAAAAGCAAGGTAGCACTCACTAAGGCTCCCAAAGCAACCGTACCTCCAAAACTAGAAAATGTAAATGTTAAGAATCCAAAAAACAAAACTATGGACGTATAAAACATACTCACACCGGTTTCTTTTAAGGCTGCATAAACAGACCTCTTGATTTTCCAGTTGTTTGCAATAAGCTCTTGACGGTATTTAGCTAAAAAATGAATCGTGTCATCTACAGAAATACCAAAAGCAATGGAAAATACTAGAATTGTGGAAGGCTTAATAGGTACTCCTAAATACCCCATCAGTCCAGCTGTGATTAATAATGGCAAAAGGTTTGGCACCAGCGATACAAATATCATGCGCAGCGACTTGAACATCCACGCCATAAAAAGAGCGATGAGCACAATGGCCAGTGATAAAGAAAGTATCAAATTATTAACGAGATAATCGGTTCCTTTTTGAAAGACCAACGCCTTTCCAGTAATAGTGACTTCATAGCGGTCTTCTGGAAAAATGGTTTTTATTTTTTCTCTTAGGTTTTCTTCTACGCGTTCCATGCGGTCTGTCCCCATGTCCTTCATAAACGTAGTCACACGTGCATATTGTCCGGTACTGTCCACAAAGCTTTTCATTAAGGAAATATCCTTAGCGCTTTTCTTTACCAGTTGAGACATGGTAAGTGCATCATAAGTGGATGGTAAATCAAAATATTCTGGATCGCCACCATAAAAAGCCTGCTTACTAAATTTAACGGCAGACACCAGTGACATAGGTCGGGAAAGCTCTGGTGTTTCAATGATATGCTCTTCTAGTTTGTTTAGTTTTTTCAGTGTTTTAAGAGCAGTAACTTTTTCGTTTTTACTGTAAACTACTATTTCCAGTGGCATAATTCCATCAAAGCTCTCTTCAAAAAACTTGATATCCTTATAAAATTGCATTCCTTTAGGCATGTCTTCTATCAAGCTCCCAGAAACTTTGATTTGATAGATCCCTATAAAACTCAAAATTAGAACAACAACACTAGTGATATAAATGGGAATGCGCTTTTTCTTAACCATACGTTCATTCCAAGATACAAAACCATTGATCCAGGTTTTGCCAAGGTGTTGTAAATGACGTTCCTTAGGGATAGGCAAGTAACTATAGACAATTGGAATAATCATCAAACTCAGCAAGAATATAGCGATAATACATATACTGGCTACCACACCAAATTCTACCAACAACTTGCTTTCTGTAAAGATAAAAGTCGCAAATCCGCTGGCAGTTGTAAGGTTAGTCATCAAAGTGGCATTACCTACTTTAGTAATGACCCGTTGCAATGACAAGGCTTGATTACCGTGTTTTTTTATTTCTTGCTGGTATTTATTGATCAAGAAAATACAATTGGGAATCCCGATCACAATAATCAATGGCGGAATTAATGCCGTGAGAACCGTAATTTCATAACCTATCCATCCTAAAATACCGAAAGCCCACATCACTCCTATTATAACGGTTAGGATGGAGATAAAAGTCGCTCGCCAGGATCTAAAGAAAAAGAAGAAAATTCCTGAAGTAATTGCCAATGCAGCGATCAAAAACATGCCTATCTCATCAACAATATTCTGAGAATTGAGCGTCCTGATATAAGGCATTCCAGAGGTCCTGATATCCAACTCATTTTTAGTGGAATATTCTTGAACAAGCGGTTGGAATTTATCGATGACAAAGTCTGCGCGCTCCTTTGTGTTTACAATCTCCTTCTTTAAATAAATAGCGGTACGTATCACGCTATCATTTTCTGAATAGATCAGGTTTTTATAAAAAGGCAAATCATTAAAGAGCTTCTTTTTAAAAGCTATTAATTCGTCATTATCTTTAAGAACTTCTTTAAGAACAGGCTCTATAATAAATTGAGTATTATCTTCTGTCTTTGACAGATTAGGTAGGTTAGAAGTGGAAAGCACTAATTCTACTTCCTCAAAAGTGGCTATGGAATCTGCCAGCTCATTCCAAGCATTAAAGCTTTTAAAGTTATCTAAATTTTTATTTTCTACCCCTAGAATAATAAGGTTTCCTTCTTCACCAAATTTATCTAAAAACTTATTGTACTCTTCATTTATGGGATGGTCGTCTGGAAGAAGATTTGCTTCCGTATGAGTAAACTGCATGTACTTCCATTGTGTGGCAAAAGCGATAGTTATGATCACAATAAGCCCGAGAATGATCTCCCTATTGCGCAGTATCAGTCTAGCAATACTGTTCCAAAATCTAAAACTAAATAACTTTTGCATGGATCATTTTAAGGCTTGCAAATGTACTTTTAAAACGTGTGATTATTTAACGATTAGTTATTTAATGTGCTGTGCACAGTATAAATTAAGAAACCTTAACAGAATCGATAATTTTACCTTTGCTTCAAACAAAGTAAAGGTGTAATTTAATAGGAATTGTCATCAGTTTTTTTCGAGTATTAAAGCTCTAAATAGAAGGTGAATTTTACGGCCACATTATCTGCAAAATCAGGAAGATGATAAGCACCATAACGGTAACTCGCGCTCAACCCAAAACCAAATAGCAATTTATTCAACTCAAAACCACTTTCAAAATAGCCTTTTTCTAAGGTATTGATCGTTACATTTTGATGACGTTGTGCGTTGTCTAAATCGCCCCAAGCAACTTTAGAAATTAAAACCATTTCTGGCTTTAAAAAAGAAAAAATATTAAAAGGAGCAAAGTGATGCTTTATCTGACCTACCGTAAGCTTATCAGAAAAGAACTCATTGAAATACATGGTTTCAAAACTACGCCTTCCTGCAACAGAGAATCGTTGTAAAATCTCATCTCTATTAGGCGCATTAGGATACGCGTGGTAAAGATGTGTTAACGGCACTTCCCCTGCACTGTAATGACCTTCTAATAAGAATTCTGTACTGGATTTATCCGGTCTTTTAAAAGCGTACTCCACCTTAGCTGATACTTTAAGATAATTGAAATTACTTTCTGTAAATCCTTTAATACCTTGTGTAATTTGACCACTTAAAATAGGGTAACCTCTAGATATCTCTTGATATCCTTTTGGCGTGCGCATATATTCACTAGCTGGACTCCATCTTGCTCCAAGAGAAACCTCAGCTAATACATAATCTGTAAAAACCTCATTATCTGGAATGAATTGGTAATTTGTTGTTTGAGAAATCCGCTTTCGCGAAAGCGAGAGCTCACTAATCACAGAGGGAAACAAACGCTGTTGTAACGACATCCCATATTCTTTATACAAGTAGAACGTAGGAATATTGATCAATCTAGGCTCAAAAAGCGAGTATACCCGGGCGTCTGTCAAAAAGCTCTCTGCGGCAAACTCTGTAATGTCATCTTGTTTGTAAATATTAAGCCAGGTATTTTTTTCCTTATTGATGCGGTAACCTATTCCTATTTTATGTTTGAAAACAGCGTCTTTAGTTCCATAGGCAAGGTAACCATTGATTCTAAAACTTTCACTCAACTTCTCATTCGTCTGACCACCTATTCCTAATCTAAAAGCTTCATAATCGTTGTATTTCACCAGATATTTCAAATCAATATCCACAAAACTCACCGGGAAATACCCTACTTTAAATTTATCCAAAGTCTCTAGTTTCCGAGTGATTTTTGACGCATCTACGATACTGTCCAAATTCATAAACTGAGCCAGCTCTGTAGTAGAAAAGGCGTCCTCTCCTCTGTATTTTTCCCAGTAGGTATCTAGTTGGTCGATAGCCGAGTCCTGAACTTCTATTTTAAGACCACGCCTTCCATAATTCAGGCTTTTATTGGTTTTAAAATTAGAATTGACCGCTTCCATAATCAAGTAAAGCTCTTCTGCTGCTTTTTGGTCATCATTAGTACTTTTCTCGATTCCCACTTCTAGTCGAGCACCAAACAGTTCCACCTCTTTCCTGGTTTTTTCTTGTCGCACATAAAGTTTTCTAGAACTGTTGAACCATAGCGAAAACATTTCATCATAAACAAATTCATGATAAGCGTTGATATAAAGAGCTCCTGTCTTTTCAAAAACTGCTTTTGCCACTCCATAAGTTTGCTGGTCGATGTAGAGAAAACCAGAAAACAAACGAAGTCCTTTTTCTACTCTAGGCGAAAAACTTAATTTAGTAACGACTCTTCCCCCAATAAGAGAGTCCTTTACAATTTGAAAATTGTACAAGGAAATAGACTTCTCATTCAGCGGGCTGATGTATTCTTGATCAAAAATGATATACTTCTCATCGTATATATTCTCTGACTGGAAGTCGATATTATAAATAGGATAAACAGGCTCATCAAAACCGGGCATATTTGCCCCAGTAATCACCTCTTTATATCCTTCTATGTGATCGTAAATATGTTGGGAGGTTTTTTCTGCAAAAAAGACACCTGTTTTCTTAAGCGTTTTACGCAGTTCCGTTTTTTTATAACCTGGTCCTGTTAATGCCTCTGGATCTCCAGACACTTTTAAATTCTCATAAGCATCGTACTTATAAGAATTAAGCTTGTGAGTGGGGTCATTTTTCTTTTTAGAAATAAGGACTTTAGTCATTAACAATTCTGCTTCTTGCACACCTTTCCTTTGCGCAGCTGCGGTGGTGCATAAAAGCAAAAACAGAATCCCAAAAAATAACCTCATAAAATTAAGACTGGCTTAGAAATATTAAAAGTAGAACAAGCTTAAGCATTAAGTTATTGTGTTTAAGTGCATATGAAGAGCATAAAAAAAGCGTTCTAAAAAGTATATTATTTAAATAGCAAAAGGAACTTGTTAATGATGGTATTATAATAGATGTACCACGAATTTTTGACCGACTCCAAATGACACTCAAGTATTTTTGTTGCTTTTTAGAAAGCCTTTTTTTATAGAAGAATAAGATATGACCTATTAAACCGTCATGATTTCTTTTTCTTTCACTACCAGATGCTCTTCTATTTTTGTAATGTACTTGTTGGTTAGATCTTGCACATCAGCTTCTGCATTTTTAAGTAAATCTTCAGAGATATCGAGTTTCTTAAGTTCGTTCATCGCCCCCTTACGGTCGTTACGCACCCCTATCTTTGCTTCTTCACCTTCTGCTTTTGCTTGTTTGGTAAGATCTTTACGTCGTTCTTCTGTAAGAGCGGGAACATTTATAATGATGCTTTCTCCATTATTCATGGGGTTCAAACCTAGGTTTGCGTACATAATACCTTTTTCTATTTCGGTAATCATTCCTTTTTCCCAAGGTTGTATGCTTAAGGTACGCGCGTCTGGAGTAGAAATGTTAGCTACTTGAGTTAGCGGTGTCTGGCTGCCGTAATAATCTACCATAACGGTACTTAACATAGCAGGCATGGCTTTACCAGCGCGTATACTCAATAATTGTTTTTCTAAATGTGTGATAGCGTTATCCATGTTTTCTTTGGTGCTATCGAGTATGAAATCGATTTCTTCTGTCATCACTACTTTATTTATAAGGTGCAAGGCAAATATATTGCCGTTTTTATAATTGTACTTTAGTTCCTATGTTTTCACCGTTCAACAGCTTGAGTAAATTTCCGTGGGTATTCATGTCAAAAACGATGATAGGTAATTCATTTTCCTGACTTAAGGTAAAAGCAGTCGTATCCATTACTTTAAGACCTTTACGCAAGACATCATCAAAGGTTATAAAGTCAAATTTAGTTGCTGTGGCGTCCTTTTCAGGATCTGCAGTATAAATTCCATCTACTCTGGTTCCTTTAAGAATGACATCTGCTTCAATTTCTATGGCTCTAAGCACTGCGGCACTATCTGTGGTAAAATAAGGGTTACCAGTCCCACCTCCGAAGATGACTACGCGTCCTTTTTCCAGATGTCGCATCGCTTTACGACGTATAAATGGCTCTGCCACTTCATCAATTCTAATGGCGCTTTGCAGCCTAGTAGGCACACCAGCATCTTCTAAAGCACTTTGTAATGCCAGGCCATTAATGACCGTTGCCAGCATCCCCATGTGATCCCCTTGTACGCGATCCATTCCATTACTTGCCCCAGCAACTCCTCTAAAGATATTTCCACCACCTATTACTACGGCAACTTCAATTCCTAGATCAGTCACTTCTTTAATCTCCTCGGCATACTCTGCCAGGCGTTTTGGATCGATACCATACTGTCTCTCGCCCATTAAGGCTTCTCCAGAAAGTTTTAATAAGACGCGGTTGTATTTCATAAGGCTGTGGTGTGTCCTGCAAATATAAATGAATTAGAAAACCTATTAAATTTTTATTAAGGGATTGTTGTGTCGTAGAAGAGTATAAATTTCAAATCGTGGTTTACAATTAGAGTTTGCGACTTATACGTAATAAAGACCATTTATTAAAAAATGATTGTCAAGTCACTACTTTTCTTCCCATAAAATTTGTCGAGATTAAGTTTTACTTGAAGCAAGTGCTTTTCCCAAATTGGTCTGGGATCTGTTTGTCTTTTCTCAGGGATTGTTAGGTTCCTTTTATTCTCACGCTCCAGCTTTGTGACCTCTCCTATCTCTCACTCTGACAGGCTACGTGTGACAACTTAGTCCTCGCTTTTGATTTCAAGTTCTAATTCAAGTTCGAGTTCAATTTCAAGTTCAATTTCAGGTTCAAGTTCAAAAGGTCAACCCATAAAATTTGGCTGCAAATTCTATAATTAAACAAAATTGCTTGTTCCAAATTTATCAGGGGTCGCTGGAAACTTTCTCTGACATTGTTAACTACTATTGCATCGTATTAAAAATAACTCACAAAAAACTTGCATATTTATTAGCTTATTAGTTTAGTTTATTTAGATCATATCAATCTTTTAAAATAGTTTATTAGGAGAAAATTAGTTTTTGCAGCTCTTGCTGGAGTATTTATGTTGAGTAGTGGGTTTTCTGTTGAAGAATCTGCGGAAAATATAACAGCAGAAAATGATTCTACTACTCTAGTAGTTAATGAATCTGCTGGATTAGATGATTTTGGAACATGTAATTTCACTTTGAGAACTACTTATTACATAGATGGTGGTTCATATTCTGTCGATAGGTCTTATAGTGCAGAGGCATCTAGCCAAGCAGAATGCGACGATATTGCAGCCGCTACAGCTTGGATGGAAAATTTTGTCAGAGCTATGATACGCAGTTTATAATTTCAAAATATGTGGAAGTATTCTTTATTTAGTATTTTTCTTTCTATCAATTTATTTGCGCAAAATAAACAGATACTTATAGAATATAAATTTTCGGATTCTAACATAACTAGAATCGACACTTTGGTAGCAACAGAAACTAACATGGTTTTTGTTAGAGGTAATAGCTTTAAAGATATAGGATTCTCAAA
>Ga0136555_1000905_pt1 | contig 11234 bp, 9 predicted proteins | sample AntRauTorckE5432_FD_104927 | JGI IMG/M metagenome (GOLD analysis project Ga0136555, IMG submission 104927) | Saline lake microbial communities from Rauer Islands, Antarctica - Metagenome Torckler E5 #432 | ecosystem: Environmental > Aquatic > Non-marine Saline and Alkaline > Saline | place...
ATGGATATATGTACAAACTGACAAAATATTTTACAAAGTGTCAGAAAATCTTTTTTGGTGGAGTACCTCCAAGCTTCACCAAAAAATTATTATAGGGGTGTATCCACAACTTTCTACGCGCACCTAACAACCGCGATTTTCACGCACTTAAGCCTCAAAAATGGGAATACGAAGGTGTAAATCACAAACCTCATTCAAAATTAGGAGCACTCATATGAAGATATATGGGGAAACCAGATATAGAAATATGTACACACTAACAAATTCATTTTATAAAGTGTCAGAAAATCTTTTTTGGTGGAGTACCTCCAAGCTTCACAAAAAAATTATTATAGGGGGGTATCCGCAACTTTCAACGCGCACTTACCACCCGCGATTTTCACGCACTTAAGCCTCAAAAATGGTAAATATCAAGCTGAACATACCAACACACACACAAACTGAAGCACATACATAGTACATGGAGGACATACCTACTAACCCAATGGGGATGGAAACAAAATTTATATCAGAATATCACACCAAATATCTGAATATGACACCTTTGTCAACATGTTTTCCGGTCAGCAAGGCGTGGTCCGCTTCCCATTCGAACAGGGCTGATCCGCTACCGCTATGCGCCCCGTACGGATTGGCCTCTATGAACTGTAGGCGTTCAGTGGTACTGTTGTACCACACGTCACCCACCCAGCTGCGGTATGGCACCTTACGGAAACACTCGCTGAAGGCAAAAGCGTTGAGAGCTGCCACTATGCGACGCCGCTCCGTGTCAGTGTATTCGAAGACTTTGAACGGGTGTTGCTGAGAGGCTGCCACCAGTTGCCCGTGGTGCACGAAAATTCGAAACTCGAACTTGGCGCAGAGCAAGGTCTCCCAACGTCTTAGAAAAATGTATGTATCCTTGTCCGCGTAGGCGAACTCGCGTTTGATCAAAGAGTAATTTCCATCACAGAGATAACTCATGATATCCTGCCATGAAGTAACGGGTAAAGGTACACCACCATCGTGCTTGCCAGAACAACCTGACAGACGAATGAAGCACTCGGGATGTGGCAAGGTGGTGAATGTCGTGTGAATCCACTCCACCACGCTTTCGTGGGGTTTACGCCCGGAAAGATTGCATGCCAGTATTAAGGCCTTGATGTGTGGTGGAATATTGACCAGCATATACGCTCCCAGCTCCTTCTCGCCGAGTTTCGGAGCCCATAAGTGTGCATCGAACATATCTGCGTATGCATTGTACAGAGTTCGCTCCTCCAAGGTTTTAGTGGCGGTGACTGGGTGCGGTACGTTAATCTGTGTATCCAACACCAGTTTCGGCCAGAGCACTTTGGTAGTTACGGACTGGATGATATCGTTTAACCAGAAATCGGTGTCAACATGTAAGCAGTCACCTTGCGCGTAGTAGGGTTCGTAGGCACGCAGATTGCCGGTGTTGCGCACTGGGATCTGTTCTGACTGGCATGGATGACCTTCGATGTGAAGATACTGTTTGGTGTCACTTTCAGAAGTTCCATGTATCTCAGAGGTTGACATGGCTAAGGTTCTGACTTTGCTTTTGTATTAGTGTAGTGTGTGATCTTCAACAGTCTCTTTTACTTGAGTATCGACAGCCCACGAGTGTAGTGAGTAATTAAATTATGCGTTGCATCGTAAATGTGACAGTATCTATCCAATGCGTGGTGAAGCCTTTTTCGCGAAAAACACGTTGTAGCATGAGTTGCAACTCATGCGAACTCAATGAAGACGTATGAGTGGTCACATTACCGTCTCTTGTAGGCACAGTAACCCGGTCCTTTACCATCAGTACTACACGAGTACGAAAACCCCCTGGTACGTATACAACATGCATCTCCATCGAGTTGTGATGTGCATGTTTGATACAAACATTGACTTCATCACCTGCGGGTACATGTTGTATGAATAAAGGGTCCTGTATCAGCTGATCCACTATCTGCCTGGCCTCTTGCTCGAGCTCATATCGTTGGCAGTCATCACATATGGAACTGTTGATACCTTTGAGGCTGAACCGGCTTTTAACGCCTACATGTCCACAGATTCCAATGTACGTGGTGGAAAGGATATTTCCCATGTTTGATGGTCTTGTGTATGTGTGTATGTAGTATGTGCAGTCGTGCGTACAGTTCTTTATGGCCAAGTAAGGATTGTTAGACACACCTGACAATGGTGTACAACTCAATGTACTTGATTGCACAAGTGTTGCAATTGGATTTACATGTATTGCGCAAGCTGCTGCACCATGGATTGAGGCATATGTTTGAGCAAACGGCCGAATAATTGAAAATGTTCCATGATGATGTTACGTCGCGCTGTCTTTGGCTCTGGCAACGCCATAATGTTTCCAGGCAACATTATTGCAGAGTTTGTTTGTGTGTACTGGAGTGTGTTTCGTACGTGTACGTACACTGCACTTTCAATCCATTGGTCCATATGGTCTCCACAGAAGCATTCGCGAGAAAAGGCAATGGTGACACCATCTCGGAGCGTGTATGCGAGCCATTCTGACATAAAACACAACGAATCCTGTTTCCAATTTAGCAGGAACGAATCGCCGGCAATGAGAGCGTGATATGATTCAATGGCCAGCTTTGGTTTGGTCGAGCGATAAGTCGCATCAATCTCCTTGCCAGTCATAGAAGAAATAACCTCAACTAGTTCCTCTGTCTTCTTCTCTTCGGGAAAGTTAAGTTTGATAATTTCCCATTTCAGACGTTGAGAGGCGGTGAGTCCATTGATTGTGACTGTGCAAGCTGCTTGAAAGTCCATCTTGCAGTGTTTTGTCTAATCTTATGTGTGTTCGTTCTAGTGTTGCGTACAGTCTGGAGACCACAAAAGGTATACATGTCATTTTTTTACTTGATTTTTAGCTTCCACTTAAATTTTTCCCTTGTATTTCAAGAGCATGAGGATACCTGTGATGATAGCAACGAACAATACGATGCCTCCTGCGATCAGTGCCATTTCCCCATCTGTGACCCCTCTTTCTGCCTGACTACCAGCAGCTACACCAGCAGCAGTTCCAACCTCGCTGGCGGAGATGGGAGCTAATTCTGCAGACATCTGCATTTTGCGCGTGACCGTATTGCTCCATTCTTCATTGATATCTTTCATCCTGACGGAGAGGGTCCGTTCCGTCATGGTGTGCTGTGTGGCGTTATTTTTGTACCTGACTTGACGCAATGCAGCTTGGTAATTGGTAGTGGTGTTTGTGTTGGACACCAACAATATGCCTTCGTTGAAACTGGTGTCAAAATCGGTGGTTGTGAGTTCCAATATATCTTCGAGAATGAAATAAGGTTCTATTTTAACTTCCAAGGTGTTGACGTCAGTGTCTACGTCGGTGATGACCGTTGTTTGGGTGATCTTGCTTTCTGTGAAGTCTTTGTAGAAGATTATAGGGTCGGTTTCGATATTGCTTACCCTCGGCGCTTGTATATCTATGGTGCGATTGAAAGTGGCACTGTATGTGTTGGTGGCCGCATTGCCTACGCGGAAGGTGATGGTTTTCGGAAACGTGGTGGCGTTCCCTGAGGTGTTGGTGTAGTAAGCGGTGTTGAATGTGTTTTTCCAATTCAACGTGTTTTGTCCGCTCCATATTGTCAGTGCCTGCGCTTCAAAGGTGCTTGATGCGCTGAAGGTTACGTTTAACACCCCAGACAACCCTGTGTACTTGAAAAGAGAGAATGCTTGTGGGTCAAAATCTCTTTGTGCCACATGTGCGTAAACCACGTCATCCGCATTACGAAGTTCTGCAAATCTCATGAGAAAGCCTGGGAAGCCCTCCGGATCATTGGCAAAGTTTTGCAGTGCATTTACCAGAGCAGCTCCGCTGAACTGTATAGTAGTGTAATTATCTGAGGTTTGTGGATTCTCTATGCTTTCTAGCAGCGTTGTGGGTGTAGTGAAGGTTTGTGAACCATTAGTTCCTGAGTCTAAAGCGTGCAGTTGTATCTGTTCGTTATAGCCTGCACTACTTAACCAAATAGTAAAAGACCATGTGGCTGAAGTGATGGTGACGTTAGGTGGTAATGCATTGGTGGCCAGATTCATGACCGCATAAAAGCTGGTACTAGGGTAGTGTCCAAAGGCGGCGGATCGATCATCCTCGGTTGTTGTCGTACCACCGTCATATGCCATTTCTCCCACGTACCGCATTGTGCTAGTGTTCCAGGGAAGTGAAAATTTGTAATCTGCATCGGTGTTGCCAAGTGAGGGTAGTTTAATTTCATCTCCTGTCTCAAAGCCTGCGGAGATAGTGATAGTGCCGTTGCCCAGTTCGTTTCCCCCGTCGCTGATGTCTAATCCCCCTGCTATGTGGCCTTTGTTTGTGGCTTGTACCCAGTAGCTGTCCTCACCGCTCTGGCTATCTGAAATGACAATGGACATGAAGTCTACGGTTTGACGATACGTGTCCGCAGTGTGGACAATATCCCCAGTTTCTTTTGTTGTTATGGGCCCTATGTGACAAATTGAGTTAGGTCACGACATCATATTCTGTGTGTACAAGTGACATAATAAAGATTGTTTGAAGTGTACAATTTTTCATTGTGTGAGGGCTCGTAATGTCTTGGACCGATAATGGCAGTGGTACGGAGAGTTACTGGAACAGCACGATTAACGAAGGTCTTGTGGCGGGTGAGCTAGATGTGGATAGTCCTGAAGCTACTGTGAATTTTGCGGAGGTTAAAATTACGGAAGGCCTCGAAGCCGGTGATTTGATCAGTCTAGAGAGTGCTGTGTCGGGTACGGTGGAGTATAAAACGGTTCAAGATTCCAGCTCCGATATTAGTGGCTGGGGTGCGTCTGTAGCACCTTCGGGTGTCTATACACCTCAGAATGGCTGGTTTTGGCTGGCCATAGACACTGCCGGCATTGGCGATACCATTTCCACCTGGACTTTACCCGTTGATGCCTTTCCCACAGGTGGTACTACGGTGATTAGTGTGACCTGGACCTTTGTGGTGGAGCGGTTAAGGTACTCATCGACGCCTAGTTTTAATTGGTATGCTGAGTCAGCTGGAGACAATTTTCCCGCCTCTGTCTATTTTTCCAGTCAGGATAGTGGTGCCATAACCTCTCAGGGATATGCTGCGCCGCGCACTCAACGGGCGGTGGCGTCTGCTGAGGATTTGCTGGATGGCACGTACCGGTACACGTTTACGGGAGCCGGCATGGTGGCTGCTCTTCAGGCTTATGTGGACGATCCCGCGAATCACAGCGGCTTTACGACAGGTTGGACGACGACGTTCAGTTCTTCCAATAGTTGGAGCAATGCTTCTCTGAGAACGGCTTACAATAGTGGTCTCGCAGGTGAATTAACCATAGAAATGATTGGTGGTAATGGCGTCATAAGCCAAGGTCTGTCCATTGCGTCATCTACGGTGGCTTCTACCTACCGCACGTGGTTGAATAACGTGAAGTATTCGAACACGATTGGCAATCCGCAAACGTGGCCCAAAAACTTCTCCATAGAAGTTGGAGATTTCAACACGGGTTTGACCACGACCTTAGCACGCACTATGGACAGACAGCCCCCTGTGGTGAGCGATATGGAGAGCACTCCGCTTACGTATGGTACGGCTGGCGAGACTATTTTTCTGACCAATAAGCTGAACATTGTGGATGTGGATTCGAACTTGGTGGAGGCTGAGGTGACAGTGCATAACTTTAATGGCACTGAGGACGTTTTGGAGTTGAAGAACACGGACATTCTTGCTGTGTCCAGTAATTCAGAGGGTGTTTTCGTGTTATCGAACGAAGATACGCCCTCGAACTATCAGTTTGCGTTGCGACGTTTAACGTATAGCAATCGTGGATCCGCCTTGACGACTCGTGAAATGGTGGTGAGCCTTCGTGTGAAGGACGAGTTCGGTGCGTGGAGTAACCGGATGGCCCGTTTTTTGCGCCTTCAAGGTCCGGAAGCTGCTGCAGCAGCTGCTGCTGCGTCGGCTGCTGCCGCTACTGCTGCTGCTGAGGCGTCTGTAGCTGAATCCGGGCTGTCCACGCTTCAAATAGGTATTTTGGTGGCCGTATTTTTGGTTGCTGTGGTGATCAGCGCGGTGGTTGTGTGGAGATTCAAACGTAAAGTGTGATATATTCGGTCGTCCAAGTGACATAATAAAGATTGGTTGATCTTCCATCCATCCACCCATTGTGTAATGTCTTGGACGGATAATAGCAGTGGTACGGAGAGTTACTGGGACAGTAGGATTAACGAAGGTTTGGTGGCGGGTGACCTTGATGTAGATACTCCTGAAGGTACTGTGAATTTCGCCGAAGTTAAAATTACAGAAGGGTACGAAGCCGGTGATGTGATCAGTCTTGAAAGTGCGGTGACGGGTACGGTGGAGTATAAAGCCGTGCAAGACACCATATCCGATTTTGGTACCGGAGGTTTGCTACTAGGACCTTCAGAACCTATTGAGGTCTGGACCCAGGATCATTTCATACTGGCGTTTGATCATTTTAATTTGGCGAACATCCGATGCATATGGACGTTACCCACAGACGCGTTTCCTGCCACCGCTGGTAGGACGGTGAATAGTGTGACCTGGACGTTTGTGGTAGAGCGTATACGGTACTTTAGCAGCGAGGGACCCGAGATAGCTGGAGACAATTTTCCCGCCTCGGTCTATTTTTCCAGTTATGATAGTGGCGCGCTCACCTCCCAAACACATGATTCCCCGCGCACTCAACATGCGGTAGCTGCCGGTGAAGATTTGTTGGACGGCACGTTTCGCTACACGTTTACGGGAGCCGGCATGGTGACTGCTCTGCAGGCCTTTGTGGATGATCCCGAGAATCACAGCGGCTTTTGTACCGGTTGGACGACGCGGTTCAGTTCCTCCAGTGCGTGGACCAATGCTCGTTTGAAAATGGCTCACATGAATGGTTCAGTGGGCGAATTAACCATAGATATGGATGGTGATACGTATCTGATCACTCAAGGGCGGACTATTTCGACTTCGACCGTGGCTTCTACCTACCGCACCTGGTTGAACAGCATGACATATTCGCACACTGGTGGCAATCCACAAACGTGGCCTAAGACCGTATCAATAGAAGTGGGAGACTTCAACACTTCCACCACCACGACCTTATTACGCACTATGGACAGACAATCTCCTGTGGTGAGCGGTATGGAAGCCACCCCGATTATCTATGCTACAGTAGGCGAGACTGTATTTGTGAGCAACGCAATCACCATTTCGGATGTGGATTCGAACTTGGTGGAAGCGGAGGTGAGGTTGGATAACTTTAACATAGCGGAGGACGTTTTGGAGTTACAGAACACGGAGCTTCTATCTGTGTCTAATAATTCAGAAGGCGTGTTTGTGTTATCAAACGCAGATACGCCCTCGAACTATCAGTTTGCGTTGCGGCGTTTAACGTACAGCAATCGTGCTACTGCACTAACCACTCGCGAAGTGGTGATCCTGATCCGTGTGAAAGACGCGTTCGGCGCGTGGAGCAACCAAGTGTCGCGTGTTTTACGCCTTCAAGGTCCTGAAGTCGCGGAAGCCGCCGATGCGTCGACTGCTGCTGGTACCGAGGCGGCTGTAGCTGACTCCGGCCTTTCCACGCTTCAAATAGGCGTTTTGGTGGGTGTGTTAGTGTTTATTGTGGTGTTAATCGCTGTGTTTGTGTGGAGACTCAAACGTAAAGTGTGATTACAGTGTTCAGCCTGAGTACAAATTGTAGCGTACGATCAATTCTGGTGCGACGGGAGGGGTCCGATGCGCGATGGTATGGTACTTGTGTGGTTATGTGTGCAGTTGGCTCAAGTTTGTTATTTTTCTAGTGTGTAGTTATGTTTTAGCTACACTGTGTGAAAATTTCAGAGCGAAATATGCATGTGGGGTTCAGAATACTCAGTTAGAAGAAAGACCAGCGATTGATTGTTGATTGCTTCTTGAGTCTACTGTAGTTTTGAGTCTAGTTGCGTGATCTTTGTGTCATGTCTGAGCAGAAAGTTGCTGGTGTTGAGGATTCGGGTAGCTTATCCGGTCGCAAGTGGGCTTTAATGTTAATCGAGGTATTAACACGTTGGTCTGTGTTGTTGGGTCGTCAGGAGCGGGACGTGAAGGTTCAATATCCGGTGATGCCGCGTGAGGTGCGTTTGAAGCTGTCCTTTTTGCTGTTGGTGTGGGAGAAGCATTTTGAGGCGCGTGACACTTGGTACGTTACGTTAGCATATGAAACGGGTCTGAAGGCTGGTCAGGAGCAGTTTGTGGGTTTCTATTTGAAGAGTATACTGGCGTATAGTTCAGGTTCTGGAGCTTCTCGTCAGCGTGTGGTGTCTGGGGTGGTGAATGAGGAAGGTGAGTCAAGCGCGGCTCAGGAGTATACCTTTAGTGAGATGAAGCATTGTTTGAACACTGTGAAGACTGCGCTGTATCCGGAGGTCTGGTCCAAATGAAGAAGAGATACGTATTTAATGTCAGAAAAGAAAAGAAAAGAACAAGCGTGTGCGTCTGGCAGTTGGTTGTTCATGCCTACCATGGTACGTAGTGTTAGTCACGATTATGGTTTGGATGAATATGTAAGCGGTGTTGATGGTGTGACTATGGTTGGCGGGGTGGTTGATGGAGGTACAGGTACCACGTTAAGACGTCCTCAGGTGCGCGCGGGTGACCGATGCGTGACGCCGAAAACAGTTCAGCGTGTGTGTACACGTCGTCGTTATCGTACACGTGGTTCGAGTCTCCGCACCCCTGCGAATTCTCCTGATCCTTCATCCTCTTCGTCCCCGTCTCCGTCTTCTTCGTGTTCCCAGGGTAAGACTTGTGTGTTGGATGAACCGTATGCAGAGACGTACGCGGATCCTGTGTGTCTGACTTCTTTGCGGGTTTCAAGAGCGGCGAAGAACCGTAGCCTTGTGTCTTTAGGCTCCGATGCTTCACCTTCTGTAGGTGGAAACAGCAGTAGTGGTTCGAGTTCTCTTTCGCCTCGTTCTTTGTTGGCTTTGGACTATTTGCATTCGCGTGCCTGTACGGGTGTGGGACGTGGTATGGCTGTGGCGCCTCGTTTGGTGCGCAGTGACGATGCGTTCCTTTACTCGTGTGACTTTTGCGAGGACGTGTTGTTTCACGAGGTGGGTGACCGCGGCCGTGGTTTGGTACCGTGTCGTGTGTACGCGGTAGACCCTCACCGTCCTAACTTTGGTTGGCAGTGTTGTCGTATGTGTGCGCGCAACCTGTTACCGGAGGCCCGTGCGTACCATGTGATGCCTGTGTTACAAGTGGCGAGTGATTTTGGAGTGCGTTTGGTGGAGATAGCGTGTTGGCGCGACACGGCGCGTGCTCGTGAGACGTGTAGTGAGCCTCATTTGGCGTTGAAAGTGTGCGTGCGACGTTCCGGTAGCGTTCGCGGTGAACGTGAGCGTTTGGATGGTGGTTGGCATCTTTACCAGCCTGGTTTTCGTGATGTGTCGACAGGTCAGTTTGTGTTTAATGTGTACAAGCGTGGTGTGGGTAAGAAGGTGGTGCCGTACGAAATTTTGAAGAGTTGGCAGATATAAATTTTGGCCATTTTATGTAGCTGTCGTGCTAGATACCTTGGCGTTGTGGTGCGATCTGCAGTGCTAATTCTGCCATTGCGTTTTTGTTCCAGCTGCACCAGCCGCACGGCAAACAGCAAAGCATTTTATCTGCGTCCCCTTCCTGTGAGTCTAGTGCGTCATAGACACAAACGCCACCGAAGCAGCCATTGCAATGCTGGCAGATGACCAAGCACTCTGCACACACTTGGTTGGGTTGTATGGAGCAGCAGCAGCACCAGTGCGCGATACTCATGGTACCAGCGTAAGGTTGCGCTCGAGGCGGGCTTTCTTCTTGTGGTGAATTTGGTTTTCTGGGTCGTGATCATAATTACTGTGACGGTGGTTGCACTGTGGCTTGGTTTCACACCTCTTTCATTTGATTGATGACAAACCGAATTTCGTCATCCGTCATTCGACCTTGATAAACTGCCATCTGAAAAATAGAGCCGTGCATGTTCCAAGCCACCGGAATACCGCCTCCAGAGTTTCCCATGCCCGCAATAGTGAACGCACTAGTTACTTCTTTAGTTTCTTGAGCCATGTTTTGATTGATGATGTTCATGGTACTGCCAATTCTTCTGATGGCAAAGACCTCTTCGGTTATGTTTGTTTTTGTAGTTGCTAAAACGGCATCGGGTGTTCCGTCTGCTGCGTGAAACACTGCATATGGATCACTAAAAGCACCCACATAATCTTCTCCTGTAAGAGCCACGTAACTTCCTCCAGTAAACACGTGGCTCCCAGCTGCACTATCAAGATTGGTGGCTTTGACAAACACAACTTGTGCGCCCGTTAGCTCAGAGATTAAGTCCTGACTAAAGGTCATCATTTGGGCATTTGTGGTTTCTATGCCCAGATATGTCAGAGCCAGATTGTCCCACGTGATTGCATTGGTTCCAGTACTATCTGCGTGCCGTTGCAATTTTCCGCTTGCATCCGGGTTGCTTGAGTTCATGGCCTCCACGGTACTACCGTCTCCTGCAATGACTGTCGTGCGCAGGTCATCAGAAAATAGGTTTTTCTGTTCCGATAAATCAAACTTCCATCGTAATCTGGGAGGGCAGCGATAAAAATCAGTGACTACGGTTTTGAGCTCAAAATCAGCAATATCTTGCGCTGTCAGCTCTCGTATTCTGAAAATCAGTTCGCTTATCCCCAGACTTTCCCCATCGTTCAACTGTCCTCCTATTTGTATGGGAAAGTCTGAATCAGCGGTTGTTCCTGTAGCAATGTCAAAATTCTCAGTGGCTCCATTGACAGTTATTGCACCAGTTCCAGAACCTACACCGCTTGTACTAATGCTGATATTCACCTCGGTTTCTGAAGATACTACGAAAGAGTGTGTTGTAGAAATTACGGCGTTTCCCGAGCTGCCCTTGTTTACAAAGAGTTGGATTTGATTGGTGTTGTTTTTGCGTAAACTGAATCCTGTAGTTGCGCTATTTCCTAAGCGATTGCTTGTAATGATGACGGAGCTTGAACCCATGGCAGCAGCTTGGAAGAATACTTTGGCTTGTAACGACCATTGAAAGTTCTCGACATCAGTAGCAATTGAGGCCATTGTTTCAGAGTTAGGTAACTCCATAGGAACAGAAGTTGAGGGGAAAACAATATAATCTCCAAAAGCTTTGGTTTCCAGTGTAGGCGTATTTCCCGGTGTATTTCTTTGACC
>Ga0136555_1000907_pt1 | contig 11223 bp, 12 predicted proteins | sample AntRauTorckE5432_FD_104927 | JGI IMG/M metagenome (GOLD analysis project Ga0136555, IMG submission 104927) | Saline lake microbial communities from Rauer Islands, Antarctica - Metagenome Torckler E5 #432 | ecosystem: Environmental > Aquatic > Non-marine Saline and Alkaline > Saline | place...
CTCCGATACGAAAGCCTTCCTCGACACTCTCTAATACTCTATCTTGATTGTGGCCACTGTTTAAACAGCTTAAGTAGGCTGTCTCGTTTATACCGGCTTCAATGGCATAATCATCCAGCCTAGTGACGTTAGTTGGTGCGTCTAACTCTCGCTCAGCAAAAATTCTGTCTGTAAATTCCCAGAAGGCGCGATTGCCACCAAGTTCTCCGACACAAAGAGCCGCTTCAGAGATCCGGCTAGCGTTGGGGTGGAGCTGGGTTAGAGGAAATTGTCGGTAAACCCAGGCCACCTTACCAGTCACGCCATATTCGTTCATTATTTGGTTCAGAGTCTCATGGAACTGCTTACAATATGGACACTCATAATCTGAATATTCGATTAGCAGAATCGGGGCATTTGGATTTCCTCTAATGTAATCGGTTTCATCGACTGGTCTTGGACCCTTGTCCTGCATTGCCACTGAGTCTTCATTTACGGCTTCTGCTGGAACTTGAGGAGATTGATTTTTGTTAGTAAAAAATATTGCTACAGCCACTAATGAAAAACCAACAACAATGGCAATTGGTAGTGCAATTGATGAATTTTTGTTTTCTGGCTCCATATTTATGGTTTAAAATAGCTGGTAATAAAAATTATAGCATACATGACATCATGCTATACTCATTCTCATGGAATTATTTCAGGCAGTAATTTTGGGAATTGTCCAAGGAATAACTGAGTTTTTGCCGATTTCGTCAACTGGACATCTGGTTCTGGCTCATGAGTGGCTGGCGACCGACGGAGTTAACAGCTTAGCCTTTGACGCTGTCTTACATTTCGCTACTACGGCTGCCGTGGTGGCTTATTTTTGGTCTGATCTCATGGTCTTATGGCAAGTGTTACTAAGAAAATTGAGTCGGCTCCCAGTAAACCAGAAGGACATTACTCTACTTTACGCCCTGGGTCTAGGTACCATCCCTGCGGTTATTATTGGTTTATCGACACAAAGCTTGATTGAAGAATATTTGCGTGACCCAATCTTTATCGCCACTGCTTTGTTTTTAACCTCATTTCTATTTTTATACGCAGAGTGGCGGTACTATCTGAGACCAGCCCATGTTGAAATCAACCTTAAGAGAGGCATTTTAGTTGGCCTCTTCCAGGCTCTGGCTTTGCTTCCTGGGGTTTCTCGTTCAGGGTCTACCTTAGCTGGAGGTATGTTGCTTGGGTTATCGAGATATGAATCAGCCAGGTTTTCTTTTTTGTTAGCAATTCCGATTACTCTGGGAGTAGGGATTAAAATGAATCTAGATTTGTTAAAGAGGGGCGGGGAAGTTGATTGGGTAATGATTGGTGTTGGTGCCACCGTGGCTTTTTTCACTGCTCTGGTGGTTATTCACTTCTTTTTAAAATTCATTCGTCGCTACACACTTTGGCCGTTTGTTTGGTACGGCATTATCTTAGCTGGTGTAATCGGCTACGTGACTCTCTTTACCTAGAGGTTAGAAGAGCATGGAGTGAGTCATCGCACTGTCTTCTTTGTCCTCCCAGGAAGTAGTATCTAGAGGGATTTCACGTTTACGGTGTCCATCCTTGAATTTTACGTGACCATTTTTCCTGGCATAATCAAAGACCTTTTTTGTCACTTTTACGTCTTGCTCACAATATTTTTTAATATCGTCGATGTTTCCCTCTTTCCACCAGCGGACGGCCTGCAGACCGTCCGCTGTTTTTTTAGCGCCCACTGTCGCTTCTGCCACACTATCAAGTCGCAGGCGTCTACCTAGAGATTTTTTTATGTCATCTAGTAAATCTATGCTCTTGATTTGCGTTAAGTCACCAGGGTAATACTTATTTAAAAGAGGAATATCAAAATGGTTACTGTTATAGCCTACTAAGGCATCAGCTTTTTCAATAATTGGCCATAGTTGGTCTATCTCGTCTATGGTAACAGTGGTATATTTGTCTGTGTCGCTGTCGTAGACAGTGGCGACTGAGATATCTAGGTCAGTCGGGTCACTGGAACCGATTTCCTGGAAAATATTCTGGGTTTCAAGGTCAAAAACTATATATCGCATCAAGGGATTGTACCACTCTATATCTTATGACCAAACTTCCTGCTCACAAACTACCTGTAATAATAAGTGACTTATCTCACTTCTTCTAGGCGCGAGATGATGGTTTCTATGTTGTCCCTATTCTCCTGGTCAGTTTCAAGATTTTTTAGAGTAAATTGCTCAGACGAAATCTCAGCTTCGCCAAATGTTATTAGATACTTGGCTCCTTTGTTCTTAGCTCGGGCTTTTTTCTTGTCGACCTTTTGGGTACCGATGTCCACGTATACATAGTGGCCTGATAGGCGTATTCTCTTGGCAATACCCTGAGCAAAGAGATTTTGCTCAGCCGTCTCTGGAATGACAACTAACACCGCTGAGCTTTTAAATAGTGATTCAGGGATTAAATCATGAGTCTCCAGAAAATCTCGTAATGTCACATCACCCATCCCGAAGCCAATCCCTGGAATTGGATCGCCGTCAAACATACTAGTGAGGTTGTCATAGCGACCACCACCTATGAGAGCTCGGTTGTTTTCAAGACTAGTGTCAAATATCTCAAAAATAGTCCCGGTGTAGTAGTCGAAACCACGGGCTAGGGTTTTATCAAAAACAACGTTATTTATACCAAGTTCAGCGAGACCGACCATTACGTCTGTTTGTTCATCTGATTTGCCTAGTAAAAGGTTAACTTCTTCAGAAAGCACCTCATCTTTGGTGATGTCATTTAGTTTAGTTTGGTAATCTTCTTCGGAGATTTTATTTTTGCGATCATTTAGCTTCGTCAATTCTGCTACCATTTCTTCTGACAAACCAATGGCTGTGTATAGTCGGTGCATCATAGCTCGGTCATTTATTTTTATCTCAAACATATCCGGTGTAGCACCAAAATTAATCATAGTTTGGTACGCCAAAGAAATTATCTCTATATCAGCCGCTATATGGTCACTACCGAAGATGTCGCAGTTTAATTGCCAGTGCTCACGTAGGCGTCCCTTCTGGGGTCTTTCGTAGCGGAAGAGATTGGGTATCGAGTACCAACGGAGGGGAAATGACAATTCTCTGGCTTTCTTGGCCACCAAGCGAGCAACTGTGGGTGTCATTTCGGGACGCAAAGTAACCTCGCGGTTACCACGGTCAAGGAAGGTATAGGTTTGTTCATTTACCAACTCTTCATTCTCAGCTCCTTTGGCTTTATAAAGGTCAGCTGGTTCGAGGATTGAAGCATCATAGCGTTCAAAACCAAAGCTTTCCGCCGTTTTAGCCCAAGTATTAAAAATGTGTTGCTGAACAACTGAATCCTCAGGATAAAAATCCCGCACTCCTTTATATGCCTCGGTTGATAGTTTCTTGTCAGTCATGTGCTTGATTGTAGAAGAGTGGAGGCGTTAGTGCAATAGTGTTTATAAAAAATTGACCCGTTTTCACAGGCCAATCAACAATCACTAGGTCCGATACCTAGGTAGACGCTATTAAGTGTGTAGTACAGGAGGGAGAAGTAACAAGCAGGATTACTCTTGAATCCTCTCTTTCTTCTACAACCGCAAAGGGTTTGTAGCCTCTCTTCACTTCAGAGAAGTAGCTTCGCCATATTTTCATTCCTCCCACACGCTCGTAGAGAGTTGTCCTATAGGTAAGCGAGTTGGGTAGACTAATGTACAGTCTACCCAGCTCCAGAACCACCTCTTCTGATATTCCTGTAACATCGGGATTATTGAAGAACAATTCGATGCACAAATGGTTCGACCGGAGCTCAGTGTTGCCACTGACGACCGGGCTTAAAAGCAGTAAAATAGCTAATGCGATTCTGTTTTTCACGATGAACCTCCTTTGGACTTCTAAGGTGTAATATTTAACAAAAAAGCAATGATGTCAAGTAAAAGATGTGCTCGTTTAGTCAGTTCTCGGTGAATTGACGTGTATAGAAGTCAGGCGGTCATCCGTGGCTTTCTGGATTAAACCCTGAAGTCCTCTAGGATCGGGTAGGCCGGAGGTTTGAAAGTTATGTTCGTGGGTTCCGGCCGTCTGGGCTTTTAAGGTGCCAAAGTTTAGTACCGTGGCGATAAGGCCACTTACATTGAATTCAATATCCTGCAAACGTTCCAATCTAAAAATACTGACGTTGCGTTGGAAAAAGCGTATTTGGTCAATGACGATTATGCGACGATCAGTGATTATCCAGTGATCCAAGTAGTAGTGAGTCCAAACCGTAAAGGCCTAAAGAATGATAAGAATGGTCCAAGCTATAATTCCAAAAGTAATATATAGGGTGTATTCATAAAGAGAAAAATCTGCTAAGAAGAGAAAGTCGGGAAATATAGCAAAGCTAAAAAGCAACAAAAAAGGGAGTATCAATAAAAGCAGTACCCCGATTAGTTCGGTGGCAATTATAAACCAGTGTTTTCTGACCATGGTCAGAATTTTTTCGTCTGGTTCTAACTGAATTTTCTCAAATAATATACTTAGATCATTAAAGTTAGGATGCCGAGGATTAGTAGCAGGGGAACAGTAGTCACAAAGTAGACGGTCAAAGTGTAGGTGGTCACTTGTTTGTTTGAACTGTAAGCATTCCAGTGATAGTAAAAAATAACTGTGAAAATTATGTAAATGATAACGACAAAGTAGAAAGTTAATGTCGCTAAATCTTCCATGGGAAAATTAACGATTTTATATGGAGCTAATGTTTCCATGGTGATTATTGTAACACTAAGCTTGAATAGCGAATGACCTTGAACTGGTCTTTAAAGGATTGGCAGGTAAAACCAACCTCGTCCGCTAATTCTTTGATTAATTTTTCTTGTTCTGGTTCATGTTCGAGCCAAAGTTGACCACCATCAGCTAAGTGAAGAGGAGATTGAAGTATGATTTTGGTAATTAACTCCATACCCTGACTGCCACCAAACAAAGCTATAAAAGGTTCGTGGTCTTTGACGGACTGGTCAGTGCGATCTAGGTTTTCATCTATGTATGGTGGGTTGCAGGCAATGAAATCATATTTACCAGTGATCCCACTAAATAAATTAGTGTGGATGACTTGATGTTTGTTATCTTCTGGAAGATTTTCAGCAAGGTTTTTACTAATTGTCGGCAGGAGTTTTTGGTCGATTTCACCAAAATCAACTTGGCTAGCAGTTATCTCCATAGCTAGGGCTATCCCGATACAGCCACTTCCAGCACAAAGATCAAGAATCTTCAGTGGTCCAGATTCTATCCCTAGAGAGATAGTCCTACTACCATGGATTGTCTTGATTAACTCCTCAATCCAAAATTCAGTTTCCAGCCGGGGAATAAGGGGATGATTGTCGAGCCAAATTTTACAATTTAAAAATGGTGTCCAACCAATCACGTAGGCTAAGGGCTCACCTAAGGCCAGACGCTTGCAATCGGTAAAAAAAGCTTCACTTTTTTTACCGTTATACTTCTCCTTGAGTAGCCATTCCATCTCTTTGTTTTCCATCTGTTTACAATGCAACTTTAAGTTTTGTTAGTCAAGAACTTTTGGTAAATAATCGCCCTAAATGCGCTATTCTTGGCCTCTACACAAAAAACCTCAGTAGGACTGCATTGGGGTCATAAACGAGCCTAAAAACCCTAATCCCGCCATTTCACGCTGAAATGGCGGGCAAATTTATCTGCTATACTAATCAACATCATGTCAGAACCAATTTTAGAAATTGAAAACCTAGTTAAAGTTTATGGATCAGGTAAGGATAAAAAAACCGCGGTCAACGGCATTTCTCTAAACATTAAGAGAGGAAGCTTCTTCGTACTACTTGGTCCAAATGGAGCAGGGAAAAGCACGACCATTCATTGTATTACTGGTATCGCTCAACCAACCTCAGGCACTATCAAGGTAGATGGGATTGATGTGGTTAAAGACTACAAACTGGCCCGTACCAAGGTCGGTCTATCACCACAGGAATTCAACGTTGATATATTTGCCACGCCACTACAGTTAATGGATTACATGGGCGGTTATTATGGCATTCCTAAGGCTGAGAGGAAGACAAGGGCAGATGAATTAATCGCAAGATTTGATTTGGAAAAACATAAGAATCAAAAATTTCAGAAACTCTCCGGTGGACTAAAAAGACGGGCCTTGTTAGGTAGGGCATTAATTCACACTCCAGACCTACTGATTCTTGATGAACCGACGGCCGGTGTAGATGTCGAGCAAAGACATGACCTCTGGCAGTACTTAAAAGAAATGAACGAAACAGAAGGAAAAACGATAATTTTAACTTCACACTACCTAGAAGAGATTCAGTACTTGTGCAATGAAATCGCTATCATTAATCACGGAAGAATAGTAGCCGAAGGCACTAAAGAGGAATTTATCAGAGGCGGTAAAACAGTCGAACAAAGATATTTGGAAATTACCAGAAATGATAATAAAAAAGCTCATGTTTAATTGGACTGGATTATTAACAATGTTTAGGCGCGAGGTTGAGCGAACCATGAGAGTGGTCATTCAGACTCTGGTTGCTCCTGTCATCTCCGCTGCTTTGTATATCTTTATCTTTGGAACCGTGATTGGTACCAAGATAGATGATTTTGCTGGTGTGCCATATATCAGTTTCGTCTTCCCTGGGGTATTAATGTTGTCTATCATCAACGCTTCCTTTGCTAGTTCTTCGTCAGCGCTATATTTCATGCGCTTTACTCGCGGAATTGAGGAAATATTAATTGCTCCATTCTCATACCTAGAGATGTTGATTGGCTTTGTAGGGAGTGCAGTAGTGAGATCAGTAATGGTAGCAATACTGATTTTGGTAGTTGGATTTTTGTTTGGTGCCGTTTCACTTTCAAATCCAATAGCATTTTTCCTTTATGTAGTAGCCATTTCGGCGATTTTTGCCATGCTAGGTATCTTGGTAGCACTTTGGGCGGAGAGTTTTGAGCAACTACAAGTTCTTAATACCTTCATTATCACACCTCTGACCTACCTAGGTGGTATCTTTTATTCGATAACCTTCTTGCCAGACCTGGCCGCCTCGATTACTAGGATCAACCCTTTCTTTTATTTTGCCGACGGGATACGTAGCTCGATGATTGGTTATAGTGAGGCAAATACTGCAGTTGGGGTGTTTATGATAATGAGTCTGATAGTAATTCTTGCGCTATTATTAACGACTTTATTTAGGCGGGGCTGGAAGATCCGGTCTTAGTATCAGAAGTTGTCCACCAAAGGCCGGCGTCAAAGACGCCGGCCTTTGTTAAACTTATGACAGTATGAAAAAGAATACAAAGCTCTATGAAACAGTCGCGGCATTATTAGCACCTGGCAAGGGTATATTGGCGGCGGATGAAAGTGATTCGACTGCTGGCAAACGTCTCGCTATGGTTCATTTACCAAACGAACCAGAAAACAGGCAAGACTTCCGAGAAATTTTATTTACCGCCGAAGGAATTGAAGAGTACTTATCTGGAGTGATTATGTATGATTCTTCTATTCGAAATTCGACCGATGATGGTATTCCATTTGTTGATGTTCTGACCGCCAGAGGGATGGTTCCTGGAATAAAGGTTGATTTAGGTACGAGAGAATTGCACGGTTTTAAGGGAGAAACAGTAACACAAGGTCTAGATAATTTGGAAGAAAGATTTAAGGAGTATTATGATCTTGGAGCGCGTTTTGCTAAGTGGCGGGCAGTAATCAATATCGACGAGGAAGAGACACCAACGGAAGAGTCTATAAAAATGAACTCTATAATGCTGGCTCGCTATGCTCAGCTGGCCCAAGCGGCTGGCATAGTACCAATCGTAGAGCCAGAAGTTATTCACGCTGGCGATCACTCTCTACAAAAAGCTGAAAAGGTAACTACTAAAACACTACAGATCTTATTTCAAACCCTAATTGATTATCGAGTTGATTTGCAAGGACTGATTCTTAAGTCCTCCATGGTTCTAGCCGGGGATAGTCATGCCGAACAGACGCCTGCAGTTGAAGTAGCAAATGCTACTCTTAGAACTTTCCATATGAGTGTCCCTCATGAATGTGCGGGCATTGTCTTCCTCTCTGGTGGACAAACTCCAGAGCGATCAACCGAAAATTTGAATGCTATTGCCAAGCTAGGGGAACAACCATGGCCGATCACTTTCTCTTTTTCAAGAGCAATCGAAGAACCAATGTTAAAAACTTGGGATGGTAAGAAAGAGAATGAAGGAAAAGCCAAGGAAGTTTTGTTGGAGGTCTGTAAAAGAAATAGCGAGGCAAGCCTAGGTAAGTTGTAGTTATGTCTAGAAAAAAGTAGGTGTTTTTGTCTTAATACTAGCGGTTCTTACTGTGGGATTAATTCTGGATAGAAAGTCAGTGAAGGTTGACAGTGAAAAATCTAAACAAGCTAATCTTAATTTAGTTATATACAGAGACGCTGTTCAATCAGTTGATCCTGCACTATGTAATAATATTTATGGTGTTGGGTATGGATTTGGACCCACTGATGAAGTGATATATCTGGAGGAAGAGGTGGTCAAGGCTGATTGTAGAGAAGATTCCATAAGAGGTGATGTCTCTAATGGAGAACTCAAGTTAATGATGAATAATCTGCCACAGTAAGTAATACTGGGAAGAAAAAGATATTAAACCCTGATCGTGAGCAAAATTGAATGAAAAAGGAGATTGCGACTATTTTAAATTTACACAGAGTGAAAAATTAGGCCCTTAAGGGTCTTCCATAGTGTTAGAGTGAATGTGAAATTAGGTACTTTAGACCCCGAGCTCTAGCGATATCTCCCTTGGTCAGGTCGAATGGGGAGCAAAGTAAACAAAAAAGCCCTTGCGGGCTAATGTTTACTTTTTTTGTTTGTAGAGAGTGTGCTTTTTAGCAACTGGGTTGAACTTTGTGGTCTCGTACTTCTTTCCCGGATCTTTTTTGTTCTTGTTGTTATATCTCGTGTAATAGACGTGGCCCTTGCCCACGCCTTTTTCGTCCCCTTGAGACACCATCTTTATTAGTAAATCTTGTGACATAGTGCTGGCAAGCATACCAGATTATGTTTAAAGGTCAATCCCTACGGTAGGGTCCTAAACGCTTATGAATACTCCTGTATCCGACTAGGTTGATTTTATACTACGAAATCGTCAATGTTATACACTTGATTCAACATTAGCCAGTTACACTGACGTGATATGATGAGTTTGACTAACGCCTAGCACGATAGTTGGCGTGCGTCTATTTATGTATATTATATGAGAGTATTAAAGTTTGGCTGGGAATATCCTCCTTCAAAAAACGGCGGACTGGGTGTTGCTTGTTATGGCCTGACACGTGAGTTACTCAACAATGGGGTCGAAGTGATATTTGTGTTACCGAGGCAACAAGAAGTTGTCGGTGGAGGGAAATTCTTGTTTGCTGGTCAAGATAGCTTGTTAAAGGTTGTCCATACTGACATAGAGCTTAAGCCTTACCAACAGGCCAACAGCACAGTTGAAATAATAGTCGGCTATGACAAAGATGGTAATCCAATAACTAAACTAAGGACGATTATCGAAGAGGCTCATCGTTTCGCCCATAAAGCCTCAATCATAGCTAAGCAAGAGGAGTTTGATGTCATTCATGCTCATGACTGGACTTCCTATCTAGCTGGCGTCGCTGCTAAACTTGCTAGTGGCAAGAAGCTAATTTTACATGTCCACGCTACCTCCTTCGATCAAGCAGCAGGTGAAAATGTAGATCCAGAAATATTAAGAATAGAGAAAGAGTGTTTTGCTTTGGCAGACAAAGTTGTTACCGTGAGTGGCTACACCAAGAACATAATTGTGCGCAAACACGAGGTGCCAGCGGGAAAAGTTGAAGTGGTACACAACGGCTGTGACACATCCGATCCTCAAAGTCACACGCCAGTCCTGCAAGAGTTAAAACGTCAAGGAAAAATGATTGTTCTGTATCATGGTCGCATCAGCATACAAAAGGGAGTCGATTATTTTGTGAAGGCGGCCAAAAGAGTGGTCGATGTTGATCCCGATGTAGTATTCGTTATTTCAGGTTGGGGAGACATGAGAACCCAGGTCATAGAGTTGGTGGGACAATTAGGTTTGTCAAAAAATGTACTGTTTGCTGGAGCTCTATGGGAAGAAGAGCGGGACCGTATGTATCAATCCGCTGACCTGGTAGTCATGCCTTCTGTGTCTGAGCCGTTTGGTTTAGTACCGCTTGAAGCTCTGCAAAATGGTACGCCATCGATTATCACTAAACAATCTGGTGTCTCGGAGGTTTTGACCCATGTTCTAAAAGTAGATTTCTGGGATACAGAAGAGATGGCCAATCAAATTCTGTCTACTTTGAGATATCCGGTCATAAGAAAACAAATGGTCGACGAAGGAAAAAAGCAAATCAAGCTTATCTCTTGGCGACAAGCTGCTCAAAAAGTCCATGATGTCTATAAGAGTTTGATACAATACGTAACAACATAGTTATGCTAACTGTCTGTCCTTATTTTCACGTACATCAACCCTACCGTGTCAAAAAATATCGAGTGTTTGATATTGGTACCGATAAAGAATATTTCAATGATGCTAGCGGTACCGATCTTGATAACCGTTTTATTGTAGAGAAGGTGGCCAATAAATCCTATCGACCAACCAACCGAATATTAAAAGAGCTCCTAGATAAGCATCCTGAATTTAGATTTAACTTGTCTTTTTCAGGGACAGTTTTAGATCAATTTGAAGCCTATGCTCCAGATGTGCTGGAGTCATTTCAAGAGCTAGTCAGTACTGGCAGAGTCGAGATACTGGCTGATACCTACCACCACTCGTTAGCATTTTTTTACTCTCTACCAGAGTTCAAGAGGCAGGTTAAAAAGCACGAAAAAAGAATAGAGGAACTGTTTAAGGTTAAACCAAGAGTCTTTAGAAATACCGAACTGTCCTACCGAAACGACCTAGCAAAATGGTGCGAGGACAATGGCTACTTGGGTATTATGGCCGAAGGTTGGGAAAAATATCTTGGTTGGCGCAGTCCCAACTATCTCTATCAACCGGCTGGTTGTAAGAAAATTAAGGTCTTACTAAAGAACTATAAATTATCAGACGATATAGCTTTTCGTTTTGGTAACAAAGAATGGAATAATTGGCCACTTAGCGCCGATACTTACGCTAGCTGGATTCACTCTCATCATGGTGATGGTCAGACTGTCAATCTCTTCATGGACTATGAGAGCTTCGGTGAGCACCAATGGGAGGATA
>Ga0136555_1000912_pt1 | contig 11199 bp, 11 predicted proteins | sample AntRauTorckE5432_FD_104927 | JGI IMG/M metagenome (GOLD analysis project Ga0136555, IMG submission 104927) | Saline lake microbial communities from Rauer Islands, Antarctica - Metagenome Torckler E5 #432 | ecosystem: Environmental > Aquatic > Non-marine Saline and Alkaline > Saline | place...
CGCTAGCTTGTCCAAGTAAATTTGGATGCTTCCTCAGAAAAACCAGGAATAGAAGCGAGTTTTGCGTCAGTATATTTTGCATAGACTTTGTTCAGCGTGCCTTGCCACAACTGCGCGTGGCTTACGATTTGAGGATTGTTCATCTCTCGTTTGGCAATTCTATATGACACATCTGACTTTCTATAAAAACTACTTCCTTCCGCCTGCACTACCACCCTATCCATTTCGCTATCACTATTTAAGGCGCCAATAGTCCGATCGGCTGTATTAGCCAGCGCGATACCTGGAAGCCCCAACATCATACCAAAGTGTATTCCGTGCGGCACAAACCAACTTTGACTCCATTCTTTTGGAAGTTCACCTGCGCTTAGCAGATTCGCATAATGTATCCACATACTTGTCGTCCACTGCAAATAAGAAGTCCAGATCGGATCACTTGGAGGCTGTAACGGCGCATCTGCGGTCACCGGATAGCGATTCTTCGTATCTTCTAGCGCGGCGACATTCATAAACGCGTAGCCGCATGTGTCAGGATCAGAACCATATTCAGCCTGCTTCAAGACCCTACAATCATACTGCTTCAATTCGGCGTTCAGTTTCTCCCGCTTAGTTTCTGAAAAGTAAGAATCAAACTCAATATGAGGACTCAAGGCACTAAGTCCGGCCAACACTAAAACATTAGCTGGCTGCAAACAATAAAACAAACTATCCCCGCCAAGCTTCTCAATACTTTCTAGTGCCGTGATAGCCCTAGCAGACGCATCGTCCGAACTAACATCTGGCAAATTGTACTCAATCATAAACTATTCCTTATCTCTTCTATCCATTTTATTGTTTCTCCGAACAGACTCTCCATCGATCCTTCTTCCGTGAACGGGTGTGACGAATTAGGAATAACTATCTGCTTAGATTTAGCTGAGCAATTATCGACGTAATCTTTTCCTCTTTCAATTTGAAAATCTGTATCGCTCGCATTCACTACCAATAATGGTTTTTTGAAATTCTGAGCGGCTACTTTACTTCCAGGACCGTAATCAGTAAACACTTTTTTCGCTAGTACATAGCCGGGGCCTTCACCAGAAACGTACGAATTCAATGAATCGATGAATATAAAGTCTTTTTCTAGGTTTTTCTGTGATTCTGGGTCATCGTAGCCATCAGTGTGTGTCGGGTCCCATAATATACCCGTGTCAAAGTCTTGTTTTTTGCTGTACATAATCCCAAGCCCGCTATAGCTATGGCCAGCGACAGCTACAAATTCTGCACCCTGCTCGTGGACATATCCAACTATCGTATCTATATCATTCGCACAGTCATGCGGGCCAAAATCAGAAATATTTCGCTGTTTTTCGTCGTGGCCATAAAAACTAACTCTTAGAGTTGAGTAGCCTTTTTCTTCGAAGTATCTCGAAGCATTAAACATTTGCAGATCGTGCATCCAGCCGCCAAGACCTGGAGCTAAAACAATAAGTGGTTGGGAGTAATCACCTCTCAACACACCGTGAATTTCAATATCATCATTTTTATTCAAAATTTTCACGTAGTGTTCAGTCATATCCATATATTAACACTAGTATAAATCTGAAGCTACGTAGCAGAGATTCCAGCCATAAAAACGATAGAACTGATTAGATGAACTAGCTTATTGGTCGATTCATTTGCGAGGACTATTTTTGCAAGTAACTAGAGATAAGCAAAAATCTGATTTGGCAGCTCTCTGCCAAGTAAGTTCCGCAAGCAACGACCATTGAGCTAGTTCAGCTAGTAATGTTATAGCGTAAGTAGCTTGGCTGGCGGTTTGGGTGTTACCCGTTTGCCGCCAAATGGGTAGCATTAGGCTTCATAGAGTCTACAGAAACTAAGCTATTACTTAAGGTAATCCATCAACTTCTTAGAGTCTTTGTGCTTCTTCAACTTCGCAAGTGCTTTAGCTTCAATTTGGCGAATGCGCTCACGGGTCACTGAGAATTCTTGACCGACTTCTTCTAGTGTATGATTTTTGCCATCTTCAAGGCCAAATCGCAGGCGTAAAATTTTCTGTTCGCGCTCTGACAATGACCCTAATAATCCCTTAACCTGCTCTTTAAGAAGCTGACCTGTGGCTGATTCTTCTGGCGTCTGTGTATCTTCATCTTCGATAAAATCACCAAGCACTGAATCTTCTTCATCGTCACGCACTGATGCGTCAAGTGACGAAATATCTTGCTTGATCTTCATGATGTGTTCGACTTTTTCAACGTCCATTTCCATCTCTTTGGCAATTTCTTCGTTAGTCGGTTCACGGTTCATATCTTGGGTTAATCGGCGCTGTGTACGAAGTAATTTGTTGATTGTTTCAACCATGTGCACTGGAATACGAATTGTGCGAGCCTGGTCAGCAATAGCACGAGTAATCGCCTGGCGAATCCACCACGTTGCATACGTTGAGAATTTAAATCCTTTATCCGGATCAAACTTTTCTACCGCACGTAATAGTCCAGTGTTCCCTTCCTGGATTAGGTCAAGTAGGTCTAAACCGCGGCCGACGTAGCGTTTAGCAATTGACACGACAAGTCGCATGTTAGCTTCAGCCATTTTGTTTTTAGCTTTTTTCTCGCCAGCAACAACGCGGTGGGCTAGTGCTAATTCTTCCGGCGCAGTCAGCAACGGTATTTTACCGATTTCACGCAGGTATAAGCGGACTGAATCATCAGCAACGTCGTCCAAGTATTTAGTGTCCTTTTCAGCTTTTTTATCAGCTTCTTCTTCGTCATCTCCGCCCCATTCGGCGCTGAATTTATCTGTATCTGGTTCTGTAACGCCAGTTAGCTCGACGCCTTTTTCTGATAATTCATTGAACAGCTTATCCAGCAATTCAAGGTTAGCAGCTGTTTCTGGAATCTTCTTTACAATGTCTTTATGATCAATCTTGCCATCTTTTATAGCTTTAGTTTTCACTTCCTGATATTGCGGTTCTAGTCTGTGCAAAATTGGAATTGGGCGGCCATTGGCTCCCATTTTTTTTGAGCCGGACTTGGTGGTAGCTTTTTTAGTAGCTGTTTTAGCTGCCGGTGCTGCTTTAGCGGCTGATTGTTGTGTTTTTTTATCGGTTGATTTTGCTGCTTTATCGTTTTTAGCCAAAATAGTATTCCTTATAGGTGTTGTAGCCGTAAAAACTTGTTCTTATCGTGCAGAAAATTGATTTGCAAGATCATCTAGGTTCTTAACGGCGCTTAGTAGTGTTTTTTGTTTCGATTCATCAGCATCGTCCATTTCGTTGGCCAATACCTGTTTTTTGATGTTCGTATATGTACTCACCAGTCTGGACAACAGTCGATCTACTTGGTAGATCAGTTCGTGGTCTTCAGTATCTTGGTAGTATTCCTCAAAAAGAAGTAGCAGCATTTTACCATATTCTGTCTCTGTTGGCGAGACCCCTGGGTGTTGTTGCAAAAATCCCGCTGTTGCGCGGGCGGGCTCAGAAAACATATCTAGCGGCAAATTGCCTAGTTTCTTGGCAACATCTTTGTTCTTCATACTTATTGCGAGGAGGTGCTGTTCGCGCACCCTCTGTTCTCGGTCAACTGCTTTATCGTCTGGCGAATTAACTCGTTTGAGACGCTTTTTTACCAGAGGCTGAGTGGCAAGCTTATCCTTCACGGTCTCTATACTGCTACCAGTTTTTTGAGCAACTACCTGCGCATAATGCTCTTGTTCGACTGAATCTTTCAGCATGCGGATTATTCCGAATATTTTAGTCGTAAACTGTCTCTTTCCCTGCGCAGATGCTAAGTCTATGTCTCCGGCTATCCGGTCAATTAGCCAATCTACCATGTATTGATGAGATTCAATTGCTGTGTGCCACGCTTTCACGTCTTCTTTGATAAGTTCGTCAGGATCTTTGCCCTTCGGAATCCGCACAATACTCATTTCTATACCCAGCTCTTGGGCCAGAGGAATTGCCCGCTCAGCTGCATCCTGGCCAGCTCTATCGTCATCAAATGCCACCCGCACATCCCCGGTAAACCGTTGTAAAGACTTCAGATGATAGGTAGTCAGTGCGGTCCCGGCACTGGCGACGACTTGTGCAACACCTGCCTGGTGACTTGCAACCACGTCCAGGTTGCCTTCGACTACCACCACATAGCCGCTCTTGCGGATTGCTTCTTTAGCCTGTGACAAGCCAAATACTTGGCGGCCTTTGTCATACAACTGTGTAGCTGGCGTATTAATATATTTAGGAGATTCTTTGTTGTCTACCAACTGACGTGCAGTAAACCCAACTGGCCTGCCCTGCGGATCAAGAAGCGGTATCATTATCCGTCCGCGAAACATATCATAGCGGCGACCGTCGCGCTGGCCACTCAGCCCGGCCTTCTGCAGTTCGCCGATGTCGTAGCCTTTGATTATTAAATGGCTTGTTAACGCATCGCCTTTCAGCGGTGAATAGCCAAACCTGAAGTCTAAAATTGTTTGTTTTTCGTAGGCTCGCTTTTCCCGCAAGTATTTCAATGCTGGTGTGTGTTTCAGCAGTTCTTTTTGATAGTACGTGACAGCGTCTTCAACGGCTGCAAATTGCCGCTCTTTTGCTTTTGCAGCTGCAGCTGAACTTCCACTAGATTTACTCGTTTGATATTGTGATAAATCTACGCCAGCCTTGCGGGCCAGCATATCAAGTGACCCCTTAAAATCGACACCTTCTACTTCCTGTATGAAGCTAAACATGTCTCCACCTTTGCCGCTGCTAAAATCATGCCAAATTTGCTTTTCTGGACTCACCATAAAGCTTGGAGATTTCTCTGACGTGAACGGGCTGAGTCCTTTGAAGTTACGGCCTGAACGTTTCAGCTCAACGTATTCTGAAACAACATCTTCTATGTTGAGTTTGGCTTTTATATCTGCTACTGCGTCCATAGCATATAGTATCTCTTATTTAAGCCTGGGTAGCTAGTATAAGCGTTATGGTTTATTATAAGAGTCATGCAGCCAAACAATAAAAATTCATATGATTTCATATTTAATGCTCCTCCAGCCAAAAAGGGACCTAACCTTGGTGGGCCACAAAAGATACTTGCAATTGTTGGGCTTTTTGCAGTGGTCATTGTTATTGTTATTGTTTTATTTTCCGTTGTTTTTTCTGGTGGATCTGGCGGAAGAGAGAAATTAGTCAGCGTATCGGCGCACCAGATAGAGTTGCTACGGGTACTTGATATTGGTATAGATGACACTAGTGATAGAAGCTTGAAACAACGCTTCCAGACCCTATCTACATCAGTCACAACTGATTCGGCAGAAGTTACAAGCCTAATTGCTGCCCGGGGCTTCGAAGTAACGCGACTAGAGCTAAACGTTCAAAAAGACAGCACTGTGGATGCCGACCTACAAGAAGCGCTAGAAAGAAATGACCTTGATCCGGCGTTTGAATCAGCCGTATCCAGCGCGGCGACTGACTACCTCGCTTCCCTAGAAAGCGCGCTTGCAACGGCGTCAACAGCAACTGAAAGGGATCTGCTGCAGACCGCAATTAGTAACGTAAGAATAATTGCTCAGTAGTCATTGTCCTTTTAATTGAATATTGGACTGTCAGCACCAGTTAGAGTCACAAGGTTATAACTATGCAGTAGTAAAGATTTGATATCTTCATCTGGAACTTGGCCAGTGAGTAATATTGTATTCCAGTGTTTTTTATTCAAGTGATACCCTTCTAGCACCGTTTCGAACTTGTCACGTAATATCACCGCTAGATTAGGGTCGCATTTCAGACTAATTTGCAGGGGCTCTTTATTTTCAGGAACCAGAGCGAACATTTTTTCATCATCACCAACAGGCACCTTATAGACGGCAACGTCTTCACCAAACGGATAATCCAGTTTGGCGTTAGGCATCTCCATGATTAAATCTTCGAGTTCTTTTCTATCCATTTAATTTTTTGCCCTCATTTTTAAACCATTCTAAATAGTATTGTAGCTCTGCAATAGACGCTTGAATGTCTTCAAAGGCGCGGTGAACTTCCGGTTTTTCGAAAGTGACGCCATACATGGTCTCCATGACAACTTTCCAGCTAGTTACATCTAGCATACGGTAGTGTAGTCGTAGCTCTAATTCTGGCATCCATTGTTTGATAAAAGCTCGGTCAGACTGAATAGAATTCCCTGCTAACACTGCCGGTTCGCCTTTGAAATGTTCGTCAACAAACTCTACAAGCTCTTTCTCAACCTCAGCAAGTGACTTAGACTCACTAAGTCCTGTGAGAAACGCGTCGCGGTTTTCTGGAAAATCTTTCCACCATTCATTTTCTTGCATACGATTTATAACAAGTTGTTTTTTGTAGCCAATTGTCGATTCGTAGCTGGCCAGTGTCTCTAGGTTGATGTCTGACACCTCGCCGGCAACTTCAAGAATCACGTCTTTTTCTGGAACAAGTCCAGTCATCTCTAGATCAACCCAGAGATATTTAGTAGGAGTAAATTTCTTCTTCATTTCATACCAAGTATATCAGCAAGCTGTGTTTTGCGGCTACTGACCAAGTTTCTGTAGCGTGTTTGTCCAGTCTGCGCGTTTTTCGATAGCCCTTTGCAGCTCATTTGATGCTAATTGTGTGAGCTGGCGGTAGCCGCCAGAACTTCCAACGATATCAAATTCGTACGCTAAATTCACTTTTTGCAGATTGCTAGTTTTTGCCCGGGTAAGGCAGTCATCTTTGAATAGTTCTGGCTTACATAATTCAGCTAATATCGTCCAATCTAATATGTTCTGGTCTAGTTCACCACTCACAGAAACATCAAGACTCAATCCACGATTTGTTTCGTCATCTAGCTGATCAAATATGAAGTTCCCAGTTGAATACACGATTAATTTATCTTTATAGACATATGTTTCTTGCACCCAATGAGGTGAATTACCAACTACAAATTCTGCTCCAGCGTCTATCAAGGCCCTACCGACTTCTTGTTGACGCGCATCAGAACTTGCCTGGTATTCTGCGCCAACTTGCATTAGCCCAATAACCGGCATTATGCCTGCATACTCAGAAATAATGTCAAAATCACTCGCGATAGGTGGCTTTTCAAAGTGATGAAAGGCGCACAGTGCAACCGGTAACTCTGCTTTACGTGGCCCATCGTTGTTCTGGTCGATAGTCACTGTCATTGCAGTGACTTCGCAGGCATCAGCAGATTCTCTAGGGTCCCAGTGCCCCACTGACTGCAGTCCACCCTCAATGATGCTTTCGCGGGACTCAGTAAACCCTGCATCGCCCTGGTCTCTGGTATGGTTATTAGCAATATTTGCGACAGTAAAATATTTACTCATTTCTGGAAATACAGTTGGGGGACAGTTAAACACCGTGTTTTGAACCTGGGTTCGATAGGGAATGTCATTAGTCGTTACCGGACACTCCATATCAATTATCCATTCGTCATACTGCTCTGGGTTGAACGTATTGAACTGGCTAAATACCTGTGCCCATTCAACCTCACCGCTAGGCATTCGGGCTTCATTTTCAACGGCACGGGCCGTTACTACAGTGCCACTAAACAAAATCCTGCTACTAAGCTCGCCGCCTACAACTGGAATAGTTTCAACAGGCGCGCTCTCAATTAGGCTTCCAGTAATGACAGGTTCATCATTAATCAGAACTAACCGAAGAGTGAGCAATACTGCCGCAGCAACAGTGAACGCGACTACACCCCATCCAACAATCTTCCACAATTTACGCTTTCCTGATTGCTGCGTTAGCTTATTCCCATCCATATCGCGTCACTCTCTATCCGTGACTGGGTTAAACCCAAGTGACGCAGAATTTATACAAAAATGTGTGCCCGATGGAGCGTCGTCGGCTTCGAACACATGCCCCATGTGCGCGCTGCAGTTTGCACAATTAATTTCGGTTCTTTTCATGAACAATGAATTATCGTCAACGTATTCAATAGCATCCTCTACTGCAGTATCAAAACTGGGCCAACCAATCAATCCCGGCGTTGTAGAGTCATATTTGTCATCACTTCTGAACAATACCGCATCGCAGTTGGCGCACGTATAGTCACCGTCTTCATTGTGATTTAGAAATTTTCCTGAACCGGGCGCTTCAGTACCTTTTTCAAAAAGGACTTTTTTCTGTTCGTTGGTTAAATCTGGATTTATCTGATTCATTTTGCAACTTTAGCTTTTCTTCTTGTCTAGTTTATCTAGCCCTGCTTTATGGACAATAGCGTATATTACAAAAGCCGTCGCCATCAACGTGATGACTGAACTAATAATTGCACCCCAACTGAATACCAGATCCTCACCGCCACGTGATAATCCAGTATTCCACGTTTGTGAATCTAAATCACCTCCGCCTACAATAAACCCTACTATCGGATCTATAAATCCTGTCACGATTGTTTTTACAGTTGCACCCGCTGCAGTACCAATTGCTAGTCCGACTGCCAGACCAACAACGCCAGCTTCTCGCACAAAACTACCAAACTCACTTACAAATTTACTCATACGTCTCCTAATTTATAACCGAATCGTAACTCAGAACTTATTTTTTGTGCAAGTACTAATTGTTCATTATAGGCGATAGTCATACGGAAACAATTCGTTCTACGGCATTCATATAGGCAGCCGTTTTCATATTGATATTACTTGAACGTGATCGCTGCAACATATCACGCGTGGCGGGTAGCAATATGTCCTTCAGTTTTGCGTGTACGACACCTTCGGTCCATGACTCATTATCTATGTTCTGTTGCCATTCCAGGTAGCTTACAATTACACCACCAGCATTAGCAACGACATCTGGAATGACTTGTACGCCGCGTTTTTCTAAAGCTTTAATTGCACCAAAATTTACCGGTCCATTAGCCAGTTCTAATATGAAATCTGCTGCAACCGCGTGGTTGTTCTCTTCTGTTACAACTCCCTCTAGTGCTGCAAGTACTAATACGTCACATTCGGTCGAAATAATTGAGTCTGATGAACGCACTTTAACATTATCGTCTTCGTAATCAACTAGTCTGCCTCCACCCTCTTTGAGTGCCAAAAATGACCTGGGCTCAAGCCCGTCGGGATTGATGATAGTTGCGGATGAATCACTGACTGCTATGAATTTCCAGTTTGGACGCTCTTTCATGATAGTTCGCACAAAATACTCACCGACATTACCGAGTCCCTGCACTGCAATCGTTAATTCTTCATCACCACGGCCAAGTTGTTCAATTATTTCATTGAATACCAAAAATCCACCTCGGCCCGTTGCGGCCGTTCGGCCTTCACTACCGCCGTTAGCGATACTCTTACCAGTAAAGCTGGCTCTCGTTGTGTCGCCGGTTAATTGAGAATATTCGTCTACCATCCAGTCGATAATCTGCGCATTAGTATTCACATCTGGCGCCGGAACGTCAGTATGCGGCCCAATGTGGTCAACTAGCCCACGAACATATTTACGTGATAATTCTTCTATTTGAGTCTTATCCAGTTTTTTTGGGTTTACCACAACACCCCCCTTGCCGCCGCCAAGCGGTATATCGACCGCGGCACATTTGATAGACATAAGCGATGCTAATGCTTTTACTTCATCCAGGTCTACGTCTGGGTGAAATCGAATCCCGCCTTTGTACGGACCGCGCTTGCTGCTATGTTGCATGCGGAATGCCTTATATTCTTCGCCATTATCCATTGTAATTGTAAATGTGTGTTCTTTTTCTACCGACAAAAGACTCTCTGTTTGCTCGTAAGATAATTTGAGCTTCTTTCCGGCTTGCCGAATGGTCTCTTGAGCAGTTTTAAGCATAAATCTCTTTCAGTTTTAGTAAACGATTAATTAGACCAACTATACAGTGTACCTGCTGGTCAATTTGTAAGATTTATTGCACCGACTCCAATGAGTCTTACTCAGACGATGGCTGCAGGTTTGACGTGTCAGTTTTACTCGCTAAGAAATCGTCAGCTCGATAGCCAATGATACGCCTTCGTTCTTCAGGCATTTTTTCTAACATGCTCACCATCATGCTCATGCGTGGGTTTTTACGGAATCTTTCTTTATTTGTTTCGATAAAGCGCCAGTACAGTCCGTCCCAGACATTGCACCACTCCCCTTTTTCGTATCGACTCATCTTCAGTATGTAATTACTGCTGCTCACATACGGCTTTGTGACCATAGAACCGCCATCTGCGTATTGACTCATCCCGTATACGTTCGGCACCATTACCCAGTCATATGCGTCAATGTACATTTCCATAAACCACCTGTAGACATCATCGGGGTGAATTTCGCAAAGGAACATAATATTACCTATTACCATTAATCGCTCAATATGGTGAGCGTAGCTACGAGCTTTGGTTTTATTGATAACATCGTCGACCGGAGGAATTCCAGTGGTACCACTATACCAATCATTTGTCAGGCGACGTTGATGATTAAACGCATTCCCCGTGCGCATTTGTACATGCTGCTTCAAATACATGCCACGTATATATTCGCGCCATCCTAATACCTGGCGAATGAAGCCCTCCAGGCTAGCCAGAGGCACGGCCTTGTGTTCATTACGCTCCAAAGCTCTTTGCACAACTTCCTGTGGGCTAAGCAGACCTGCATTGATAACTGGCGATAGCGCGCTGTGGTAGACCCACGGGGCACTACCGTCTATTGCATCTTCGTACGGACCGAAATTGTCTAATCGATTTTTAAGGAATTCATCTAACCAGTCTCTGGCTTCTTTATGGTTGGTCGGCCACGGAAAATCTTCAACGCTACCAGGATTGTCAGAAAAGTGCTTATCAACATATTTTTTGGCTTCAGTGACGTATTCATTAGAGCCATATACCTGAAAACTTGGCAGTTTGTGATTTTTTGGTAGCCGTTTTCGATTTTCTGTGTCATAGCTCAATTTACCTCCAGTAGGCTTATACGTGTCAGGGTCAATTAATACATTGAACCGTTCACGTTGCCACTGATAAAAACTGGTGAAAAATGATTTAGATTTGTTGGCAAAAAACCCTTCGACTTCACGCCTCGTCAAGAAAAAATTGGGTGAATCAAGCACGTGCACTTGAGGGCTATGTTCTAGATCGGTAATCGCACTTCGTAACCGTCGTCCTATCATGTCGTCTGTCGGGTCAAAATACAACACTTCGTCATAGTGGGTTAGTTTATTTACAATGTCACCTGACTCGGTCATATGATGAAACTCTATATAGTCAACTTCATAGCCTGCTGGCCACAGAACCTCTTCA
>Ga0136555_1000916_pt1 | contig 11178 bp, 14 predicted proteins | sample AntRauTorckE5432_FD_104927 | JGI IMG/M metagenome (GOLD analysis project Ga0136555, IMG submission 104927) | Saline lake microbial communities from Rauer Islands, Antarctica - Metagenome Torckler E5 #432 | ecosystem: Environmental > Aquatic > Non-marine Saline and Alkaline > Saline | place...
GTGCTGCTCACCTTATATCTAATAAGGAACACAGATTATGAGTTTTGCAACAGATAACGACTTGGTAACACTGGTTCCAGATATCTACGATCATAATGTTGACTACTGGGGTGACGAGATTGCTCGTGCAGAAGAAGACATCATTAGAAAAATCAGAACAGAATGGTATAACAAGCGATACAGTCGCTATAACTGGGATCAAGCAGAACTTGTTGAGAGTCAGTGGACACAAGCCACACTCTATCGTGCACTAGGATACTACATCTTGCCTCGCTTAACACAGTGGCGCACAGAAGGTGACAGTTTCCAGCAGCAAATGGAGTTTTATCAAGCAAGGTTTGCAGATGAAATAAATGATCAGTTTAGTATTGGTATACAGTATGACTACAATGGTGATAGTGTTATTGATGAAACTGAGAATTACCCAAATATACAAACTAGGTTATGGAGATAATGGCAAGTTTAAGAGAACTAATTGCGAAGAATATTGAATCAGTGCTGAACACCAGCAAGGATCAGAACCTAAGCAACTATAGAATCAATAAAGTTGTCAGAGACCCTGTTGTGATTGAAGATTTAAGCAGGACTAGTTTGCCTTTGATATTTGTTGAAAGCGCAGACGAAACCCGCGAAGATATCTCAATGGGCGGTTCAGCAGTAACTCGTCAAGGAACAATTGAGTTTAATTTGAACCTTTACTTACAAGGTGAATCAAGAGACACACAGCGCAATGGACTTATCCAGACTGTTGAAGATGTGTTAGAATTGGATCGCACTAGAGGCGGCAATGCCCTTGATACACAGGTTACACAGGTTGAACTGATTGACATTGGTGAAGCTGCTCCATATGCAAGCATTCGTATAGTAGTTGAATGCACCTATTGTTATACTAGAGGAGCAAGTTAATGGTAAAAATGATTAAAGATGGTAAGGAATACGACATCGCTGAAGCAAGAGTTGAAAAACTACTCAAGCGAGGCTTTGAAGTGGTAACTGACACACCTGCACCCAGCGAAGATGTCAACGAAGAAGATCAAATAGCTAACAATGGAGACGAATTATGAGTTGCTATGTAGGAAAGGACGGTGTTGTCAAAGTTGGCAGTGATGCCGTGGGTGAAGTTACAAACTTTTCACTTGAGGTTACAGCTGAAACAATTGAATGCACCGTAATGGGCGATACCTATCGTGGGTATGAGTCTAGTTTTATTAACTGGAGTGGTTCAGTAGATGTTCACTGGGATCCAGACGACACAGGGCAAACAGCTCTTGTTATTGGGACTAAGGTGCAGCTAGCACTATATCCAGAAGGTGATGAAGCTGGTGATACAGAGTATGCAGGACAAGCAATTGTAACTAGCTTTACTCGTTCAGCAGCATTTGACGGATTTGTTGAAGCCAGCATCGCATTCCAGGGTGACGGCGAACTAACAACTGATTCAGCATCCTAAACAAAGGAGGGGTTTAGATGCCTAATGATGTTAAGCGAGCTATGAAACGATTAGCAAGCGAGATTGACAAGGATCTTGACTCCTTTTTTAATGATGTATTGAAAGAAGTCAAAAAGCAAACACCTATAGACACGGGTAAAGCAAGAAAGGGTTGGCAAAAGAGATCTAACCCAAGTGTGGGTGACTCCACAAGCATTGAAAATGTGCTGGTAAACAATGTGAAGTATGTTCCTTATCTTGACAAAGGACACAGTTCACAAGCACCAGATGGTATATTAGCACCAGCCGTTGAGAAGGTAAAGCGCAGGTATCGCTAAGATCCTTAAATGCATTTAGATAACTACTTGTGTAACAAACACTAAACAAGGAAAAACACTATGTCAGCAATTGATAAAGCAAAAGCACACTACAAAGAAGTATTATCAGCAGGACTACAGGGTCCTATCCGAGTTCCAGAGTGGGACTCAGAAATCTATTACAAGCCAAGTGCAAACTTCAGCCAGCAAGCACAGGTAATTGAACTGCATCAAGCAGGCAAGAGTGTTGAAGCACTTGTAATGACACTTATCCTAAGAGCACTTGACTCAGAAGGCAAAGCACTATTCAGCAAAGCTAACAAAGCTGAGCTAATGAAGAGTGTTGATCCAGATGTTATTGTTCGTATTGTAGACGAAATCAACAATCACGAAGTTGATGTGGATGAAGCACTGGGAAACTAAAAGAAGATTCGCAAATGATGTTCCTCTTTGAGGTAGCGAGTCACCTAGGTAAGAGCTTGGAGGAAGTCTGTCAATTTAGTGTAGCTGAATTAAGTGGCTGGAGATATTACTTTGTGGCAAAACACGAGCTGCATAAGGAAAACAGGAATAACAAATGAACTATGACATCGTATTACGAGTAGTTGATAAAACTTCAGCTGGACTTAAGAAGACAGAAAAGGGCATCAGCAAAGTCAGCAAAGCTGGACGACTAGCTAAAGGAGCGCTGATTGGAGTTACTGCGGCCATTACTGGTGTTGTGGCGGTGGGCGCAACAATAAAGAACACAATCAATAGATTTGATGATCTAGCCAAACGCGCTCGTAATGTGGGTGCAGCCACCGAAGATAGTTTTAAAGAGTTTCAAGCATTGGATAAGGTGCTTACCGAAGCGGGACTTAGCGCAAGCGAAACAGACAGAGCATTTAGAAATGTCAATCAACGACTACTTGACGGCAAGAAAGGTGGGGCGGCTTATGCTGATGTATTTGATAAGTTAGGCGGTAGTGTGTTGGATGCTAATGGTGATCTAAAGAGTAGCCCCGAACTATTAAAAGCAGTAAGCACAGCAGCAATGAACGGAACCATTGACCTTGATGAGTTCTCTAGTATTGTTGGTGAGAATGTTGGTCCTAAAGTATTTGGCGCAATGCAGAGTATGATGAAGGCGGGTATGAGTCTAGAAGATGCTCTTAAAAGTGTTAAAGAGAACGGTGACTTTGTTCCGTTGGGCGCTGCTGAAAGTGCTGAGAAGTTTAACGACACACTGGGAAGAATGGGCGAAGTAATGATGAGTGTATTAACTCAAGCAATTGCCCCAATGCTGCCAGTATTAACAGAGTTAGCTGAAGACATACTGGCTGGAATGCCTGCTTTCATTGACGGCGTTAAGGGTGCGTTTGAAAGGATGCAACCTACTTTGTCAATCATTGGCAATATCATAACCGAAGTTGTATGGCCTGCCTTAAAGATGTTGTGGGAAGCATTTCTTACAATTCAGGAGTTCTTACAACCCCTAGTGGAAACCTACTTCAAGTTATTATACAAAGGATTGGTCCAGATTAAAGAAAACTTCATTACAGTTGTTGAAGCGGTGCGTTGGTTCATACAAGCCATTAAAGATGTGGGCACAGGCATTGAAGAAATGTATACATCCTTTTCTGAAATGGGCACTAATATAGTGGACGGCTTGATTAAAGGTATTAAGGACGGCTTTGGCAAAGTAAAAGACACTGTTGTTAATATGGCAGACAATGTAACTGGCTGGTTCAAAGAAAAACTGGATATCTTCTCACCATCTAAAGTGTTTGAAGGCATTGGTATGAATATCACAGACGGTCTTGTTAATGGTATTATAGAAGGGTCAAACAATATTGTTCCTGCTATGGATAAGCTAGCACAAGATGTTGAAAAAGAAGGTAGCAAGCTGGGCGAGAACTTCTCTAAGACACTGAGTCAAGGATTAAGCGACGGTAAACTTGAACTGTCAGACTTCAAAGACTTCTTCATAAGCACAATAGCAGAATTGGCAACACAGCAGTTGGCAGGTGGTGCTCTTGGTGCTGGCGCAGGCAGTGGACTTGGTGGTGTTATAGCAAGTGGCTTAGGTGGCTTGTTCTTCGCAGACGGTGGTAGAATTGCTCCAGGCAAAGCAGGTATTGTCGGTGAAGCAGGTCCAGAGATTGTTAAGGGTCCAGCTACTGTATACAGCAACTCAGACTCAAGAAGTATGATGAGCGGCTCAGGCGACGGTGGTGACAATGTTGTTTACTCACCAGTGTTTAACACCACAATCAATCCAGGTGAAAACTCCAGCCCAGAAGATGCTCAGAAGTTTGCGCAGCAGTTTAACTCAACTATTGAAGCCAAAGTTACAGACACTATTATTAAAATGCAGAACAGAAGAGGTGCTTTCCAAGAAAGTCGCCCTTACTAAGGAATAACAATGGCACAACTACTATATACAAACAAAATAGAGTCAGCGGGCCCTACAGCACAAGTCAGCTTTAGAACAGAAACTTTTCAAGTTGACAGTTATCGTATCCGTGCAGCAAGTGGTATTAATAACTCAGAAGTAAAGTATTCAATTACTTGGATATGTTTGAGCCAAGCAGAAGCAGAAGCTCTCGTTGCTCAGTTTAATAACTCAAAAGGTGTGGAGTTGATTCAGTATACTCCACCACTTGAAAACAGTGAGTTTAACTTCACTGTTGAATCATACTCTTCAGCACTATACAGAAAGCAACTGCCATACACATACAATGTGTCAGCTACCTTTATTAAGGAATATGCATTAAGTTAAATAGTTGTGTAGAGGAGAACTATTATGCACAGGCGCACATTCTTTATGATAGCAGTAGCTTATGAGTATCACGGATTAAAACTTGAAACTTATGAAGAGTTCGCAGATAGATTGATTGATGGGTTTGAACTTAATGATGAATACGAGCTTGAAACCCACTTAATTAAGATATTTGACAGAGATACAATACTAATGCCAGCTTGGTATGATCAGAGTCTTGAAGAAGAAGCAATTAAAAGACTGTATCTAGCAGTAAAGAATCTAGAAATAGTATAAAAACACAGGAATAATATGAGCACAGTTGAACAGAATGCAAGTGGTTTAGAATACGGCCAGATACTTGAGTTTCTCAAGATAGACTTTACTAGTCTTGGCGGAAGCATCTTTAATATCTACAGCAGCTTTGATACTGGCGATGCCAATGGTGAACTTACCTTCTTGGACCAGCAGTGGACACCTTTGCCTTTTAAGAGTGACGGGTGGATGTTTGACGGCACTGGTGGTGGCAACAAGCCAACTATCACAATAAGCGATGCTAATGCTCTCCTACTAACAGCACTGTTTGCATTTGATGATGCAATTGGTATTCCTGTTTACCGTTACGAGTCTACAGTAGACAGCTATGATGAAGACAGCTACTATGGTCCAGAAGTTTGGCTTATCAACAGAATAGTGCAAGCAGATGGTATGGTGTTGAAGTTTGAACTAGCTGCACCATACGAACAATTTCAAAAGAAAGTTCCGAATAAACAGATGTTCCGTTCAGAATACCCTGGGCTAAACCGTGCTTAACCTGCTCACATAAATAGTTGAACAAACAAAGGATATCCGATGACACTACCTTGGCGACAAGCGCAGAATCTATTCCCAAACTCAGTAACACGAGCAAGTCAAAGACACTCAGAAAGTGCCTATCCTTTTGAAAGTGTGGGATTAGTTGTTGATAATGAATATATCCCTGTTAAAAACTGTCATCAGAACCCACAAGAATACTTTAAGGTAGCTCCGAGTGTATTAATTGAGTATGAAGGCAGAATACAAGCTATCATACACAGTCACCCAGAGCCACAACCTAAATTTCCCAGCAAACAAGACCAACTTGCACAACAACAGTGGGGCATTCCTTTTGGTATACAACTGGTTAACTCACAAGGCGCTGGCAATATAGTGTGGTGGGGTGACGAAGTTCCTGTGGCTGACTATGTGGGTCGTCCTTACATATACGGCATATATGACTGCTTCAGCATATGGCGCGAGTATTACAGAGAAGAACTGGGCATACACATCAGCAATGTGCCAAGAAACGACGAATTTTGGTTAAACAACGACGACATATATGCAGACAATCAAGCAAAGCTGGGTTTTGAAACAGTTGACATCAAAGATATTAAGCCATACGACTTGATACTAATTAAAATTCGCAGTAAAATAGCAAATCACGGTATCCTTTACTTAGGTGGAGACACTGGGCTACATCACTTGCCATACAAGCTAAGTTCAAAAGACATTGTAAGCAGGTTTATGGACCCAAAGAAAGAGATATTTGACAGAGTAATAAGGTATACGGGCATATGAAGACAATTATATTACACGGCGCGCTATCAGATCATATTCCAGGTGGTAAATTTAACTGCGAATTCCTAACAGCAAGAGAAGCTGCAAGCGCACTTGAATTTAACTTCCCAGGCTTCTTTAAGAAGATTGAAGATATGTATATTCATATCAAGCCAGGTAAGAATCAGAAATACAGTTTAGACCAAGGTAAACTTGTCAACTGGAAGATTGGTGAAGATGAACTACACATTATCCCAGCTGCTGAAGGTGCAGGCGGCGGCGGTGGTGACGGCGGCAACAGCAATGCCAAAGCTGTACTAGGTGTTGCTCTAATTGCCGTTGCTATTATTGGCACAGGTGGCTTTGCAGCAATTGGTGCAGGTGGACTAGGCACAGCAGTATTTGCTAACCCAATAGGTATAACTGGTTTACAAATGTTAGCAGTTGGTGCAAGTATGGTATTTCAAGCATTTGCTCCAGCACCGCCTGGCCCAAACAGACAAGAAAGAATTGACAATGTTATCTTCACAGGGCCGTTAAACACCAACAAAGAAGGTGATGTTTTGCCGTATGCAGCAGGACTTAGGTTATTAGCGGGTGGGGTTATATTCAATACAGAACTAAGTGTGGATCACACCAGCACATCAAATACATTCGAAGAGGACTTCCCACCACCACCACCACCAGAGCCAGAAGATGAAAACTGCATCTCAGATGGCCGTGGCAATGTTACCTGCCCTGACAGAAACGATACTTGGAATTATGGACGATAATATGAAAAACACAAACAACAACTTACCACTTGAAGGTGCAGGCGGCGGCAAAGGCGGCGGATCACCATCAGAAGTCTTAGACAACCAATTCAGTGATGTAAAAGCTAAAGTCTTAGTTGCTTATAGCAGCGGTGAAACAGATGGATTAATATTTGGCACAGACAGTATCTTCTTGGATCAAACACGACTAACTGGTAACTTTCAGGGTGTTAAGTTCGCACAGCGATTCGGTAGTGAAGTTCAGGAAAGTTTAAAAGGCTTTGAGCAGTCTACAGCAGTTCAAACAGTGAGCACACAGCTTGTAGCTGACACACCAGTAGTAAGAACAGTAAGCACCAGTGATGTCGACAGTGTTCGCATTATTGTTACTTTTCCTGCACTGTCAAAAGTTGAATCAGACGGTGATATTATAGGCACTGATGTCGACTTGAAGTTTGAAGTGAGAGACCCAGCAAGCGGCAGTTGGGAAGAAAGACTTACCCCAAAAGTTTATGGTAAAAGCAGTGGACCATTCCAGCAACAGTTTGTTGTAGATGGTCCAGACACTATTACAGCAGCCTGGGACTGGAGAGTTACACGACAGACAGCAGACAGTGACAGCTCAAGACTGAGTAATGACACTACCATACAAGCCGCTACTGAAATTAGACTTGGCAAGGAAACTTACCCAGGCACGGCTTATATTGGTTTAGAATTTGACACCGCTGACTTTGGTAACAATATTCCTCAAGTAGCATTTGAAGTAACTGGTGTAAGAGTAAGAGTTCCCAGCAACTATACAGATAACGGAACACCTAACTACAACGGTGTATGGGACGGCACTTGGACTCACAGCGCAACAGAAAACCCTGTGTGGCACATATATCACTTGCTAACAGACGACGAGGTAGGTCTTGGGCTTGATGACTCGTTTGTGGATCGTTACAACTTTTATGAAAGTGCTCGCTACTGTGATGCCGTAGATCAATCAGGTGACTTTGTGGGTATTCCTGACGGTGAAGGCGGTATCCGTCGTCGCTTCACCCTTAACACACAAATAAGTGGACAGAAAGACGGACTTGAAATGATGCAGGATATTGCATCAAGTATGAGAGGTGTTCTCTACTTTGGCGCAGGTGCTGTTGTCCTCAAGCAAGATATGCCTCGTCCTGTAAGTCGTATTATTACAAACGAGAATGTCAAGGATGGCACATTCTTTTACTCGTCAACTCCGGCCAAAGACAGAATAACAATTGCTAAAGTTGGTTATAATAACCCAGACGACTTTTACAATATCAACTATGTTCGCTATCCGGAAAGAGATCAATGGGCAACTGATCCTAATGTTCTTCGCTACGGTAAGAACGAAATTGAAGTAACTAAATTTGGTTGCACAAGCGAAGCAGAAGCACAGTCGTATGCACAGTGGTTAGTATACACCAGCTGTCAAGAATCAAGAACAGTTACATTCACAGGGTCAATGGAGTGTATGCTGCTGCGTCCAGGCGACATTATTGAAGTAAGTGACAGACGACTAGCAGGCGCTGCTAACTTTGATCAAAGATTTGGTGGTAGAATAGCAGGTGGCACAACTACAAGTGTCGTCCTTGACAGCGAAGTTGAACTTAATGCAGGCGAAAGCTATTCAGTTACTATTGTTGATGCAGACGGTGAAACACTCGAAACTCGTGATATCACTACTGGTTCAGGCACAGTAACAAGTGTAGCAGTAGCCACAGCTTTCTCAAATACTCCTGTTAGTGGTTATACTTGGTTGATTCAAGGCACTGATATTGCAGCACAAACCTTTAGTGTGATTCACACTGAAAGAAATGACGGGCTAGAAGTTGAAGTATTTGCGGTCAAGCACGACCCAGACAAGTTTGAGTTTGTTGAGAATAATATCCCAATTATTCCTAAACCTTACACACGACTTGACACCACACAGATAACAGCACCAAACAACCCTACATTTCAACTTGTGCCTCGTGTTGATCCAGTTGTAGGTATATTGAACTCATTGATTGTTAAGTGGGAGCCAAGTCCGAGCGACTTTGTTAGTCGTTATCGTGTAAGATATCGCAGAAACAACGGTCCGTGGACACAAGGCGAACTGTCAGACTTTAATGAATTTGAAATTGAGAATGTAACAGAATCAACTTATCATTTCTTAATATATGCAGAAACTCCGTTGGGCACACAAAGTCCGCCACTGGCAACACTGTATACAGTCGTTTACGGCGAAGACACCTTTGAATACAACGGCAATCCTATTACTATTCAGCCGCCTAGTATCACAAGTGGCACTACATTTGGCGGCAAGGACTTGAATGTTACTTGGACGAGACCCGCAGCTAACGACATTCCAGGCATTGTATTCAAAGAATATGTTGTGGAGTTTGTTGTGAGTGGTGATGTCCAGCGCACTGTCAAGACTACTGAATTAACAGCAACTTACTTTTACGACGATATGGTATTGGATCAAAACACTGCAAAGCCAAGTCGCACAATAACAGTAAGAGTCTACGAAAGAGATACATTGCTACACGAGTCAGACCCAGCAGTTGTTACTACTACGAACCCAACTCCAGCAGCGCCACAGTTTGTTGTTAGCCCAGGATTCAACCACACAAGTATTGAAATAGCAGAACTGAGTGATACTGATGTTGCGGGTTACTATGTGTTCCGCGGCAACTCGAGTGGGTTTACAGCTAATGCTGGTTCACAAATACACAAGGGCAGAGATTCAAGTGTTACTGATACTGGACTAGACGAAGCGCAAACTTATTACTATAAGGTAGCTGCTTATGACCTGTTTGACGATACTATTGCTAACCTTAATATTGGTTCTGCACTAGCTGGCACTACACAAACTGTCGCAGGACAAATTATTCAGTATGAGTTTGAAGGTATTGACTTTAGTGTGGCGGGCAACACAGTAAGCTGGACCGGCGGGGCTGTGTATATCCGCAAAGGTGATGATCCACTAACTACTGAAATCGTTAGTTCAGGGTCAGCAACTCGCACCAGCGGCACACTTTATATATACTACAACGACACAACCACTGAACTTGATAGCGGCACTGACCTAGCATCAATATATCAAGGTGGGCTTGGAAGAAGAATAATTGCGAGCTTTGACGGCAATACATTGCGAGAAGGAGTTGAGTCACCAATCATTGACGGTGGTAATATACTTGCACAAACAGTCGGTGCCACCCAGGTAGTGTCAAGTGGATTAATTACCAACACTGCACAAATAGATAACGGTATTATTGAGACAGCTAATATTGGCGATGCTCAAATAACAGATGCTAAAATCGTTAGTCTTGATGCTGAAAAGATTAACTCAGGCACAATAACTGCCAGCAAGGTTATTACTTCAGAAGGTATTATCCGCGCAGTTGACAATATTAATGCACCAACTATTGAAGCTGGCTTGGGCAGGAAAACAATTAACAATGCTGATTATGTAATGTGGGCAATTAATAACTCACTTGCTCCAGCTAATCAATTACAGTTTGGTGTTCAAGACAACGGAATATCTAAGTTTGGTGGCGAGCTATTGGGCGCTAATGGCACATTCACAGGAACACTAAGTGGTGTTGACGGTAACTTCAGTGGCACACTAAGTGGTGCTGACGGTAACTTCACAGGATCACTAAGTAGTGCTGACGGTAACTTTAGTGGCACACTAAGTGTTGCTAAAGTTGATGCAGACAAAACACTTATTAAGTCACCTGTTACAGGACTATACGGTAAGAGCACAGCGGTATTCAAAGGTTACCAGATATACAGTGGTGGCACTACAGCAAGCGCGGTTGATATTGGCAGCTTCTTCTTGCCTGGACACCCATCAGCAAGTGATGCCAATAGCAACTACATTGTTACAGACAACGGACAGTTTATTATCTTTTCAGGTCTTGTGCAGTTTAGAATGAGCACTTGGACCACACAGTATAGGATAACAAACTCGTCTAATGTTACAGGCAGTTGGGCTGATCTAAACGATTCCCCTACTGTGTCGCTAAGCGAGGGCGAAACGGCTAATGCTAGAATATATGCTTGGGGATTTGGTGTTAGTCTATGGAGTATTGCTAGTCAAAACGACAGGCGAATTGATTTTAGATTACGAAGAAAGGCAACAAACGGCGGCACCCCAAGACTGAACAGCTGGAGAATAGCTGCCTGGTATAGCAACCTATAAGGAAAAACAATGACAACACTTTATATCTACAACGAAACAACTGGGGACATCAACAGTGTTCTCAACTACTCAGCAGACGACTTTGAAGTTGAACTTCAGCCAGGCGAAGCTACTTATGTGCTAACTAACGAGGCAGAAGCAACACAAGACATTGA
>Ga0136555_1000918_pt1 | contig 11170 bp, 10 predicted proteins | sample AntRauTorckE5432_FD_104927 | JGI IMG/M metagenome (GOLD analysis project Ga0136555, IMG submission 104927) | Saline lake microbial communities from Rauer Islands, Antarctica - Metagenome Torckler E5 #432 | ecosystem: Environmental > Aquatic > Non-marine Saline and Alkaline > Saline | place...
ATTCTTTTGCTGAATGTGACTCTTTTCTAATTTCAACAATATTAAGCTTTTCATGTTCAGCAATTTGAGCCATTTCTTTGATTTGAGAATCAATGGACAATGCTTGCTTTTCCTCTGTTTCGGTCGATTTACGAGCGTACAGACAGTATTTTAGGGTGGTTTGATCTATGTCTGCCATATACCATTAATGACAGAGAATGCTAGTCTTGCTAAGACTATGCATAGTTTAAAATATGTAGCATGCTCGTATCTGTAATAAGTCTTATTTATCAACAAAAGTTACATTTCACTGTAACTTTATACACGCAATACGTGTCACTTTTGTCACTTTTTATATCTCTCGAGAAGGGTCGATTTAAACATTAAAAATACATAAAGATACCTTGCAGGGTAAGGTATCTAGAAGTCGCATCTCGAGAAGGAGCACCACATAGAGTACTTCTTATTTTAAAACCCCTTTATTTTTCTTTCAATTCTGCTAGAATAACCCTCATGAATGAAGAAGAAAAAGCTCTTTTAAAGAAGACATATGATCTTGCTAAGGAGAACAACAAGATATTGAGTAAAATGCGAAAAAAGGCTAATTTTGCCTCAATGTGGCATGCTCTTAAATGGATTGCCATTATTGCTTTTACCATATATTCTTATATACTCATTCAGCCATTCATCGATCAAGCCAAAGAAGTTTATGTAGGGGTAAAAGAAACTACAGAAACTGTTAAAGGTTTGAAGGATCAAAGTTCAGAAGGTATCGATAAAATTTTTAATTTCTTCGGAAAAGAATAAAAGCTTTGAAGTTTAAAGGAAGAAGATATGTCAAGATAGCTGTTTGGTGATACACAATAGATACATGTCAAGATAGCTCAGTTGGTAGAGCATCCGATTGAAGCTCGGGGGGTCGGCGGTTCAAGTCCGCCTCTTGACACCAAGTAAAATAAAAAAAGGTTTTAATTACTTTTAAAAACTTAAAATAAAACGAGGTTCGACCTCGTTTTATTTTTTATTCACTTTTCCTTTAACTTTTTCCCATCTTCTCTTTATTGTCAATATGTTACGGTGTGCGCAGGAAGGCGGGTTGAAGCCTCGTCTCGCCTATGAGGGGAGGCCCGACCAACCCAGGGCGGGGGCCCTGTACTTATAATTATTTACAAATCTTTTTTAGCAAAGCCATTCTGATTAATAAACCATAATAAGTTTGTTTAAAATATTTTGCCTGAGATAATATATCAACTTCTTGGTCGATTTCGTTTACTCGAGGTAATGGATGTAAAATCACCGCACCCTTTTTCATTTTTTGAGCCAGAGCCTTGTTAATTATTGGAACTTTCTTTGTATTTGGGTTGTCAGATTTTTTAATGCGCTCTTTTTGAATTCTTGTTTGATACAAGACATCAATTTCTCCAATGCAGTTTTCAAAACTGTCTTCTTCTATAAATTCTGTTTTGTGTTTTTTAAGATATTTTTTAATATCATCTTCAGGTCTAAAATATTCAGGTGAAATAAAATAAATTTTATTATTTGTGAATTTTGCTAATAAATAGGCGAGAGATCTCACCGTTCTTCCGTATTTCAAATCTCCGGCTATGGCAATTTTTAGATTGTCCAATTTTCCCACCTCTCTATAAATTGTATAAATATCAAGTAATGCTTGAGTCGGATGCTGACCTTCTCCATCTCCAGCATTAATTATTGGAATGCTAGAAACTTCAGAAGCTCTCTCACTAGATTTTTTTTCTGGATGTCTCAAGACTATGATATCTACGTAATTATTTATTACCCTAATACTATCTTCAAGAGTTTCTCCCTTTATTGCAGATGAAAATTCGTTTGCATTTTCTGTTGTAATAATCGAACCACCTAATTTAAGCATTGCTGATTCAAAAGAGAATCTTGTTCTGGTGCTTGGTTCATAAAAAAGAGAGGCCATTATTTGGCCTCTCATACAATCATCTTTAGTATTTTCCAAGTTGTCTGCTGACTTGAATAATTCGAATATAAATTTTGTAGTAAATTGTTGGGATTCTATAATATGGAGAGTTTTTTTATTTTGATTTAACATGCAACTTTGCTTTTCTATTTTTATCTAACTTAGGAAGTTTAATAGTTAGTAACCCATGTTTTTCAACCGCCTCTGCTTCTTCCACGTCTATTTCTTCAGGAAGGAGAACATTTCTTGTAAAAGATCCCCAGTAAAGTTCTTTATGGTAATAATCATTTTCTTCAACTTCTTCTGCAGATTCTCTTGTTCCATGAATAGTAATCATGTCTCGGGTAATATCAATATCTAAGTCATTTGGTTTAACTCCAGCAACCATTGTTTTAATAATAATTTCATTATCCATATTGAAAACATCAACCGCTAATTGGCCGGCCTCATCATCGGGGAGCCTATCTTCATCTGTTTCTAAATCTTGATCATTGTGCTCAGTATGAGAGTGATCTTCATAATCTACTTGAGAGTTATCAATAATATCAAAATCATCATCTAGTTCATCATCAACATGAACACTGCCAGTTAGTTTTTCAAAAAATGATTTTTTTTTCTTTTTATTATGACCAAACATTTATTCTATTTATTATTTAATTTTATTTAAGTGAATTGCTTTTATTCTTTCAAATAAAAGTATAATTCCTATTATTAGTATCCAAACGAATGAGAAAATCAAAAAGATACTGTCTTGGTAAGAAATTATAAATAAATTAAATAGACTATGCAATCCAATCGAAAGGATAAACCCGCTCCACAAGTACCTTTTTTTAATTTTTTGCTTATAAAAATATGAAAAGGCAACAAAAATACCAATGACTGCTGAGGTTGCAATGTGAAGAAGAGTTGCTCCGACGAAACGCATATTTCCAGTAATAAATGCTGTGTCAGTATCTCCTGTTAGCAATGGAGCAATTAAAAATAGTGCATTTTCTAGTGCTGCAAAACCAAGAGCCGCTGTAATTAAATATATTAAAACATCAACGGGTTCATCATTAGCTCTTCTTTTTAATCCACCATTATAAGCGGCAACATATTTTACTATTTCCTCAGCTCCTGACCAAAGAACAATGGCTAATATTCCAAGTAGAACGTTGGATTGCAAAACTGTCTCAACAGAGATTCCAGATAGTACTATTTTATTAATGATGAGTTGAATTACTAAAGCGACAGGAACCGCTAATATTCCATATAAAAAAGTCTTTAGAATTAGTTTTGATGGTTCGGGATGTGCATTATCTTCTTTTAACCAAAACCATAGCCATAAAATTGCAGGAAAAATTCCTCCAATCGTTGCAAATATTATAGTTTCTGTAAGGGAAGTCACGTTTATAGTATAACGTAAAAGTTATTTAATCGGCCATTTTGCAACCATTAAAATGTCGCTGTCTTTTTTATAAGGAAGTGATTGCCAAATTTCTTCTGTAATGAATGGCATAAATGGGTGAAGAGATTTTAATATTTTATCTAAAGTGTGAAGCAGGAATTGTTTTCTTGAAAGAATTTCTTTTTCTGCTTGCGGTGAACTTGTCGAATCCGTTCCAGATTCAAATATTTTTTTGCTATCTTCTAGAATTTTATCTGCAAATTCGTGCCACACATAATGATAAAGTTTTTCAGCTGCTAAATATAATCTGTAATTTTCCATATCGTCTGTTACGTCGACTAGAATATTATGACGTTCTTCACGAATTTTTTTATCTGTATCTGAGTAAGAGTCAAAAGATTCATCGAATTCTACTCCTTCTGTATTTTCTAAAACAAAACGAGTAATATTCCAAAGTTTATTTGAGAATTTCTTATAAGCATTTACTTTATCTAAACTAAAGCTCATATCTTGTCCTGGAGTAAGCCCAATAGTTAATGACATCCGCAACGCATCTGTTCCATACTTCTCCATAACTTCTAATGGGTCAATTCCATTATTTAGAGACTTACTAAATTTCTTTCCAGTTTTGGTATCACGAAGCATTCCGTGAATTAAAGCAGTATCAAAAGGAACCTTTCCGATTAAAAAAGTAGACATAAGGATCATTCGAGCAACCCAAAAAAAGAGAATTTCATATCCTGGATTTACGACACTTGTTGGATGATAAGTTGCCAAATCGGAACCTTCTTTGGGCTTGTCCTGAGTAGAGTCGAAGGGCCAACCTAAAGTTGAGAAAGTCCAAAGACCAGAAGAGAACCAAGTATCTAAGGTGTCTTCGTCTTGTTCCCAATTACCATTATTTTCTGGAGATTCTTTAGAAACTATAAATTCTTCACTTTCTTTTTTGTGCCAAACTGGAATCCTGTGCCCATAAATAATTTGTCGTGAAATATTCCAATCTCTCAAATTCTCAATCCAGTTTTTATAAGTTTTATCGAACCTTTCGGGAACAATATCAACTTGCTTAGTATTTACCGCATGTAGCATTAAATCTTTTAAAGAAATTTCCTCTTCCTCTTTAATTCCTTCTAGAGTTTTATGAGGATATGGAAACTTTTTATTAACATCAATCCACCATTGAAGTTTTGGAAGAGGTTCAATAATTCCGCCTGTTCTTTCCGCAGTTCCAATGCTTTGATCAATCTCTTCTTCTTTTTCTAAAAGATCCTCAGACTTAAGCCACTCAACTACCGCTTCTCTAGCAATCGCTGCTTTAACATCTTTCACACCTTCGATTCCAACAGTCATTTTTCCATACTCATTAATGACTTGTTTCATTGGAAGGTTGTGTCTTTCTGCAATTTCCCAATCGGTCATACTGTGTGCAGGTGTAACTCCAAGTGCTCCTGTTCCAAATTCTGGATCAACTTCTTCATCTGCAATTATTTTTACTTTCACTTCTTCTCCTGCAAAATTAAAACTAAATTTCTGACCAACATATTCTTTATATCTCTTATCATCCGGATGAACCGCAACGGCAGTATCTCCTAATTTTGTTTCAGGTCGTGTTGTAGAAATAGTAAAAGGGAAGTCTTTTGAATATTTAAAGGTATACATTTTGGCTTTTCTGTCTTCGTGAACAACTTCATCATCTGAAATAGTTGTTTGACCTTTTGGATCCCAGTTAACAACTTTTTCTTTTCTGTAAATTAATCCAGCGTCATGCATCTTTTTGAATGCAGTGAAAACAGATTTTTGACGTTGGTCGTCTAAAGTAAAACACAAACGACTCCAATCTAGGGAAGCCCCCATTTGTTTTAATTGATTTAAAATTTGTGACTGATTGTTTAAGGCAAACTCTTGAATCATGTTAAAGAATTCATCTCGAGGAAAATCATGGCGAGATTTCTTTTCTTTTTTATATAATTCTTTTTCAAATTTAGATTGAGTGGCGATAGCTGCGTGGTCAGTTCCTGGAACCCAAAGTGTTTTCTTCCCTCTCATTCTATTGAAGCGAATCAAGGCATCTTGTGTTGAATCTTCAAAAGCATGTCCTAAATGGAGAACACCAGTAACGTTTGGAGGAGGAAGAACTATTGAAAAAGTTTCTGCGTCAGGGTCTGTATGACCAGCTTTCACACATTCATCAGGATTAAAAAAACCGCTCTTTTCCCAGAGTTCATATATTCTACTCTCAACCTCTTTAGGGTTATATGGTTTTAAAAATTTATCGTCCATACTATTTAATATGGAAATAGTAGCAGAAATAGGGCAGATTATAAAGGAAAAAGAGCCCGCAGATAATTGTTTCGCCTAACAATATCCACGGACCCTTAGGTTAGAGAACTTCCAGAGTTCAGCGCTTGTCCAGCTTAGAATCACATTTGGAACTATGATTGTCCAGTTTCGTGTAGGACCACCTTTACGATCTCGAATACTTAGTGCGCACAGAATAAAGGTTGCCACTAAAATACTCTACACTTAACCTACTATCAGAACTTTCGAACTAATTAGGGTTTGTGGAGTTCTATCTCCTGCGTTGATCAAGATGTAAGCCTTCGCATATGGCAGGACTTGAGTAGGAAGCGAGTCCTAGTCTTTTCTGCTCGCAGCTCCTGTCCTCTTTCAGGTATCTCTAATTAGACATAATACATTATTTATGTCATTTTTCAAGTTTTTTTAAAAAAGAAAAAACCTGCAGAACGAGGTTCTTGCAAGTTTGAATATTGGCGAACTAGGTCGCCTGATGATTATGACATATACCGTCACGCGATGGAATCGTAATATTGACCGACCACCATACATCAGATGACCAGCACACACACCGAAACAAATTTAAAAAGGACAATTTTTTGAGGGCAACCGAACTGCCCGACGTCACAGCGCGTAGGGCACTGTAGGGATAGAGTTGACATCGGACAGCCGGCTCTGGGGGGAATCATTCCTCAAAATAACTACCAAACACTATAATCTATATTTTATTTTTGTCAATCATTTAAGGATAGATTACCTTCAGCTTTGATTTCAGGATTAACCATCGGCTTTTCTCTAAATTGTTTCAAAAATCCGGCCATAGCAATCATTACTCCATTATCGGTAGATAAATCTTTTTCTGGGAATAAAACTTTTCCTTCAAGTTCTTCCATTAAGTTAAATAAATTCTCTCTAATATATTGATTAGCAATTACACCTCCTCCAACTATTAAATTATTTACTCCAAATTCTTTTAGAGCTCCCGAAACTTTCTTTTTTAAAACATCTACAACAGCTTGTTCAAATTCTGTAGCGATTTCGATTTTCATGCGCTCATCTAATTCGCCCATTTTTTGAACTTTATATAAAACAGAAGTTTTTAATCCAGAAAGAGAAAAATTATAGTCACCACTTCCAATCATTGGTCGAGGAAATGAAATTTCTTCACTTCTGTTTTTATTCTCACCACGTTTGACATGGCGTCCTTCTTCTGCAAGTTTTGAAATTTCTGGTCCACCTGGATAGGGTAATCCTAATATTCTAGCGACTTTGTCGTATGCTTCACCAACAGCATCATCTAATGTTCTTCCGATGATTTCATATTCTCCCCAAGATTTTATTAAAATTAATTCTGTATGGCCTCCTGAAATTAATAGAGCGATAGCAGGGAATTGTTCTAACTTACTTTCTTTTAGAACAGAAACAATATGACCTTCCATATGATTTACGGGAAGTAGGGGAATATTCCAAGCAAGTGAAAGTGCTTTTGCGAAATTAATTCCAACCCATAGAGCTGGTTCAAGTCCTGGTCCTGAAGTTACTGCAATAAAATCTAAATCTTTAGGTTTAGGATTTTCTTCCAAAAACTTTTTAAAAGTTTCGAATAGTTCAGGTTCTCGCTCCAAAATTTCTTTAATTTCTGTAAAAGGGAAGTCAATTCCCTCTTTGACTTCCCCATTTTCTGAATTTAAAAGAGAAGAAAGTAAGGGTACAATATTAAGAGCATGTTCTCTTTTTGCAAGAGAAGGAAAAACACCACCAAATTCCCTATGTTTTTCAATTTGAGAATTTAGAGCTGTATTTAGAACTTTAAATTTAGGTTCATTAATATCACCACTAGCTTCAATTAAAGATAGGGCAGTTTCATCGCAAGATGTTTCTATTCCGAGTATTTTCATGTGGGTAATACAGGATTCGGTCACAAGTCACTAAGTATAATTCTTCACTCGCAAGCTCGTTTGAATTCTACTAAGTGCTCGCGACCCCGACTCGGCGATCCCAACTCTCTTACCTCGAGCAGGGACCCTGGGTCTCCGTCTTTCGAATCCTTTAGTTCTATTAATAAAAACATTGGGTACACAAGGACGGCCCTCGTATGCTCTATGTTTGTGGGTAATACAGGATTCGAACCTGTGACCTCTTCAACGTCAATGAAGCGCTCTAGCCAACTGAGCTAATCACCCTTCGACTCGCTACGCTCGCTCAGGGTAAACCCTTCTCCAGTTCCCAAGTAAAATCTCCTATCATTTCAATCAGGGTAAACCCTTCTCCATCAGAGCTATGCAAGATACAGTCTTGGGTAATGAAAGAGTAGCATGTTATGGATGGTTTTTCAAAAATAAAAAACTATACTTTCCGAAGATTGTGTAGTGTTGTGGGTATTTGGATTTCAGGCAGAAAGGTGTGCTGGTGGGTAGACCAGAACTTCATCCCCTAAAGATACGAGTCCATTTGATAGGACAAATCCCATGACTCCTCGTTTTCCTTTGGCCTTTGCTCGGAATTCTCTTGTGAGGTCAGGATTCTCACGATGATCTGCCAAACGTTTACCAGCTGTTCCGCAAGGTCCATTTTCTTCCCAAACTGTAAGGATGGCTTGTGTATTTTTGCCGGAAGATGGGAACACTAAGCGAGAAGTCGGAGGGAGTTGTGAGAAATTTGATATTCCAGACAAGGCCATGTTTTCAAGCAAGATTCCTTGAGGAATCTGTGCGCCTAGATCAGATTCAACTTCAGAAATTTCCTCAGCTGAAATCGCGGTCCAGTTTCGCCAGTTGAAGACCCCCCTCCTTTTTCTAGAGCAGAAGTCTTGGTATAAAGTCCATCGTGGCCACTTAAAGTCCTTATGATGCCTCTGTGATTGTCTCCCACGGGTCCATCGTGAAGAAAAATCACTGCTTCTTGAGGTTCTCCGTTAATGCAAAGAGATTCTACTTTGCCAATTGCGATTGGTTCAATTTTAGCCATAAGATATGTTCGATTTGAGGTTCGGTTGTTTAATTGAAGATTAGTTTAAAAATGGAGTAGTGTCAATGGGGAATTAAAAAAGATAATAAGCCATATTTTATATATTTTAATTTGCCATTTTACAGAAAAATGATACTATTTCACCACGTCATTTGACGTCTATTTTCAAATGGCTAATGCCCACTTATTCCAAAAGGATGGTTTAGGGCTTGCCCTGAGTAAGGTGCTTTTGCACCGAGTCGAAGGGCCCTATCGTCTAACGGTTAGGACGCGACGTTTTCAATGTCGAAATCAGAGTTCGATTCTCTGTAGGGTCACATCACATTTAACCTTTATTCCGCAACGTATTTTAATCACGCCTACTGAACACAATGGAACACCTTATTTTCACGGAAGTTAATTTTTCCGAACCTTTTATGAGCTTGTGAATGATGAGTGCTTTGTGTAATATATGGAGATATGGAAGAAATACCAACAGAGCCAACAGTAGAAAATCAGGAGTCACAAGATGAAAATCTTTTTATTCATATTGATCTTCTTCAGACTGTTACAGAACTTACAAATAATGATGAGCTGTTAAACACACTAAAAGAATATGTCACGAGTAAAAGCGAGGACACTGGTTCAGTGGAGACAGCCGAAACTGATCTCCCCGACAGTGACTCTCCTGTCCTAAAAAGTATTACACGACTTGGCAGTGTTCAATCACAGCTAGAAACCTTGAGTGATCTTCACGCAGGAATAGAAGTAAATACTTTTACAAAAATGATGATTTCTGACGTTAGTGATGCGCTGGAAGAGCTCGAGGACAAAAAACATTCTGGACAGAGGGTACAAAGATTGTTGGATAGACTGGAAGGAACACATAGCGTCGATAAGGTTCTAAATCCACTAGCAGATGATTCTGCAGAATTGCTTAATGTGGGAGAAAAATTAAACATATTCTTGGAAGACTATGAGGAAGCATCTAGATCACTTGCAGGGTTTAATGTATTATCATATACCAAAAAAAGTGGTGATCGTCTGAAATTAATGAGCCCTGCGCTTGGAGCGCTTCAGACATTTAAGAACAATATCGACTCGTTGCTTTCAGTGTGCCAAGACCAAGATGATTTATCTAGCCTACTTGCATCTGTTAGGGAGAATACTGAGGAGATGGTTGTGAATGTGCCACAGAGTGAAAATAGTAAGGAGCTACAGGGGACACTTGAGCAATTCACACAAAGATATTATGGAATGCGAAACGGAACTCCAAAAAAACAGTATTTTTCTGAATTTAAAGAAACACAAAATTAACAATAAACAGTGGTGTTTTCTTGTACATAGTTCTATTACTACTAAGGTAAATACTTTAAATATAAAATGTTTAGAAATATAGCCTAAACACTTACTTTTTCGTTAAGTCCAAACTGCTTAAATACACCATTCCACTTTAGAACCATATTTTCTAGAGTGTTCCATTCTAGGGAGTGTAGGGTCACCAATTTTGAGCTATATTTCAGGCTAATATTTTCAGCAGTTCTTAAGTCTTGACATGATATGATTAATTAATGGATTCATTATCATTAGGTAATTCCAAGGATTCTGTCGACGGCACAACTTCTATTGAATTATCTGATATTTATTTTACGTTTCTATCCACTTATTTTGTAGGATTTGCTTCATCGTTTGTTTTTCTTTTTCGTAGCAAATTACTTTATCCTATAAATGGCACTATACTGCTTACATCTGTTGGTCTATTTTTGTACTATCTTGGGACAAGGGCAGGATATCAAAATGGACTCTCAATTCTGACTTATGCTTTTGTAGGAGTAGTTATTTTTTCTTTGTTTAAAAAACATTTACCAGTAGTCATGAGAGGTATTTTTTATATACTGTATTTGGTTGTTACCATGACCACTACTTTTGTTTATTTATTTCAGGTTTCAAGGCACGCAAATGTTGATGATTTTGGGGGGATAACAACCATTTTTCTTACAGGAAGTGTTGCATTGTATGCTATGTCATATTTTGTGCATCTGATCCAGTTTATTCCATACTCTTCATCAGGTCAGAATAGGAGTCGGGAAATAAAAGAATATTTTATTGTCTTGTCAGAACAATATGGCAAGCTTAGAATTTCTCCATTGGTTGTTATTTTAGTTTCAGTTTTGTATTTTTCTATTTTGGTTCTTAATTATGTTTACAAATTTACTGATGAAAATCTTTTAGCTGTTGTATCACTCTTTTTAATAACACGCATGAAGCCTAGGAGGGAGGAGACTCTTGTTAATTAGGTGCGTGATGTAGGGTCGTGAGCTCTTGAATGGTGTGAACTTTACTGTATTGTAATAATAAATTTCAAAATTATTACGAAAGGTTAAAATGAAAAGTATATCACCTCGAGCGCTCGAGAAGGATTGTTCTAACATCCCAAATCTACCTAAACCAACCTTACCCACCTTAACCTCTCACGGTCTGAGCTCGAGAAGGCTCACCAATTTATAAGCCATTTTGTTTTACCTAAATTAGTATTGAACCATTTGTAGTAGTTGTTTGTTTAATTTATAAAAATTACACAAAGATTGCTTGTAGAATGTAGCCAACGATAATTA
>Ga0136555_1000920_pt1 | contig 11154 bp, 9 predicted proteins | sample AntRauTorckE5432_FD_104927 | JGI IMG/M metagenome (GOLD analysis project Ga0136555, IMG submission 104927) | Saline lake microbial communities from Rauer Islands, Antarctica - Metagenome Torckler E5 #432 | ecosystem: Environmental > Aquatic > Non-marine Saline and Alkaline > Saline | place...
CAGGGCAATCGCTTAAAAATATGAGTATCGAAGTAGATAACAAATAGAGTTAAGGAGTAGTGTAACCGATGAATTAGCTTTTTCTTGCTTAAAAAGGAAAGAAGATGTTAGATTATTTTATCGAATTAGAAGATCCTAGAGACCCTCGAGGGTTAATTTACGAATTAAAAACGATAGTATTTATAACGATTGCGGCGGTTTTGTCGGGTTGTGATGATTATGAAGAGATAGCAGAATTTGGTAAGCAAAGAAGAGATTGGATAGCACAGTTTGTCACTTTACCCGAAGGGAGAAACATCTCACATGATGCTTTTACAGACTTTTATTCGGTCTTAGACCCTGACAAATTTGCAAGCTGTTTCATAAATTGGACATCATCTATATGCAAAATAGATAAGGAAGAACTTGTCTCAATGGATGGGAAATGTATACGAGGGAGTTACGATAAAGAAAGTGGGAAATCAGCGATATATATGGTAAGTGCTTATGCTACCAATGCTGGCGTAGTTCTCGCACAGAAGAAGGTGAATTCAAAGAGTAACGAGATAACAGCAATTCCAGAGTTGATAGATTTACTTTCACTAAATGGGGCTAGTGTAACCATTGATGCAATGGGGTGTCAAAAAATAATTGCTAAAAAAATAATTGAATCTGGCGGGCAGTACCTTCTTGCAGTAAAGGAAAATCAAAGCACATTATTAGATGACATAGAATACAGTTTTAGAGACTTAACCATAGATGACAGATCTAAAACGCTTGAGAAATCTCATGGTCGAATAGAGGAACGCAAATGTGAGATTATTAAAGACATAAAACTGATAGAACAAGCGGAAGAATGGGAAGAAATAAATACACTCGTTAAAATCACTACAAAACGAACCGAAATAATTAAGAACCATACATGTACAGAAACACGCTACTATATCAGCTCACATAATCGGACAGCAGAGCACCTGAACCAAATAGCTAGAGGGCACTGGGGCATAGAAAATAATCTACACTGGCAATTGGACGTTACATACAATGAAGACCATTCTAGAATCAGAATAGGCAATGGTGCTGAGAACTTCAGTACAATTAGAAAAATAGCCCTAAACACATTAAAACAAGATAAAGCTTCCAAGAAATCACAAAAAGTCAAACGTAAAACTGCAGGATGGAATCTGGAATATTTAGAAAAAATTATGAATATAGATTGTTTTTAAGCGATTGCCCTGGTAATAGTATTGATTGAGGTCTTAGAATTAGTGGGCTTAGATTTCTTTGTTATTGAATTTTTCTCTAAACCTAAATTTATTCTTATTCTTAGACTTAGATTCGCATTCTAATGTCTCGGGTAGCCATACATACACTTGGGTGCAAGCTCAATTTTTCGGAGAGTAGCACTATAGTTCGTCAACTAGAGGGTAACGGGTTCTCTCGTGTAGACTTCAGTGATGAAGCGGATATATATATCATAAATACCTGCTCAGTCACAGATAATGCGGATAAAAAATGCAGAACAACGGTGAAGTCTGTGCTCAAGCAAAATCCGGAAGCGTATGTAGTAGTGATAGGATGCTACGCACAGCTTAAGCCTACAGAAATCTCTCATATACCAGGAGTGGACATGGTGCTAGGTGCAGCTGAGAAATTTAATATGATGGAGCACCTTCACTCATTGAAAAAAGAAGAAGAAGCTATTGTATTTAATAAAAATATAAAAGAGACTCGAGACTTCATACCTGCATTCAGCTATGGAGATAGAACTCGAAGTTTCTTAAAAGTACAAGACGGATGTGACTATTTCTGCTCATTCTGCACGATACCATTAGCAAGAGGTAAAAGTAGAAATGCTACTGTAGCGGAGACGGTGGCTAAGGCTAAAGAAGTAGCTGCTACAGATATCAAAGAAGTTGTAATTACAGGAGTAAATATTGGGGATTTTGGTGCAGACCAAGAGTATGCTGAAACGTTTTACGACCTGATAGTGGAGCTAGATAAAGTAGAAGGAATAGACCGATATCGTATCAGTAGCATAGAGCCTAACTTACTGAGCAATGAGATAATAGATTTTGTAGCAGCCAGTGATAAGTTTGTTCCTCATTTTCATATCCCACTACAAAGTGGGGATGACGAGATACTCACTAAAATGCGTAGAAAGTACCTTAGTGATTTATACGTAGACAGAATCAAACGTATAAAGAAGCAAATGCCAAATAGCTGTATAGGGGTAGATGTGATAGTGGGATTCCCAGGCGAGACAGAAGAGCATTTTCTTACTACGTATAACTTTCTAAATGATTTAGATATCAGTTATCTGCACGTATTCCCGTACTCAGAAAGGAATAACACTACGGCTAAGAAAATGACTGATAAAGTGACTAAAGCCGAGAAGACTGAGCGAGCCCAGCGACTACGTATACTAAGTGCAAAAAAGAAACGCTATTTCTACGAAAGTCAACTGAGTAGAGAAATGGATGTGCTGTGGGAAGAAGAAAAGCAAGGAGAAAATATGCAAGGATTTTCGGAAAATTATATTCGTTTTGAAGCTGCGTATGATGCAAATCGGGTAAACACTATAGAGCGATTAGGATTTGATAAAATAAGTGAGAGAGGTTTAGCTAAAGCTAGCTTGAAAGAGCACCTACAGTAAAGATGAGTACTTTGCCGCTATGTTAGCACGACTAAAAAATTATAACTGGCTAGAATTGGGGCTGGTCATAGTAGTCGGGATTGCTTTTTACTCACTTCATTTTTACCCATACTTTGACTCATTCGGTTCGGATATTTTTTTCTTTAATGATCCCGATGATGCTAAAATATATTCTTGGAATACCTGGCACTTTGCTCATCAGCTAAGCAATGGGAATAATCCTTTTCACACAGATTTTATCTGCTGGCCAAAGGGCTGTAGTTTGTGGATGCACGCATATACGGTGTGGTTTGGTCTGCTCAATGTTTTTATAAAAAATGTAAATGTATCTATCAACTTAGGCATTGCTATTCAGATGATCGCAGCTTTCGTTGGGTTCTATTATTTAGCTAAACGGTTTGTGATGCGACCCTATTTCGCAGCTACAGTAGCGTATGTAGCTGTATTTAATACGTACATATTAGCCAAGTGTGGCGTGCACTATAATTTAGTCATGATAGGAGTATTGCCGTTTTTGCTACTCTATACAGTTAAGCTTTTTCCTGTAGTAGAGGAGAAGCTTACTGTAGTTAAGAAACATATTTTAGGTTTTGTAGTCCTATTGATTTTGGCATTTTTCATGGAATATTATATGGTGTTTTATGCATTAGCTTTCATGTTAATTTACCTTGCTTGGTATGGCTTTATCTCTGTTTGGTTTGATACTTGGAGTTGGAAAAAGACCCTAAGTATAATAGGATTATTTGGCGTAGGGCATAGTGTGATGAGACTACTTCGTATAGGTGGTTTTCAGGAGAAAGGGGCAGTGTGGGGAGCTGCAGATTTGCGATTGCTTTTCACTCCAGGGAGTAATGCAGTAAACCAAAAAGAATGGATATTGGAAGGCCTTTCTAATACCATAAATGATAATAAGATATATGTTGGAATCTCATTAGTTGTTTATTTTATAGTCGCACTTGTGTTCTTTTACCAAGACTATAGAAAAGATAAGGAAAGTAGATTTTTCTTATTTGCAAGTATTGTGTTCCTCTTAGTTACACTGCCAGTGATTAAGTTAGGAGGAAAGGATCTATTCTATAATTTTACTTCGATCGTGCATTATATCCCTTTTGTGAATAATGTTAGGGCTCCAGATAGATTTATTCTGATGTTTTTTGTGATGTCGAGTCTTTTTATTTGTCGTGTTATATTCTTAGAAACTAACTGTAGCAAAGGATGGAATAAGTATGTAGGATTTACTTTAGCATTTGTGGGGTGGTTTTATGTGAATCATCAGCAAGAAAATATGGATGCTGTACAACATTCAGAGGTTAGAAGCATTTTGGAAGAATGTAGAGGAAAGGTAGTATTGATGGTGCCATTTGGGATACGTGATGGATATCAGCAGTTTGGTGATTTTGATGAAGATCAAGTACTTCAGCAAGCCCAATACGGGTTTAAAATGCCCAGTGGATATTTGTCGAGGCTAAGTGATGATACTTGGGAATACTATAAGAGTAACGAGCTGTATATTAACTTAGTGAATATTCAAAAGGATAGTGTAGGTATAGATTTTGATTGGCGTACTAATCTTCTTAAGAATAATGTTGAACGAGTATATGTCCCTAAAAATAGGAGTGTGGATTCCAATGAAATAAAAATGCTAGAGTCTTTGCCTGCATTGATAAAAGAGGATAGAAACGGTACTCTTTATATACTGCGTAAGTGACGTTTAACGAGACTATCCTTACATTTAACTTTATCTTCTTCTTGATTTAAAAAATTCATGACTTTCTTCGCACTAAGACAATATTATGTATCCTACTTTATACGACGCAGTCCTTGATATTTTTGGGATTAGTATTCCTGCTTTTAAAATAGTCATGATGTTTGGTTTCTTTGTAGCCTTAGCCTTTCTTGCGGGGAACTGGGTAATGACCTTGGAGATTAAGCGTAAGGAAGTTGACGGTACGCTTAAGGCGTACCAAAAGCCAGTAGAAAAACCAAATTTAGCGTGGGAATATATTTCAAGTGTTACCGTAGGTTTTGTATTTGGATTCAAGCTAGTGTATCTGATGCTCAATTTCTCTGAGCTCTCAGGCAACCCACAGGCGTTCTTACTTTCCACTCAAGGTTCTATTTTGTGGGGAGTAATACTTGCAGTAGCTTTTGCAGTATTAAAATATGTTCAACTCAAAAAAGAACCTCCATTCGTAGAAGGGGAAACATATACTTTTTATCCGCATATGATGATGGGTAATCTTACTCTTATAGCTGCTATCACTGGTTTTGCTGGGGCTAAGTTGTTCCATCATTTAGAGCACTTTGGTGATTTGGTAAAGGATCCGTTAGTTCTTTTTAGAGATCCTTTTAGCGGGCTTACTTTTTTTGGAGGACTGCTTTGTGGTGCTGCGGGCGTGCTTTGGTATGCTAATAAGCACGGAGTAAAATGGAAAACTATGCTAGATGCCGGGGGACCAGCCATGATGTTGGCTTATGGTATCGGTAGAATGGGGTGCCATTTTAGCGGAGATGGTGACTGGGGTATAGAGAATTTAGCTCCTAAGCCTAACTGGCTCAGCTGGTTACCTGACTGGGCTTGGGCGTATGATTATCCTAATAACGTGCACGGTATTATACTAGAGAATCCAGTGTGGCCTACACCTGTGTATGAGATAGCTATGGCGTTCGTTATTTTTGCTATTTTATGGTCTATACGTAAGAAGTTTGCACCAGGAGTACTCTTTTGTGTCTACTTCATATTTGCTGGTATAGAGCGTTTTAGCATAGAGAGTATACGTGTAAACCCAGATCAGTTTAAAGGTGTGGCATTCACTCAAGCGGAAATTATATCAATGGCGATGATGCTAATGGGAATACTAGGAATCTTCTATTTCAATAAAATTAATAAAAGTAAGACTCCATAGAATTAGCCATGGAAAAGTCAGCACTTTATCTACAACACGAAGAGCTGCTTAATCAAGCAATAGAAGCTCTCAGTACTCGTCAGTTTTTCTCACCATATCCAGAGCATCCTAAGGCGTATGACCAAGAGTTAGATGCTAAAGGAAAAGATGCCTTTGGTAGACTGCTCAATGAAAATTTCACGCAATTAAATCAAGAAGCAGATGCGTGGGTAGGAGAGGAAGTCTCTCCACTGTGGCAATATGGTATAGGAGTGCGTTACCCATCTATATCTGTTGACAGTTATATTTCAAAAAGCAAATCAGCAGCTAAGGATTGGAAAAAGGCGAGTATAGGAACCAGAGCTGGGGTGCTTATAGAAAGTTTGGAGCGAGTAAGAGGTAGATTCTTTGAATTAGCATATGCTACTATGCATACTTCAGGACAGAGTTTTATGATGGCTTTTCAGGCGAGTGGTCCACATGCTGCAGATAGAGCCTTAGAAGCTATCGCAATGGGTGTGAAAGAACTCACTCGGTATCCTAAAGACTTAGCTTTTAGTAAACCATTGGGTAAATATTCACTTGATGTACATAAGAGCTGGAAACCAATTTCTAAAGGTATCGGTCTGGTGATAGGATGTTCGACATTCCCCACATGGAATACAGTCCCTGGAGTGTATGCTAATTTGATATGTGGGAATACAGCTATTGTCAAACCACACCCTAAGTCTATTTTAGCTATAGCAATATTCTTAACTGAGCTTCGCATAGTTTTGGTGGAACAAGGTTTTGATGCCAATGTGGTGCAACTCGCTGCTGATACTACTGCTAATCTTATCACTAAGGAGCTGGCCGAACATCAAGATGTAAAGTTAGTAGATTACACAGGTGGCAATGTTTTTGGTGATTACGTAGAAGGCTTGAATAAGACCGTATTCACAGAGAAGTCAGGAATTAACTCGGTCATAATAGACTCCGTAAAGGATATAAAAACTGTTGCTCAAAATATAGCCTTCTCTATAAGTCTGTACAGTGGGCAGATGTGTACTGCTCCGCAGAATATTTTTATCTCAGAAGAGATAGAAACAGAAGATGGTGTGCTAAGTTTTGATGAGGTAGCTAGCGAGATAGTAGAAGCAGTAAAGGGCGTAATCAACCATCCTAAAATGGGAGCAGGGACACTTGGCAATGTGCAAAATGATGCTACGATTAAGCGGATAAATAAACTAAAAGGAAATATTCTTTTAGCTCCACAAAAAGTAGAAAATCCAGAAGCCCCAAATGCTCGTATCCAGAGCCCTACGATTCTGGCTACTGAAGCTGAATCTCAAGTGTACAGAGAAGAATGTTTTGGTCCGTTGGTGTTTTTGGTTAAGACAGAAAATGCTATAGAATCTGTAGCAGTAGCCAGTACACTTGCCGCAGAAAAAGGAGCTATAACCTGCTTAGCCTTTAGCACAGATGCTGATACCCAAGAGTTCATAGAAGAGCAGATGAATGAGGTCTTTGTACCAGTGAGCTTCAATATGAGTGGTGGTGGATTCGTAAATCAACATGCTGCTTTTTCAGACTTTCACGTTACAGGAGGTAACCCTTCTGGTAATGCTTCATTTGCTGATGCCTCTTTCATAAACCGACGATTTGTATGGGTTGGTAATAGGAGAATGTGATGAATTATACTGTGGGGCTAAAGCCAAATAGGGAACAATACCATAGCGACAGGCTAGAGCCAAGTCAAAAATTAATGGAATGATGGAATTAATTTCACGGCGGCTTCAGCCCCGTGAAAGACCCGTTAAAATGCTGGGAGGGCAATCGGCTTTAGCCCAAACTAAAAGTCTTCTGAATATTTTGCTATTTCTTTATCAGAATTAGTGAATACACACTTCATATAAAAGACTCCGTCATCCTTTTTACTCTTGATGTATATGGTCGTATACTGCTGCCCTTTCATTTTAGCCCACTCCTCAGGAAAATAGTCTTGGAATACATTTCTGCTTACTTCTACGGTAGCATCTAGGTTGATATACTTACTAGGCACTTTCTCAAAAGTAGATGTTCCGCTAGCATCAGTAACTAGTACAGTTACATCTTCATCTAGTATTCTCTGATAGTTTAGATCGCTTGAAGTCAGATTAGAAGTCACGATTATAGAATCTCCTTGTTCGTAGATGAGTTCTGCATCAGATAATTCGTCTACAGAGGAAATGGTTTGGGTATAAGATTCTTGCTGCTTTGCACATCCTATGATGGCTAAAGAGGCAAGTAATAAGATAAGCTTTGTCGGATGTAATATTGACTTCATATATTTCACGAAGTTATATAGAATATTCTTCTATCCGATGCTAAGCTTCACTTACTCTTACTTTCTTCTTCTTTACGCGTGTATTATGAGTTTTAGCAATGGCATTTTTGAGTTGAGACTTATGAATACTTACAAAAGCAGAATCTAGTTTTATCTCTATATGCCCTACTTCAAAAGGCTTCAAGCCTGCCTGCTTCATAAATAATCCTGCTATATCACCTTTAGATATCTTGTCCTTCTTACCTCCTGTGATGTATAAAGTGGTCCATTTAGAAGGTTTTAACTCTTTACCGCCAGCAAGATTAGCATCCGGCAGTTGTGGCATATATTCAGGAAGGAGAGCACCTTTTCGGATAAGTACGTAGGCTGTTCCTTCTGCATTCATGCGAGCAGTTCTACCATTACGATGGGTGAATTCTTGCTCTTTGTGCGGCAGCTCGTAGTGCAGTATGAATTTGATCTCAGGGACATCTATACCTCTTGCGGCTAGGTCTGTAGCGAGCAAAAGTTGGTGGGTGCCATTACGAAATTTAATGAGAGCTCGCTCTCTGTCTATTTGCTCCAGTCCGCCATAGAAAAGACCGTGAGATATGTTTTTTTCGGTTAGATACTCGCTGATACCGGCTATGGTGTCTTTATAGTTACAAAAGATGATACCTGGTTTATTACCTATAGCCTTTAAGCTTTCGGCTAGTCCCTCTAGTAAGTCGCTTCCTACTACTATTTTTTTGACTTCTAGTTTTTGTAGAGCTTCGTGCAGATAGTTTATTCTTCCTGGATTATTTAATCCTACAAATGCAGGTACTTTAAATTCTTGAGTAGCGGAGGTGAGAACTTTCTTTTTTAGACTAGGCAGCGAGTCTAGTATTTCTATCATTTCACCTTCAAAACCAATTTCTAATGATTTGTCAAACTCATCCAATACGAGCATCTTAATGTGCTCCGTATCAAAAAATCCTCTACGAAGATGGTCTGCTACTCTCCCCGGTGTACCCACTAGTATCGTAGGTCTGGTATCCATATCTCTACGGTCTTGAGAGCCACTTCTGCCACCATATACTACGTTGGTTTTGTAGCCGGTGCCCATATCACGGAGTACTTGCTCTATCTGTATGGCTAGTTCACGAGTAGGAGCTATGATGATAGCTTGCACCTCGCTTATTTCAGGGTTTAAATCTGCTATGAGCGGCATTAGAAAAGCGACTGTCTTACCTGTACCTGTAGGAGATAGGAGTACAGTTCCTTCGTTTTTGGCTATCACCGTTTTAGCCTCTATCTGCATAGGGTTTAATCGCTCTATGCCTAGTTTAGACAGTATTTCTGCTTCGGTTTTGATGCCTGATATCATTGCGGCAAAGGTAGTGAAGAGTCTGTTGTTTATTTCGGGGTATTTGATTTATCCCTTTCCAATACTTGGCAGGAGTAAAACAATATCATTAAGTAATTAATAAGAGGGAGGATTGAAGCTGTTTATTCCGCAGAGCAGAATACTTATTGAACTTAACAGATGTAAGGATGAATTACTAAACGTCTCCCTTATCTAGGATGTACTAATTCTTTGGAATATTTATAATGTCGTGTTTGCAGTAGGCAGATTTTAAAACTTTAGTGCTTAAGCCTAATATGTGCTCATTATCCTTTGCTTGAGCATCGTGACAATCCTACGATTGTAAGCGGCCATATCAGAGGTATATATCCCATAATCTTCTAGTGTTAGCATTCCAATGACTGCCCCAATTAATTGGTTTTTGAAACTCAGGTCTTTTTGGAAGATTTGATTCAGCTTCTCTTCTTTTTCCTCAAGACTAAGTTCTGTAAAGCGAGCTTTGTTTTTGATAAGAGATTGGTGGAATATGCAAAGAAGAATATCATGTTGAAATTTCAAAATAGGACGTAATGTATCGTTTTGATACTGTTCCATCTCTGAAGTATTCAGGTCTTGTTTGATGGTTTTAATTTTGGGACGTAGCTTCAGTAGATCTTCGGTGCGGTTCATTTTCTTAATCAACCTTTCTGAGCACCATTAGTTCATTGTGGTCCTTGTCTTGTAGCGTTAGTTTAAGTTCTTTGAGCTTGTAGTACTCTACTTTACTTAAAGCCTGACCAAAGGCATTTGTTATTCTCATATCCTCGCACATCATCTTGGTGCTGGCTAATATTCCAAATTTCAGGTCAGTATCTGTAAGTATTTCTATGCCGCCATGGATATTATTGCATCCGTCATTTCCAGAGAAACTCTTATTTTGTCTATCTATCTGCAGTGTCGGATGTTTTTGAGACATTTCGTCAGAGTAATCTACTCCGTGAAGCGAATGCAGTTTCCAAACATTAGATAATTGAGCTATGTCAGTATTTTGTGTTTGTTCTTTTGTCACTTGGCAGGCGGATAGAATTGCTAGGTATATGAGTACGTATTTCATTGTGGTGAAACGAAGATAGGAAACTAAAAACTTTTTTAAAGTAGGGTTTGCCGCCTACGTGCCACACATTATGATGTACTGCACCTTTTATAGGTAGAAATATCTTTTGGTCAGAAGCTAGGTTATCAAAATTAGCTTTACCGTAAGCGAACTGGATATGAATATCCGCTGTGCCGTGGGCCACGAGCACAGGTTGTTGTATATTCTTTGCACTGTTTTGTGGAGAGACTTCTTCAGGTTTGAAGTGTGCTATTTCGCTTGCTCTGTAGAGAGCGTATTGATTTACGAACGGAATGCTAAAACCAAACATTCGCTCAGAGTAGTCGTCTACTATGGTGGTGAATTCACTAAATGTACTTTCTATGATACCAAATTTCAGTCTTGGATCTATGGCAAGCGTTTGCAAGGCGATAGCCCCACCGAGTGACTGTCCCCAAACTCCAATATTGCTATCCACTCCTTTTGTAAGTAGATAGTCTAACGCTTTTTGTACATCGTACTTTTCGTAGTATCCGTAGGTACAGTATTCTCCGTCACTCTCCCCGTGTGCTCTCAGATCTAGTGCTAGCGTATTGTATCCTTTGTCGTTGAGTTTGGCGGCTAATGTTGTGAAATGCTCTTTATATCCACGGATACCGTGCAGTAGAATTATAGTTCCTAGTTCGTGAGTAGTAGTCTTGCCAAAGAGAGCAGCGAGTGTGTCACTATTAGCCCCAGCGAATCTTACAAGCTCTTGATTATGTGGGACAGATGATTTACGGATACTTGCTCCTTTACAAGGGTGAGTATCTACTATAATTTTAGGCAATGCAAAGTGCACTACAATAAAAAGACTTATTAAGCAAAGTACTATGCCTGTTTTAAACCACCTGAACCTGATGATACGAATGTACCGTGTGAACTCCTTGA
>Ga0136555_1000922_pt1 | contig 11145 bp, 10 predicted proteins | sample AntRauTorckE5432_FD_104927 | JGI IMG/M metagenome (GOLD analysis project Ga0136555, IMG submission 104927) | Saline lake microbial communities from Rauer Islands, Antarctica - Metagenome Torckler E5 #432 | ecosystem: Environmental > Aquatic > Non-marine Saline and Alkaline > Saline | place...
CAACCCTAACCCTAACCCTAACCCTAAGCATTCCGCAACGGCTGACACATCCCGCAACGGTTGAAGCCACCGATACGGACGGGTCGGAGTGCTGACGACCCGCACTGTGCAGGTCGAGTGGTGTGGACCCGCCATATGAAAAAAGTATGGTTTTCGATAATTGCATGTAATGTCACTCGACAATCTCAAGCTCAACTATGCCAAGTTCATGTATGCAAAAGGCGGATCGCTCGCAAAACGAGACCTCTACGAGCATTGGAAAGACGAGATGGATGCAGGCCGTCAACCCTTTGAAATGAGACGCTGTCGAAACCTTGATAGCGCCAAACAATCGCTACGCCGCAAGATGTATGCACTGCGCAAGGCTGAGGAGGAACAGGATCATCTTTTGAGTCTCATCAGAGACGCCGAGAATAGTCAGGATTAATAATAAAGATAATGAACCAAATCATACGTGACGCCTACATCGATCCTAAAAGAGGGTTCGTCTCTGCTGCAACGCTATTTAACAGACTTAGAGGGGCACATCCTACGCTCAAATTGGAAGACGTGAAGGATGTATTAGACCGAATCGATCGGAAGCAGCAATTTCAACCCATCCCAAAGCCCAAATTTGATACGATCAGTGCATCCAAGCCACGCGATGCTTATCAGATCGACCTCGCTGACTTTTCACAACTGAAACGGCAAAACGACAACTCATCCTTCATCTTTGTCTGTATTGACGTTCACTCTCGCTACGCTCTTTGGCTGCCTTGTAAAACAAAGAGCATCAGAGACGTCAGAGCCTGTTTAAAAGCAGTGTTTGCAACCATGGGTCACCCCAAGAATATTACGACAGATTTCGAGTCGTCTATCCTCTCCAATGAGGTTCAAGATTGGCTCACTTCGCTCGGTATTTCTCATTGGGCCGTCACAGGAGTGTACAAGCGCAACAACGCTATGGCTGAGCGTAACATACGTACTCTACGCGAGATGTTGACGAAAATGATGGCAACACTCGGTACAAGACGCTACATTGGCCCTCTTCTCGCTGCAGCCAATGAGAACTACAACAGCAAAATTCATCGCATGATCAAGGCAACACCTCACAACGTCTTTAATGGTGTCGATAAGTCACAGCAGATACCGATTCATCAGCTGCACAGCATTCCTATCGGAGCCAAGGTGCGAGTCTCAAAGATCGATGGCTTCAAAGACCCACTCGCCAAACAGTCGGCTTTGAAAAAGTGGACCAAGTCAATCTATACTGTCATTGGATTTGAAAGGCGTCGCTATATCTGTAAGAGTGACGATACAGACGCCATCACAAAGCGAATGGGCTATGAACTGCAAGTCATTCCATCTGATACTGTAACTCTATACCCGTCAAAGAACTCGGTGTACACTGCCAAACCACAGAGCGGCAAGGCAGCTCGCGCCGAAAGAACTGCACTGCAAAACGAAGCGGCATTGCGTCGTGATGAAATCGATACGGCTAACGTCCAACCGTCAACGCGTAGTGCTCAACGTCAACCTGACGATCAATCAAGGTTCGGTATTGACAAACTCCTCGCCAAACGGAAACGAAACGGTCATATCGAGTATCGCGTTAAGTGGTACGGATACACTGAACCCACGTGGGAACCGCGAACCTTTTTGAGCAACCCGAGAAAGTCGAAACTGTCTCGTCACGCCTTTACAGAGTTGGAGCGAGAATACAACGCGAATAATTAAAGATTTCATAATAAAGATAATGGATAATTATATCTACGTGACGTTTGCATCCAACGACCCTACCCGTCCATTGGGTTCAACGCCTTCAGACTTTAGCAACACTCTGTCCGATCCTATTCGCTTCGATGGGGCTATGCAAGTGGCTTTAGCGGCCATCACGTTTAGACCGTCTGTGAGCGGGAAGATTGTGCTTGTCAACTCGAGCATTGCACAGCAAAGTGTGGTTGTAGGGTCGCAATACACGCAGGAGATTCGTCGATTCATTCTCCCTACGGTAGAGGAGGCTGACTTGGACTTGGTCAACTACGAGCCGCAGAACCTGCAATTTGTGCCTGCAGCTACAGGAACCGAACTCAACTATGTCGAAGTTACTGTTACTGATCAGGATGGGGGCTTTCTACCCATGGAAGAAAGTGGTGTTACATTTGTCACGTTTGCGCTGAGACGCGTATAATTATGTGGATCTGACAATATGTTATGAGATGAAGGTACCCGCTCATCAGTGGAAGGAACCGACCAAATATGACCATCTTGCTGCGATGAATGGCGACGGTGTCGTGGCTTATCATTCCATGCAACACGGCGCGGGATTTTGGGGCTCTGTTGGTCATTGGATCAAGAATGTTGGTGGCCGAGCTCTCAAGGCGGGTGCGTCGAAGTTTATTCAGGGGGTCAAGAAGGGCGATGTGATCGGTGGTATTAAGGAAGGCGCTCATGCAGCACTTGACAGCGCCGCCAAGGACACGGTCAAAGAAGCACACAAACAGATGCGAAACATCAGACGCCCTTTCTAAAGTAAAATTTTTATGGTATCCGACTTTATCATGTCATGTCCATCTTACATCGCGAGTCCGAACCCGTTCACACCCTCATCAGTAAGGGGATGCATGACGTCCATGGAACCAATGTCGACATTGCGGAAAATGATGTGTGGAACGTGATTCAAGCGTCTGAGAGTGTTGCAGCGTCAGGAGAAGGGTCGATTCTGACTTTTCCACTCCCCGCCGTTACGAACCAATTGACACTCCTCAAAGACTCGTGGATTCGTGTGCAAGGCTACTATCTACTCGCCGCGGACTGCATTCCTTCAGTACCAACAAATGCGAGCGTTTCCGTCCCACCTTTTCTGTCTACTGTCATCTTCTCTACATACGAGCTGACAATCAATGGTACCGTGGTACGCGCCAACACGGATTCGCTCACGCCGTACGCGACATTGATTTCCAATCTCATGAATCAGGAATATGGCGAGTTTGCGACGCAAGACTTTACGCAGGGCAACATCTACGACACAACCGATCAAGGCTTTACCGACAACTACTCACTGAACCTCGGCGCAGCAGCCCGTCGAACTCTTTACCTCGCAGGTACTGCTGTAACAAGCCCGACGCGAACATTTAGCATGACGGTCAAGTTCTCCGACATTTTCGACTGCCCCGATGCAATCCCACCAAATTCTGAGATTCGTCTCGCAGTGACGCGTAACCAAAACACGTGTCTTATTCAGGGCTCTGCAACCGACGTTGGCACAGTCGACCCTATCTATAAGATGACTGCCGCTACTTGGATGGTACGACGGCTTCGTCTGACTGAAGCAGCTGCGTCTGCATTGGACATGTCTTGGGAGAAACGTGCCGCGCGTATGAACTTCCAACGCATCCGTCAAACGTCCCGACTCATCTCGACAGGAGCCACATCGCTTCAAGTGAACAACGTCCTCCCCGGATCGCGCCCCTCACGTGTCGTTGTAGCAGTCATACCGACAATCCACATGACTTCTGCGGCGAGTCCATATTACGGATGCACTCTTGAAGGCAATACTGTTATGACCGACATCTACCTGACATTGGACGGGTCGCGCCGCTATCCATTGCAAAGCTTCTCACAGCTGAGGTACGCCAACCTCACACACACGCTTTCACTGTCGGAACAATACGAAATGTACAAGGCATGTGCAAGAGTCTCTCCCGCACTCCCCGCATCACAGCTTACCAATCTGAACTTCTATTTCTTTGACACGTCGCGTAGCGGCGATTCAAGCGGACGGGTGTGGGATAAGGTGGAAGATGTCGCTATTCAGTTCCATGCAAATCTCTCTGCAGCCCTCACCGCCAATCATAGCGTGATGGTATTTTCGTTTACCAATGCGGTTTGTGAAATCGAACACACGGGCGCCGTGACCGTTACCATGTAAAATTTCGCTTCTTATACAATAAAAATGACCTCAAATCAACAACTTGAAATATGGTGCCGAAGGGTACCCGACTTTGTAGGTGTTTTCTGTTCGTCCGACCTCCCCGTCCCCTTTGAAGGAGTTTTAATCACCAATTATAGCCCCTGCGACACGTACGGAACTCATTGGCTACAAATGACCAAGCAAGGCTCGACACTGTTCTATTTTGACAGTTATGGGCTGCCACCCGACAATGGATTAGAAAAACGGTTTATTAATGTACATCCGCCACCATTTCATGAATGGTTTGAAGCGATAGGTGTTGAAAGAGTCGAATACAATGCTACAGACTTGCAAAGCATCAACACGGATGTGTGCGGTCAGTATAGCTGCTATGCTGCCCTACATGGACTACCTGCATCGAATCGCGGTGCATGGTCATGGGTCAGTTCTGACACACGGTTAAACGACCGCATCATTGCGCGTCTCGTTACAATGCCGCCGCAATAAGCGGAAGAGCGACCTTGGCAACATCTCCCAAGAATCCTCGACCCTGCTGCGATTGAATTAGCCGTCGCTTGGTGCGAATGGCAGCATTTCGCGACGCGACCTTGGCGTGTCGCTTTGCATCAGCAGGCTTTGGTCGCATATGCCGCGCACCTGTAGAGACAGCGCGAATAAAGTCGTCGTTTGCGTGTTGTAGCAGTGCATCAACTTGCGGCCTTGTTCCATGGACAATCAACTCAAAGTGGGGCTTATGCTTTACAAAATTGAGCAGCTGTTTGTCCGACTCCATCTCATGCCTTACAGCTGTTCCACATAATTCGTAGCTCGACTCAACGGGTCGGCCTTTTCTCTCTTAAGGCGGCGCAGCAATGCTTTAGCACCTTCAACGTCTCCCGACTCGGCGAGGTCCATAGCAATTCGAATAGGGTCCAACCCATCACCTGTTTGGCGTCGTCGTCGACCGCTGCGCCGTGGTGTAGCAGCAGCTGCTTGGGGGGATGGTGACGCTGCTGCTGCTTCAGAAACAGTAGGTTTTGCAGCACTAAGCTTGGTGGCCACGTTCGCAAACGATGGAATAGTCGCCAATCGTAGCTTGTCGAGGTTGACTGCTTGTTCACGACTCAATGCTGTTTGTCTCTGTAGTTCTGTCTCTGCTGACCTCAACAGCTGCTCGGTGTTGGCTGCCGCAGCGCTCTGATCTCTTAAGAGCTGTTCCGCGGTGGTATTGGCGGCGTCTTGTCTTGCCCATTGAGCTGCTTGTTCTCGCATCTGAGATGCTTGTTGCGCCATACCCTGCTGCTCCATCGCCAAGGCTTGAGCCTGCATAGGCGTCAAATCATTGACACTAACACCTGTAGGTAGAACTGCCCCGCCTAACGCTTCTTCCACCTCGGCGCGTCTTGTTCGAGCCAAACGGTACAACCGAGCCTGTTCACTCCGAATATTCGCTACAACCTTTGACAGTCTCGGCTTCTTGTCCTTGGAGTTCTTGGGTCGTCCGCGGCGTTGTGACCCGCTCTCGGTGATTTTATATGTTGGGATCTTCATGTCATGAAAGAGGCCCATCCTAAAAATTTCGGAATTAATGATCAATAATTAGGGAACAATGTCGAGCAGGTCGAGTAAAAATAGTCAACAAATTACTAACAATTCCTCAAAAAGTCGTAACAATGTGCAGCTGCAGCATCCCTCTCGCGGGATCGTCGCGGCTGCCTCGGGGCGGGGTAAGACCCGATGGATGGTGGACCGTGTCTTGGATCCTCAGAGCCCGTGGAAACAGGTTCATGTATTCTGCGACGAGCTGAGTGCAGATCAGAGCGAGTATCAACGTCTCCAAGACCAATTCAAAGGACCTGTAACGATGCACACGGGTCTACCGAAGAACGAAGATGATGAGAGCGCCTTGTTGGCTCAACTGAGTGACAGCCGTATCCCCAAGGTGTGCATTGTCGACGATTTGATGGAACAGAGTGAACGTGGTCGACCCCAACAGTTCCTGTCCAAGCTGTATACGAGTGGGCGACACTTGAACTGCTCGGTGTACCAATTGCTGCAACGGTTCCATAGCAGCCGAAGCAACCGACTCAATGCCGAATACATCATCTGTGGGTCGATCCCCGCGGATGCATCGGCGTTGGCGACGATCGCGAGGCAAATCGATCCTGAAGATGGTGGCAAACACATTCTGCAGTGTTGGCGGCAAGCTACATCCAAACCCTACGGATTCTTAGTGATTGATTTACACACTCCCGATTCAAGGCTTCGTTTGAGAGACACTGAGTTGGATACGATTTTCGCTGAGAAAAAATAAGGTTTTCGTCATTGATAATAATGGAACGATTCATCAAAGAGATTCTTCAAAACAAGAATTTCTTCAATCGTGACATAGCGATTGTCAAAGTGCACAACAAGTTATACAAACGATTCTATTGCATGGATCACATCAACAAACACAATTTCCAAACCGAACATGAGGTTTACGATCATGTCAAGGCTATTGTCGATTTGGACGGTATCGTAAACGATTTGATTCGGCGAGGATTTGACCATCTCCGAGCGAGTCTGTTTGTGTACTCAACCTACATACGAGCACCGTGGCGTGGTGCACAGATGGAGCGGCAACTGCACAAGCTTCTAAACGATATTGGAGTACCGTGTCGTCACGCGTCTCTCGATGAGGATATCCACGGCGTGGATCTGATTTGTGACGATTTTGCCATTCAACTGAAGTCGATTTCATTCCTCCACATGTCCTCGGACCGCCAAAAGTACACTCGAGACAGGATTGCACAGTGGGAGGCAAAGCATGGCAAAAGGGTGTATCTGATCTACTATGAGCGCTACAAAGGGTTTACCAATCTTGATGAGATACTAACACCCGCTCAGAGAAAGAGGGAAAGGGATTTATGGTTTAATAAAGTTTATAATTAATTATTTCTGTAGTTTCCAAAGGGTAGATAGGTTCCATCAGCATGTAAGAACCCCTTTTCAGCATAACGATCGGGGATTACGACACGCGGGTTCTCAGTGCATAGGACGCCTGTTCTCAGATCTGCATCCTTACCGCGAATGCTTGTATGACCCAAGCGAGGCTGCATGGCTTTGTAAGATGTACCATTAGCATGCCAATCTTCATAAGCTGTCGATTCGGCCGCCTCGGATCGTTGCCGTTTCATGATACCGCGGCATGTCACCTTGGTGGGTGCCTTTAAGTTTGATTCGGTAGGAGTCGCGTCGGTCAACTTGTAGTTTTTAGGCCCAACGCAAATCACCTCACTCAAGATGCTTGGCAATCCCTTATACTTTTGTTGCAAGGCGTCACAAATCTCGCAGCCTTTGCAGTCTTTGCTGCAACGACCCCACGAGTCGGGAACAGGACGCTCACATTCGAGAGTCCACGGACGCTTTGTGTTATCTGTGAGTTTTCCGAGGTCGTGCCACTCGGGGAACACCCCGTTGTGGACAAACATGTCTCCGTTCTTCTTTTGAAACTCAATCCATGCATCTGTCACACCCTCACCCTCCATATGAAGTATGTACGAGTCTGTATCGGTATAGACCTCGTTGACTGTAAAACCTTGAGGTTCAAGAGCGTCTGTGATACGATCAAGACTGATTCGCATCATGAGCTTCGAGAGATCGTAGATGGCGATACCGATTTGCGACGGTAAATCTTCTGTTATGGTGCCTTTGGATTTTGCAAAGTATCGCAGATCGCCATAGGTGACGTCGAACAGATTACTACACGCTCGACGCTTCTTTCGGAGCTGTTCGGGTGTCAACTCTTCAGAGCATACCTCCATGGATATGTGTGACGCTTTGTTTTGCATTGTGAATCCCGGTATACCGTTGGCAATCAGTTTTAGTAGCTGATTCTCAGACTTTGTCTCGGCGGCGCGCCTCATTTCATCCAACTCATCGAGGACTGCCTTCATCGCCCAACTGTGCTTATAGGAAGCAGCCCCATGAAGCTTGGTGATTTTGAAGTATCCTCTCTCGAGATAATAGGACAGAGCGATTGCACTGATACTAATGCGCTTAGGTAGTAAATCAGCCACAAGACGATTACCTGACACTCCCTCTTTCCGTTCATGACGGTTCAGCTGCTCAGTGGAGAGCTCGGATAGTAAGATGTCACGTGGACGAGGACAGATAGGATACCTTCCATTGATGTCGTGAACATGTCGACAATTTGAACAGCTCACTGTAAACTCGTTGTGCAGTTTGCAACAATAGTGGATGTCACAGTCAATGGTATGTCCGATCTTCTCATTAATCAACTCTGAGTAGTGCGGCATGTCGGTAGTCAAACGCTTCAGCTCGTCTTGATCCGTTATATACTTATGGTCACCAAATGGCATTTGAAATTTTCGTATGGTCGATGGGTACAACCCTGTCTGATCCGTATAGTCAAGCACCGACTCGGGTTTGGAAGGATCATAGTCGGATAGCAGCGGATGGTTCGCTTTGGCATAGACTTGCCCAACGGAGCAGAAACCCCCCGACTTGCCCTGCTGCCAAATTTCCCATACTTCCTGATTAGGGGGTGTCTCGAGAATCTCGTTTTGCTCTTTCAAGCGTTTTAGCATGTGGTGATACCCCATACTCGAAATAGTAACAAAGTTAAAAGGATCCAATCGTCCAAGTTTCCACATGTTTCGTTGCAGATTCAGAGAGATGTCGGCAAGTAGCAGCGTGTCGACCATGCAATAAAACTCCATATAGTCCTTGAATGTGGGTTTTCCGAGACGTGTCAGGGTGTTGTGAACGCGTTGGGCGTATTGATATTCCTCTTCCGAGACGTTTCCTTGTCTGAGCTTGCTGTAAAACGTCTCGATCGGGGGGAAGTCGGTACGATCTGCCCACTCTTCGTATGGTAACTCGTATGGATAGACACCCTTGCGTTGAGCGATTTCAAAGAGTTCATCGTCTTGAATCGCTTGTCGCATCAGAGGAAAGCTTTTGAGCTCTTTCGCGAGCGTGTCGAGTGAGGCTTTGCGGAATTTCAGAGTATCGAGAAATTTTAGAGGGATCCCACATAAGGTCTTCTTTGTAATATACCGAGGTGTGGAGTCAAATTGAGTCGCATCGGTATGCTTTTCGCAGTCTTTCGCGGCCTTGGCGCATCTCTTTCCTTTGATGATTGCGGGACACTGAGAAAGGCTCTCCTCTCGATACTTCCTCATGCTAAAGGACAGCCAATTCGTCGCCGTCTTGGACAAGACGTTTGTAATTTCAAACTTCTCTCCTGCACAATCGTCACACGGACATTCGGGTATACGGTTGATTATGTTTGATAAATCGTCTTGAATCCTCACCCAATCATAGCCCGAACCATTATGGAATAGAATGGGAATGGTTCGCATAACCCGTTTCTTGAAGTTACAGGGGCTGCATAGCGGTTCGCGGTATGTCCATGCACCGGGTTCCATATTGTGATCGTGATCGGGTACAAGACTTCCATAGCCGACATCCTGCTTACATGATGGGCAGACACCTTTGCATTTCTTACGATCGTCGTCGAACTTTTGCTCCTGTTCTTTAGACATGGCTTTTCGTAGATCGCGTGAACGTTGCAGCTTCAGACGTTTGACACTTTCTGCGAAGTGTCCCACAAGTTGCATTAGCTCTTTGACGACCTGTCCCTTGACTGTAGATGCGAACATTACAGGCTCGCCTTCTTGGGTAGGTTTGTGCATACTTACCAACCTTCCTGTTGCAGGTGAATAGGCCGTGACGCATGCACCGATAACCTCTTGACGTTCGACACCGCTCGATTCGAGGTCTGCAACGATCACGATATCGTTCATGTCAGCGTATGCTGCATCGGTTGGTTCACATGGCGTCTCTTTGAACTTGCGTTTCAGATTTGGCTCCTCACAGCCACAGCATAGCATGGCACTCTCATTAGACCAAATATGTCCACACTGAGTGCACGGATAAGACTTGTTGTGATTGTGACTCATAAGTGGAGATATTCCGTTACGTAGACCTACGAAATGCGCTTCTCCGTCAGAAGATTCTGTAAGAAGCACTTGCGATTCTACGGTACCGTCAGGATTGTTTGAAGGACGCATTAGTCGTGGGAACTCGCCATCGCTCCAAGCTTCCCAAACCGAGACCTTACAGGTTGGATTCTTTGCTTCGAATAGATCGATTTGCCCTTCGTCTACACATCCTTCGATAAGCATAGAGACGTCTAACCCGTTTAGTTCCTGCTTAAAGCGTGTCTTGGGTATCACCAATCGTCCATCCTTCACCTTGTACCCACTACTGACAAGGTTGGGGTTGCTTGGGTTGATGTAATGTGGGGTAAGGAATGCATTGAGAAAGCAGCTATCAGGAAGATGCTTCTTCGGTTTGGAGTCGACGATCCCATGACTCGAGTGGGGCCATCGCTGTTTTGCGTCCGACGTTCCTGTCCATGCCCCTGCGAGATTGATTCCATCATTACGGTTAAGTGTTAGCGATATATTACTTATACCGATCTGTGTTTGACCGCTTGCAGTGTTGGTGAGTTTGTCGATGGTTGTGATGAGCGATGATAGCCAATCATTGACAAAGGATCTAACGCCACCTTTGAAAGTCCCTCGACGGTCCTTCGCCATCAAATGACGCTTTACAGAAGTCTTAACCTGAATCGTCGAGATGTAGAGTGTGGCATCGGGCCCCTCACCACCTTCTGTCGGAGCGTTCTGCTTGATATTGACCACTTGAATGTAGCCGTGTGCAGCACGAGCATAAGGCCAATCGGGTGGAATCAACTCCATCAATGCATTCTTGAGCGGATCGGTATAGTTGCTGCGTAGCTCTTCGACCGTCCTTGCCTTAGGAATTAAAGCCTCGTCGATTTCTTGAACTTGAGGGTTACGTACTCCATATTTGAACTCTAACCCATCAAGATGCCTCGGTAAGTATGTACCAATCGACAGGCGAAGCGTTTCACCCTCGTCATCGAGTGTGTATGTGAACGGTACTTCACCATTCTTCTTGAGACGCAAACTCCCTGACTGAATAGGGTCAGCATCAGTCACTTCGATGAGATCCTCCATGTATGACATGTAAGGAATATGTAATTTTTTCTGTTTGCGATGGGAATCGACAGTACTGCTGACACGAGGGAAAAATCTTCGTGAACATTCTAACGTGACGACCTGCACAGTGCGGGTCCACACCACTCGACCTGCACAGTGCGGGTCGTCAGCACTCCGACCCGTCCGTATCGGTGGCTTCAACCGTTGCGGGATGTG
>Ga0136555_1000926_pt1 | contig 11122 bp, 13 predicted proteins | sample AntRauTorckE5432_FD_104927 | JGI IMG/M metagenome (GOLD analysis project Ga0136555, IMG submission 104927) | Saline lake microbial communities from Rauer Islands, Antarctica - Metagenome Torckler E5 #432 | ecosystem: Environmental > Aquatic > Non-marine Saline and Alkaline > Saline | place...
CCGAAACGCGAGAAAGCGTACGGTTCGCCCGCGTAGTCCGGGGCGAGGCCAGCGGTTAGGGCGTCGAAGTCGGTCGTAAAGTTTTGGGTTAATTTTGGCATCAGCACAATTTGCTTATCTCTTAGTTAAAAACGGTGCGATTGATAACCGCACTTGTGTTTAGGGTCCTAAGCTACCCGTGTAAGTGCTCGGAGAAAAATTCCCCTCGCACCGTTTGCGTCGCGGTCGAGGCCATTGATTGTCTTGGCCCCTCCCACTTGTTTGATCTCACCGGTACGTGAATCCGTCTTTGATGTGTAGGCTTCGTTGACACGCACCAACGTCTTGCCGTACTTTCGACACAGCCACTCAAGGCGTTGCCCGAATTTAAAGAACGACATCGACAGCATCGCTCGGACAGTGCCACGACGTATCTTCCGATTCTTGCTCTTCTTTGACATCTGCGACGTCTCAAAGGTAGGTAGCAATATCACGTCGTGGTTACGAATAAGGTCGATTCCGACACGCCAGTGTAGATCGTCTACTAGGTCGTGCATCCGATTGGCGATCTTATTCATTTTCTTCTGGCATTGTCGCAGTCGATCCTTAACCCACTGGGCGTGCAGGTTTGGAAGCTTGTCCCTAACAGATCGCCAGTAGTCGTGCTTGTCACTCAACTTCTGTAGCTCATCCTTGAACCCGTCTCCGTATTTGATGCAGTCATCAGCACCGAATACGGTCGCAAATGTCCGTACGCCGGGATCGACAGCCGCTACTTTGTTTCCCGCTTGGCTTTCGCTTAAAAGCGTTAATTGCTGCTTAAAGGAAACAAAATAACGACCACGTTCCAGTGTCACGCGAACAGTCTGCCCTTTAACATCACCCAACTCCTCCGTTATGTGCGTAGTACCGAGTGCCCGTGGAAATATCTGCCCACCATCAGCACACCGCTGAACCGTAAACCCTTGCCTTGCATCCTTCCGTGACTTGAATCTAATCTTGGCTCGGTCACCCGTCTTCCACTTGCGGATGCACCTGCGGAGCGTATCAAAAGCCAAGTTAACTGCTTCGTCGCACACGGTGGACACGAATGTCGCGTCTTCAAAACCAGCCCACCGTAGCCGCAGCTCCTCACGGATCTGCTGCTTTAGCTTTGCTTGGTCAGGCTTGCCTGCGTTGATCGCCACGACGGCCATGTTGTACGCCGTCCGGTGTAGACCGCAGAGGTCTCGCCACTGCGACTCCCGCTCAGGAAAAACTCTAACTTTCCTTGCGACTACGACGATTTTGGCTTCGCTTCCCGTGATAGCTGGCGATGAAACTTGTAATGAATCCGACAAGTTCGGATGTGTCGAATCCCTCTGTGCTATCACTTTTCTCCATCTCGATAACGGAGCCCCCGTGCAGTTCGATTGCCCAGCGGATAAACGGCAGTCCCGATCTAGCGAGCCGATCGCCGGTGGACACCACAACACTGACTGGAGTTCCTGACAGAGATCGCTCCAGTAAGGCTCTAAAGCTCTTTCGCTTGAAATTAAAGCCAGATCCAATGTCGCTGACGACTTGGATACTTGGATATGCTGCTCGGATGATCGCCTCTTGCGTGACGAGTGACGACTTTTGTTTGGCGGAGCTGACACGGCAATAACCGATTGTTTCGATGTCTGTTTCAATCCACACACGGTAATGGCCTCCTTTCGTCCTCTCAACTTTTTCGTATTTACCATCCCTAATCCAGTTGCCGATTGTTATTCGGCTCACGCCGTGCTTTTTGGCTAGCCAGCCTGCTTTCTTCCACATGTCGCGAGTTTATCGTTCTTATCGGTTTAAGTCAACTGTGCCACTGCATTGCCTCCCAGGCTAAGAACTCGCAGACGATTCCTCTTCGCACGGCCCGATTGGTATGCGAATCAGGCAGCCTTCATCGTCTATGCCTAACGCATACGCCGCGAATTCTGCCGCTACGATTGGTATGTCTTCCCACAGCACGCCGCCCAGCCCTAGCACGCAATCAGCGCTCGAGCTTGCACTGACGCTAATGCTACTCTCCGACACGCTACTGCCGCCGCTCGAAATCTCGCTGACGGAACTCGCCGAACTACTCGCCGAACTCCCGCCGCTACTCTCGCTGCTCGCCGACGACGAAGCACTGCTCTCGCTGACCGATACGCTCGAACTCTCGCTCGCCGAACTGTTACTCACCGAACTCGCGGAACTGTTACTCGCCGAACTCCCGCCGCTGCTCGTTGACGCGCTGCTGGCACTCACCAACGACTCCGAAGAGCCGCTCGCGCTCACGCTGCTGCTGCTCTTCTCCGTAAACGGACAGCAAACGAGCGTGTACCACTGACCACGCTTGCTATCCTTGCCCGCCACGTGGTACAGCCAAATCACCGTTTCATGGGGCACGTACGGAGTACTGTCGATGCCGTCGCCCTCCCACAGATTCAACACGTAATCGTGCGGATCATCTTCATTGTCCGGCGGAATGATCTCAGGCGACCAGTCCTCATAGCCTGCCTCTTCGGTGTAGTTAATCCGCACGAATTTCACAGGGAACTTGTTCGCGCCGCTCGCCTCGCCCGGGTAACTGCCGTCGTAGTCGTAGCACGTCACCGCGTGCCGAATGCGGGCCGGGTTCAGCGGGTGCCACTTGCCCGACTGCTCGGAGTAGACACAGAAATCACGCTCATCCTCGTCAATCAAACGGCCGTCGTCAGCGAAAATCGAGTCGGTAAGCGTGTCATTGTCCGTGTCGCGAAACACGTTCAGCAGGGCGTCGTAGAACTGCACCACTCCATCGCGGTTGTGGAACCCCGACGAATCCTGTGGGTCCGGCCCGACTGGCTGCGAGAAGCGAACAAAGCGAATGCGAGCAAATGACCGAATGTAATGCCGGAGGCCCGACGTCAGCCGCTCCACAACCTTCTGCAACTTCGTCGTTTCAGAAATCGACGGCGGTCGGTCCATATCGGGGCGTTTGAACCGCACGTTGCGATCGTTTTGCCGCGAGTTTTCATTGAATGATGCCATCGGTCGCCTAAGAAATCAAATCAGCAAAAGTTGCCGATGACGGATATAATTCGCTGGAATCCTCATCGAGTAATCGCCACCAGCCCTTCGGGCCACGAAAATAATTCCAGCCGTAGTACGTCTGCGGGAGAGGCGCGCCGGTTGTATTAGCGATGTCAATCGCCCGCTCGGAAAATCGGTGCTCCAACGTCCACGAAATTGACCCGTCAGTCGATAACTTAAAGCCGATCTCGGCCCCGAGGTACATCAGGCAGCCATCTTCCGCGCCCTCGAACACGCCGTCGTTGAGGTGCCCCACATTGGCTCGAATCGCTGCGAACGGAATCGATGTCAGACGATGAAAGGAAATCACATGTTCAATTGTGGGGATAACTTGGCCAGCCGAAATGTCTTCCTGCTGAACCGTCTCGCCCGGTGCTTGATACTCCCATCGCACTTGATTAGACGGCAGCGACATGAACTCACCACCAATAGAATAACGGCGAGACAGCAAGTCAGAAGGATCGACATCTTCTCCGTCGTAACTAAGCGTTCGATATTGAATCTCCGCCATGCCGGATTCAGAGCCGCTGTAAGTGGCCACACTGCCGCCACACGAGGGCATGGGATCTGGCGAATTAGTGCCGAATGTCGCCGTATCGGCGTACAGATACGAAACGCCCGGATACGCACCAGGCAATGCAGGAGCCACCGGGAACAACTCGGAAATAAGGGCATCGATCGACGCCCAGTCGAAAGTTACCCGTCGATCAGATTCGCGTGTATCGCGACCCGCTCGAATCTTCGGAGAACCCGGCAGATCGTAGACGTTAATTGTGCCGCCCTGAATCGCTTTACCCACAGTTCCATACCCCCTTCAGCGGCAAGTTTGCCAAATGCGAGTGTCAATCCCTCAGCCCAAGGGACTAAGCTGATTGATTCTCGGTCCACGCACCGTTGCCAACGAAGTTCACTTCGTACGGAATCGGCGTGCCTTCCTCGACGTCCGTCTGCACGTTGATCGTGTTAATCGTGACCGGAACGATGTGCCAGAGAGAAGCATTGACGTAGAGCAGCAGCGTCACGTCATCGCCTACCTCGAAATAGTTCTCAAGGTTATCGTCAGGGTCGATGTACCCGCGAAATGAGCCGTTGTGGCGTTTCGTGCCGCCGACGGTCCGCATAAACCCGTTCGTATTACACGAAGCGTATTCGTGCGTCTTGCTCTCGCGCGTCCAATCCCAACCGCCGGACTCGACAACGCACGAGGCTCCGATCAATACCTTCGAGAATTTTCCTGTTATAGCCGGCATGGCAATCTCCGTTTATGAGAATCGCCACTGTGCCCCCGGCAGAATTCGAGTGAGTGTGTCGTTACTATGCTAGATTCGACGGAGAATGGTCAAAGTAGGATCACTTCGACCACCACACATTCAGCGATTTAAGCGCTTCCTGCGTTGCGTTTACTCCCGCCAGAATCCCCTCGTTGACAAGCTTATTGCCCTTCGCGACTTCGAGCTGCTTCTTCGCGATCGGATCCTGCGAGAGGGACGATTGGATCCGCTTGCCGAAATCCGCTATGCCGCTGAACTGAGTTTTGCCGACTGACTTCTTGTCTTTGTCTAAGATATTGTCGAGCTTGGCGGGATCGATGCCGAGGCTCCTGGCTGCCAAGTCGCGTATCATTCGCTGGCGATTTTCGTCTTTAGTTTCCGCTTGCATTTCCTGTATCTGGGCGTCAGTCAACCCCTTACGTTTCAACTCCTCAACGGCTGTGGCTTGCGCCGCGCGATCCAGTGCCTGCATCCCTTCACTGAAGCCGCTGACACCCACACCCATCGCAGCAGCAATAGAATCCGCCGTTCGTATCAGGAACCCACCGATCGCACCCGTCATGCGTCCAGCTTGCTCATTGATGACCGCGCCCATGTCCTGGTCTCTGAGCGATTCATAGATGGCCTGCTTCTGTACTCTCACGAAGCGAGCAAATTCCGCGCCCATAGTTTGCTGAACGTCGGCCATAGCCTGTTCGGTCTCATACACTTGTGGATTCAGGTTTCCGATATTTGCATTTGCTGTTCTGAACTGATCTTCGTATCCACTGCGTTGCTCGTCTGATATTTCAATTTCGCCAGAGTTTGCCGCTGCAAGTTTTTCCCGTGCGTTCTGACGTAGCGTCCTATGCTTCTCCATTCTTTCAAGGGCATCGTCACGTTGTTTTTCTAGCTCTTTGTAACTTGCTGCCAGGCTATCGAGTTGCCGTTGACCGCCGGCCGTGGCTTCTTCGCCTGCCTCCAGCGACCGCCTGGTCCTAAGTTGCGATGGCGATAATTCATCTTCTGGGATACCGGCTGTGGGTCCACTGTCGGCAGTCCCAAGCTGCGGAGCTAACGGTTCTTCTTCTGGGGTGCCTTCAGAGAACTCACCGTCGGCTGTGGGTTCACCAAAGCCACTATTCGATACAATATCCGATGCACGATCTCGGGCCACTTCCATTTCGGCAAGCGCTCGCTCTCGCGACCGTCGCATGTTGTCAGCATCGACTTCGCCGCCGCTCACCCGATCTTGGATCCTGCCTACGGCCCCTCCAGCTGCCTCTAGAGGTGCTACAGCAATCGACCCGCCGGGCATGATTTTGGCGATTGCTATCGCCCAACCGTAAACAGCCTTGAAATTAGCATAAACCTCCCCTGAACTTTCGCTAATTGCCTTGAAATAAATCACCATGTTTTGAACTTCCATCGCCGTCGCACGCATGTAGTCCGTCAGGCTCTCTGCCCAATTCGCCGCATCGTCGCTGTCAAGGAAGTCAACGATTTCACCCAGCCCGTCCTTGATCAATTCAAAAAACGGTTCGCCAATCTTTTGAATGATCAAGCCGAACTGATCAGTAAAAGTCGAAACGAGACCTGAGAAAGTTTTCGATTGCTTCTCCATCATGCCCTCGAACTGCGAACCAAGAGCATCGACCAGCATCAAAACTTCTTCGCGGCCGAGCTTGCCTGCCTCCGACAACTTGCGGACCTCGGGCACGCTTTTTCCCATCGCATCAGCTAGTGCTTGCCACGCCGGTATCCCCGCCTCGGCAAGCTGCATCATTTCCTCGGCTTGCAGGCGGCCCTTCGACAGCATCTGTGTGATCGCGCGAGTTACGCGAGGCAACGCCCCGAATCCGTCAGCTGACCCAGACGCTGCATCGCCCATCTTCTGGAGCATCGGCAGAATTTTTTCGACTTCAACTCTCGCTCCAAGCAACTGAGTGGCAACCTGAGCCAGCTGGGGCACTTCAAACGGAGTAACGGCTGCGAACTGCCGAATGTCAGCGAGCATACCCCGGGCAAGAGAGCCGGACTTGAGCATGACGCCGAAACCGACCTCGAATTGCTCGAAACGAGCGTTGAGTGCGACCGACATCTTCGCGGCAGCGGACATTACGCTGATTAAGCTCTGAACTCCGACTTTCATTAACTTAAAGCCGCCATAAGCAGCAGTAGCAGCAATGGCCATCGGTCCCAAAGCAATGGCGAGCGGTCCCAACTTAGAAGCGAGACCTAGAGACGAACCGCCGAGTTTGCCGAACCCACCGCCCAGCTTCTTGGCGGACGATGTGACTGCATCCAACCCTGCTCGGGCCTTGCCTGTTTTAACCGTCGGAGTCAGCGTCATTCGACGATTGATTTTTTTCCACTTATTCGAGGTGCTGCGAATGACGCGATTCAGGCTTTTCCAATACTTGCGATCATCAATCCGCAGCAAAAGATACGCTTCACCCAGTTTCTCTGTCATTTCTCAACCTCCGCCTGCGTCGAAGCCCCCTTCTACGCCTCACCCTCCGCCCCGCCCTCGTCGCCTGTGTTCTTCTTCAGGATAGACGTCAAATCCTTAAACGATTTAATCTGCCGCACGCCCCTGCCGCCGCCTTTTGCGCTCGCGATACCAGCAGGCCGGGAATCAGCCATTTCGCTCTCAGGAATCAACTGCAACTGATCTTTCTCAGCCATCGCAATTGCCATCTGCAACGGAGTCATATACGCATCGCAGTCCAACGGAAAACCCAACCCGCCACCTTCAACGGGCCTCACCAACGCCCAGTACAGTCTCTTATAATTTGTACGGCCAGTAACGCCTTTCGGCGCTAAGTGCGGAGCTACTGGCCAGTCGAGTTTCCCGCTGCATCAGTACCCGACGCCTGGGCCAGTTTCGCGTGCAATTCCTCGAACTCTTTATCCGTAAGTTGATCGAGCATCAACTCCGTCATCTGATCGAGCTTAAACTCGCCCGGATTTTGACGAGAAAGGGCAGACCACAGCACGAACGCGACCCCGTCGCGAGTTTCCAGCCAAATAGCCAGTTCCTGCGGAGCAACCTCGCAAGTCCGCTCAGCCTCTCGCTTGGCTTCGTTGTATTTTCGCTCCCACACCTCATCCGGGACGCTGCCATACATGTCGCCAACAGCCTGCATCTTTCGTTTACGAAGTAACTCCAGATAATGAGACTCCGCATTGGTGAAGTCGCGAACCGTGACCTTGATCAGATAATCCTTGCCCTGCCAAGTGACTTTCGACTCTGCCCCGAAGGCGCGACTCGCGCCATTTCCGATGCCGATCATGATATTTTCCTGTGATTGTGATGTGTTGCCGATCCGATCCGTAGCCGCAATATCAACCGCTGCAATCGGTTGGGTCAAAGTCAACCGGCCATGTCCGTTCTCGTCCGGGTCGTCAGGTACGTGTATCGCAGACGCGCATACGCCACCTTCTTATCGGGTCGAAGATATTCGACTTCCTCTCGCTCCACACGGACCATCGACCCAACGGCCAACGAGTAAAGATCATCGCGATCGAATATCGACGTGAAGTTCGCGACATGTGCCTCGCATTTTTGCTTATCAACATCGTACAAGGCGACGGAGATAGTGTGCATCCAATACTGATTTTCGCACGAACGATACAAAGCCCGCTCAGAATCTGCACCGCTTTCGATGATCGCATACGGGTACAGCGGAGACAGGCCAGCATCCGGCGGAACCTCGTCTCGCCACAGACCACGCCCACCGGCGAATGCAGCGAGCGATTCACCGCTAACCGTATTTGCGGCGAACAGCGAGACCATCGAAGACATGACGTGATTTAACTCGGCCATTGTGACTTACCTACCTTCTCGACTTCCGGCCCACCATTCGCCGCCGGATCCCGCCACGAACTTTATTTGATTCCAGCGTTCGCACCATGAACGGTCGCTTCCGCTCTACGCCGAGCGTATAGGGTGCTGTGGATACCACGCGGGCCTCGCGACTGCCAGGCGAATAATCGGCCGAAATGCCGCCGTGAAGATGCCCAGTATCCTGATGCGGGAACTCGCCCGCACCAGACGCCGGCGGCCCTTGCACACTGATATTCTGGCGGATTTCACTAGCGAGATACTCTGAAGCGCCAGCCAGGCCGTCGGAAATTTTTCTTTCGGTAAATCGCTCAATGTTTCGCATGAAAAATTTTACTGTCATGGTCAAGGCTCCTTCCGAATCGTCTCTTCGTTCACGCCAGCCGCCCACAGCCAATCTTCGCCCGGCGGCCCTTCGCTCATCACGTCCAGCACCCGCAAGTACTTCACCGTTCCCAGTGTAACCCCAGCCTGCACCGTCCACTTGAGCAATTTGCCAGTATCAAGACCAGGATCAGTCGGAAAGAACACTTGATGCGATAGACTCATGCCCCGGGCCGCGTACTTGGTTATCTCCCTCGCAGACGGAGTTTGCACCAGGCAATCAAGTGTGGCACCGGCCGTCGGCGTACCCTGAACCGCCACACCAGTCGAGCCAACTGTGGTTATTTCCGTCAGCACGACCACCTGGTCGCCAGTGGCGAGCGATTCTACCGTCATCGGGCTATTTCCCCTTTACTTCCGTCAATTCCCTAAATTCCGGCCCATATTACGATGCCGCCACAATCGATTTATCGCCGTATACGGCAAATCGAATTGCGACTGACCAAATCCATAAATCGCCGTGACGTTGCCGCCAGGCCGCGAATACGAATACTTTCCAATCGACTCCGAAACCATATCCGACGCCTTCCGGCCGCCCCCTTGCGTGGCCTTCGCGCGATTATAGTACATCGCCGCCGTCTCGATCGCCGATTGCTTAATGTCGCCAGCAAACGAACCGTTCAACTGCGAAGCCGTCACGCCGCCGTAATAGACCACTTTCACGGACCGAGGCTCAACCGGCCACGAGCCATATCGATGAAGCAGGCCCGTGCGAGAGACGCCTGTGTACGTGGTTCCGCCGCTGACCGCAGTTTCTGTCGAATCATCAATGTCGAGCCAGTAATCAATGCCAGAAGTCAACAGCGTAGCCGCTGCAAACGCCCCAGACGACTGACCCGCATTCGATCCAACATCTTCGTAAACCTCGATCCCAGTATTCCACACCGGCAGATGCTTGAGTTGCATCACTGAAAGGCCCTGCGCACCAGAGTTGTAAACAAACCGGTCACCAACTTTCTCGAATGAATCAAGTTCTCCGTCGATCTGCAAATCAGGCTGACCGATCGGCAGCAATTCAGTCTGCTGCCCGAACTCGACCACTTGCTGTAGAAAGCCTTTGATCTCGGAATCGGCGAGCGGCATAACCATATCTAGCAGCGCAGAGTCATCGGCCGTTATCGAATCGGTCTTCCCTAGAAGCGTTAAGACTTCTGCTTTTGCTGCAATCATCTTTTTAACCTTGCTGACCTAGTTGCCCACACTGCTCTCTTCGTCCGTAACCTCGCCACCAAGCGACGGCTGCAAGTGAAACACAAACGACTGAGCGTGCTTCACGGCATTCGCGGGGGCGGTCTCGGACTGATCAACTAATATAGCTTCCATGTCGTACGCCCCTGTCTCCATGTTCGATGTATCAGAGGCAGCCACACGCAACGCAAACACTCCGTCAGTGGTCGGCAGCGAGGCGGGAGAATTAACGTCACTGCCAGGGGCTACCACAGTGCTACCCGATAACGCTTCGTAGCTGGAAACGTCCAGGGCTGGCGTTCCACTCCCACGCCCGACCTTGACCCGAATCACGTCGCCAGCCGCGAACGGAATCGCCGCCCCCGATGCGTCCGTCATCGTCAGCGTCCAGTCGCGGGTGCGATTCTTGCGGTGGTAGAGTGCGTATGAATCGGAGGCTGTCATCGGTCTACCTTGATCGAACAGTAACGGTTGTGCAACTCGCCCCCACATCCGTTACTGTAACGCACCCGGGGCCAGTCAGGCCAACAGTCGCGCACGCCGGATCGCCCGAATCGACATCGATCGACGTACCATCCGTGATGATCGGCTGCTCGCTGAGATGACCGTGCAGGCCGCTGTCGACCACTATCACATGCGTCTGGGTGATCGTCGCCGAATCGACCGCGTGGGCATGCAACGCACTGGCTGCGACGATGATGTGCGTTTGCGTCAGGGTGGTATTGTCCGCTGAGTGGGCATGCAATCCCGAATCAACATCGATTGACGTACCCGCCGTGATGCTCGCCTGCTCACTGACATGGCCGTGTAGGCTATCTGCCGTGCTGATTGCGTGCGCTTGTGTGATTGCTGTGGCATCGGCGGAATGCGCGTGCAGGCTGCTGGCAGTGGTGATCGACTGGCCTTGATCGATCGTGGTGTTGTCGGCGGAATGAGCATGGGTGGCGTCGGCCACTGTGACCGCATGGCCTTGGGTGACCGTGGTGTTGTCAGCTGCGTGGCCGTGCTGGGAATCGGCTGTGGTGATTGAGTGCGTTTGGCTGATCGTCGCGTTGTCAGCCGAGTGCGCGTGGCTGGCTGCTGCCGTCTCGATGCTGGTACCCTGAGAGAGAGTTGCATTGTCGGCTGAGTGAGTGTGAGCCGCATCGTTGGTCGTGATTGCGTGTGTTTGAGTTATCGTCGCATTGTCAACGGAATGGGAGTGCGAGGCGTCAATCACTGTGATTGCGTGCGTTTGCGTGACGGATGCCGAATCTGCTGCATGAGCATGCAGACTCTCATTGACTCCAATGACATGCGACTGCGTGATCGTCACATCGCCAGACTCAGGCGGTCTACCATTGCCGTAGAGGGTTGCTACCTCAGCCGCATTTAGCTCCCGGCTGTATAACAGGCTCTC
>Ga0136555_1000929_pt1 | contig 11099 bp, 4 predicted proteins | sample AntRauTorckE5432_FD_104927 | JGI IMG/M metagenome (GOLD analysis project Ga0136555, IMG submission 104927) | Saline lake microbial communities from Rauer Islands, Antarctica - Metagenome Torckler E5 #432 | ecosystem: Environmental > Aquatic > Non-marine Saline and Alkaline > Saline | place...
CTCGAACCGCACCAAGGCGACCTGGACCTGTACGCTTACACTGGTACCGAAAGCGAAAGCAACGTTGTGTCGTCGATTGGATCCGACAGCACAAACACCATTGTGCTCAACCAAGACGCGGTGTCCAACGAGGACCGGGTCGTGCGAGTCTCTCGTACTGAGCCGCTGCTGTTTGGCCAGACTGGCCTGCGGTACGACATCAACATCACGTTTGTTGGACCGCCCGAGTGCCCAGCCGGCGAGTACGTGTCTGGCACCCAGGATGCGCCTGCATGCCTGTCGTGCGGGGTGGGCCGAGCAGCTGCCGAAGGACCAGCGCGAGAGTGCACTGTGTGTGAAGACGGGCATGTTCCGAACGATGACAAGAGCGCGTGTGTTGCCTGCGAATCCGGAAATGTGGCCGCTGGTGGTAGCACAGACACTTGCACCGTCTGCGCCGACGGCAGTGTTCCGAACGCCGACAAGAGCGCCTGCGAGCCTTGCGCAGCCAATTCGGTCGCGGCTGCCGGGAGCCCGAGCCCCTGCACGGTTTGCAGCAACTACTTGGTGCCCAACCCTGCCAAGACCAGCTGCGTGCCGTTTGAGTGTGAAGCTGGCCAGTACGTGGCGGGTTCTGGAGATGCACCGACGTGCGAGGCATGCGGGGCCTACGAGGTTGCGGAGTCTGGCACAGCAAATGTCTGCGCGCTGTGTGGCGCCGGTACTGTTCCCGATGTTGAAAAGAGCGCCTGCGTAGCGTGCGAAGACACCGAGGTTGTGACGCCAGAGTCTCCAGGAATATGCACCCCGTGTGCTGCCGACTACATACCCAATACAGCCAAAGACGCGTGTGAAAAGGACCCCTGCGTCGCCGAACCGCGCACGATCCTCCGAAGCGAGCTGGATTACTCTCTTGAAACTATGATGTGCGAAGCGACCACGCACGTGTATAGTGTCCAGCTCTTGCCGGGGGATCGCCTGACGGTCACGCTGGCTGGGTTCGATGGATTCAAGTTTACGGTCAGTGACGATGCTGAAGCGAGCCCGATTGAGTCAGAATACAATGGGGCCAGTGCGCATGCCGTGCGGGACGTGTGGGCCTCAGAGGATCGACTGTACACTGTGGAAGTCCAGCCTAAAGACACGACTGCCTGGACCGGTACTGAGGACTACACCATCGGAATCGCGGTCGAAAAAGAAGTCGGCGGGTGTCGCAACGCGATGGGGACTATCCGGGACGCGCCGCTGCTAGTCGGACGTCTGCCGTACATCAACACCAGCACCGTTTGCGGTTTGCACACCGACGTGTTTAGCATACACGTGCCAGACGGGGAGCAACGGGATGTCGGCATCGTTTCGGCCCAATGGCAAGGGATGGCTGTCAGGCTGCTGGAGCCCGATGAAAACAACGGTTACGCGAGTTTGTCGAACGTGTCGGTGTTTGCGGGACACGCAGCCTTGACAATTCCAAGGCGCGATGGAGCACCGGATACGACGTGGCTAGTGGAAGTTCAGCGGTCGGGCAACCGGTCTGCTGGGGTGTACGGGGCCACGTACGACATTGCCATCAACGACTTGGCGCCTTGCGAAGATGTAATTACCCAGACTGGGTCGCAAACCGTGTCTGTCGACGCCTACCCTTACAAAGCAAACCATACGGCCTGTGGTACTTCCTTGTATAAATTCTCGGCGCCGACCGTGGAAGAAGGAACGCTGACAGCGACCATTACGTTTGACGCTCGACAAGGAAATTTGATCATGATACCTGCATTGGATGTATGGCCTTCAGCGGACATTGCTGGCGGGTCCGTCACCAGCTTCGACCGCAACACCAGAACATTTACGGCCAAGCGGAGCGCAACAGACACTGTCCCATGGATCGTCATGGTCACTTCGTTTAACAGCCAAAGGATCCACGGGCAAACTAGCCAAAGCTACACCATCGAGCTGACAATGGTTAACCCCCCGACATGCCCGGCTGGTCAGTACGTGTCTGGCACATCGCCGGACACGTGCGCAGATTGCGACGAGGGCTGGGTAGCGGCTGACGGTCCGACTTCCACGTGCACCGAGTGCCAAGACGGCTTTAAGCCTAATACTGACAACAGCGTGTGCATCGAGGATCTGTGCGAACCCGCTATGACCAACACTGTCGACGACGAGCTTCAAGCGTACACCCAAGGAAGCGTGCTGTGCGCCGTCGACGTAGTGCACACGTATGATATTCAGGTGCCGACTTCTAGGCGTCTGACTGCGTCGGTCCAGTACGATCACGACCAGTTTGAGTTTAGTCTGAGGCTTGTCGTTGATACCGAAACTACCTTGACTGGCACCCTGGATCCGAACAACCCCGGTTTGGACAATGCGTCGTACATCAACGACGAGGGAGAGACTGCTACGTACACGGTGAAAATCCAGACCACAACTGCAGACGTGGAAGCTGCTTACACTGTTACTCTGACCCTGACGTCCCTCGCGGCGTGCAACTCGCAGCGCCACATCACGGCCGAGGAGCTGAACGACGGGGTTCAGATTGAAGCGACGGCGTGTGGCCGTCAAAGTGACTGGTACACGCTGGACGTACCGCCTCGCAGAAAGGTTGTGGCGCGCATCGTGCACAAAGATACTCCAGGAGGCCTGACGCTGGCCATCGAAGACACTGCTGGCACCAAACTCGCATCGACAGGCGATACTTCGACCGACATCACGTCATCGGCGGAGGGCAATGCTGTAGTGATCGTCGACACTCTGATTGTCACCGATGTCTCTCGGTCGTACACTTTGCACATCAGGCTTGAGTGCATCAAGACGGGCTACCAGGAATCTGCCGTGTACACGGTTGTTGAGGACGACTCGTACAAGGTTACACAGACGCTGTGCGGTACCCAGACCCTACATATGTACCAAGTGAGTCTGGATCCGGGCAATCGCATCATCGCCGAGATGACCAGCTTTGATGCTGGCACGGACGTGCTAATCACCAATGGCGAAATCACGCCTTCGCAGAATGTCGATTCCACAAAGAGAGCGTCTATGGTGTGGGGAGGGCCCGCTAGCGAGCCAACGGCGCACTTCGTGCAAGTGTGGCATTTTGCAGATCTGGGTTCGGTGGGTCCTTGGGACTACACCCTCGACATCATTGTTAAGCGAGGCAACAGCGCGTGTCTCAATGCTCTGTCGTCCACGCGTCAATTTCCCAAGGCCTTTGCAGAAATTACGACGAGCCGTGTATGCGGATCGCGAAGAGATGTTTTTAGCTTTTCTGTTCCAGCCGGGAACCGTCTGTACATCAATCTTAGGGGCTTGAGCGACCCCGGGTTGGCGTTCGATCTGTGGAGGCTCGTCGATGACGTCAGTAGCCGGATTTCTAACACCACTGTCGTACCTATTGTAGGGCTTGAGAGTATTATCGATATTCCTGACGGCAGGTCCGTCCTTGTCGAAGTGTTTTTGATGACGCCGATACCGTTAACCCTCGACGGCATCGGGTACACCATTGACTTGCGCGCGGTCGCGCCCTGCACTGCAAGTTTGCAGGCGCCACTGGGGTCGCCGCTCGAGGTGACAACGTTCCCGTTTTCCATTGACGTAACAACCTGTGGCAACAGCGCTGAGCAGGCTTTCCAACTACCTACGGTGCCAGGCAGCACTGTGACCGCAACCATCGCGTCTGAAGACAGTGAAGGCGACCTCCGATTTGTGATTGTTTCGACGCTAGCGGACGGCAACATCAGTCAGTCTCTGTCGGGTAGCGTCAGAAACACTCAAACAGCGACGGCAACGCGCGGCTTGGACGACACGCGGACATGGGCTATCTACGTGTACCTCGAGATCAACAGGAATCTTTGGCAATCGGGACAGACGTACACCATTGACGTGAGCATGACGCGAGCGTGTCCGGCTGGTCAGTTAGAGCAACAGCTCGAGTGCGTGGCGTGCGGCGACAACGAGGTGTCGATGGCCGGCACATCCGGCGCTTGCACGATCTGTAACAACGGTGCTCAGCCGAATGAAGCCAAGGACGCCTGTGTGCTCATCCCGTGCACACCTGGGCATGCCCGAGTCGGCGAAAACGAAGTTTCGTGCACGGGCTGTTCAGATGGACACATCCCCAACGCAGACCATACCGACTGCGTGGCGTGCGGGCCCGGCCAAGTAGCCATCGGCGGTATGACGGACATGTGCACGGTATGCACTGGCGGCCAGACACCCGATGCCATCAAGAGGAGGTGCGAGACAGTTGATTGTCCGGCTGGCCAGTTCGTCGCAGCCACCGGAACCATGGTGGCAGAGTACAACGGCAACCCGCTGGCGGCTCTGCTGCACGTAGCGGCCAGCCGCGTTGTGCTGGCCCGGGATACCTGCGTGTCTTGCGATTTCGGGACAGTCTCGCCGGGCGGCTCGGCCGCAAGGTGCACTGAGTGTCCGCCTGGCAGCTCGCCAGACGCAGCAAGATCGGTGTGCGTCTCGGTCGTCCAGGACACCTCGGGCACAACCAGCAACGGACGAGGCGTTCAGGCTAGTGTGCTGGGCGTAGTCGTCGTCGCGATGCTTCGAGTGGTGTGGCCGTAGCCGGATCTGAATTTAGTCCGAACCTAGAATAGACACGCTGACAATTCGAATATAACTGCCAAAACAGCAGTCGTTTGGTCATTTACTGCACTTGTGCGCACGATTCAACTCAGAATGGCCGTTGCTCTAAAAGAAGGCGTTGAGCTCATTCTGAGCAACCCGCGGGCCCTCGGGATGCTGGTCGGCACACTGCCAGTGACTGGCACTGGCACCGAGGCCTTGCAGCGGTTCATCGAGCTGTATCGCGTGGCAGTGGCCTCCCTGGTAGGCCGCTGGACACCTGGGGATCCTAACTGGATGGCAGCAGACGAGGGGTGTCGCGGATTGACCAAGGCGTGGTTGGACGTGCATCGGCCGGTATTGGCTCGTGACGATCTGCTACTGCCAACACAAGCCACGAGCGTTGCGTGGAGTAACGCAAGCCACAGCTTTGCTCTGCTGATGAACCACGCGCGGTTTGTTGCGGTTACTCCAGACGCTGAGCAAGCCAACGTTCCTATGCTGCTGGCCGCCAACCAGCAGCGTCTGCAGCCGGCTACTCAAACGCTGTTGCGCATGGTGCAGTGTTTGCTAGATGAAGCAGTGCGTTCGGGCGAGCCGGCTCTGCTGCAAGCCCTTGGCCACATTGCTGACTTGAACTACATTGGTGCCACGCTCGTCCGCTCGACGATCCTGGAAGCCGTGATGGCTCAGCAGCTGGACGAGACTCGACCCGAAGCTGCCCGAGACTGGGGCCTCGTGCTGGGCCAGCAGACCAGCAAAGGCGCTAGGTCTCTGTACTCGACGCCACGCAACGCTGGCGGCCGTCAATTGCTCGAGGCAATGCTGACTACTGGTAGTGGACGGATAGCTGAGCGAATCTTGAGCATGCTGAACGAGGCCACACTGCGCGACGTCTTTCAACCAGCCCAAGCCGTGACTCGCAACCTGTTGGTCAAGTCTGGCACCAATGCTGCGATCGACACAGTGTGCCAGCGGATGGGTCAGACCCAAGACCTTGACTTGTACTTGGCTCGATCGGCTTTGGCCCACTTTGACAAGGTCTCGAGCGAGGCTGTCCTGCACTTTATGACGGCCGGCATGACCAAAGAGCCGGGTGCCGATGGTCATGTGTTTTTGACACAGCTGGTGTACAGAGTCTTGGCCTTGGACGATCTCGACGAGCACCAAGTGGCCATGCTCGACCTGCCAGTGTTTCAGCACCAAGTGTTCAGCCTCAACACTGGTCCCCTTGCCACCTGCTTGGCCCGAGCGCCGTCTGTTGCGGCTATCCGCCACTGCCTGGCCAGAGTCCCTGTCAAGAAGGTGCAGGCTCTGGCTCCTCTGGCGCTGCAGCGCTGCGCTAAAGGCCGCGATGTTCGCTCGGCTTACTCGCGCACCAAGCTGTGCGAGCACTTGGTCTTTTGGGAGACCGTCTGCGGGCACTTTGCACCCTCAACTGTAGCCGCCAAGGTCAAGCAGGCTTCTCAGCACGCCAACTCGGTTGTCCAGGACATCCTCAGCAGACCGGCTCTGCCACCTGCCAAGCGCAGCAAGCGCCGGGCCAAAGCCACACCTCTAGAGCCGTAAACCAGTTGCCCCGGATGCTCAACTTTGACAAAAAAAAAGAAAGTCCTTCCAACCGAGCCCGAGACCAATGGGCTCGGCTTGGTGGAAGGCAGAAGACCTGCAAGAAGGCACACCCAAGTGTTAGCTATGAAACCGTTTGCTCAATGTGTTAGTCTATGTCCATCAATTGATCCCAACAGGCTCATCCCCTTGACTACTCGTCGTCTAGCATCGCATCTGTAACAGACAGCGTCCCCTTAGTGTATGTGTGTTGCACCTTTAATGACCATCTTACCAATGGCACCGTACTCGTGAGCGAGCATGTACATGGTCAGCTCGTCCGTCTTGGTCTTGTAGTGGTTGTCCCACTGCATGGCCGTCACGACTAGCACAAACACTGTTACATCAGTCACCTGCTTGGCATTTGGGCCTTACCCGAGTGGCAAAAGAGCTTGTAGCCTTGGTCGGGACAGGCCAGAAAGGCCGGGGCCAGCTCGTGCAGAGCTTCAAAGGTGGACTGCGCCTCTGGGATGGTCCAGAGGTCAGCGAGTTGGGTCGGGTCTCCCTTCCACACCAACGCACGGGCTCGGTGCATCGGACTTGGGGCCTTGGGACCAAAGAGCAAAGCCTGCAAGGCCTTGCTCTTGCCAACTACTTTGCTCCACACCGGCAATCCAGGCCAGCCCGCCCACAGCTTGGCCGCGTCGTCGCTGTTGTACGTCTCAAACTCCAAGTCGCCGAGCTCGCCCATCTCCAAGTAAGCCTACCCAGCACACCCGTGAATGTCCCCAGCGCGACTCTACCTTCTCTTCCGGCTTACCAGGCTGGCCGCCAAGAACTCGTTCAGCACAATGGGCTCGTCCAGCAGTTGCGGCATCACGTACTCAAAGGCCTGCGGCATGGCCTTGTAGACTGTTCCGTAGCTCAGATGGTTGAACAGCGCTTCGCAGCAGGTGCTGCCTTGGTAAAACACCGCGTTGGGGCTTTGAGCGTTGGCCTCCTCTTGGGCTCCGTGCACCTGCTTGGCCACGGCAATGCCTTGCGCAAAGTCACGCAGCTTGGCTGGGCTGCTGACGGCGCTGGCCGGCAGCTGCAACAGCTCCTTGGCCTTGTAACTTGGCAGCTCGACGGTCCGGAGACCAAGCTGGTAGGGCCAGTAGTGACCGACCAGCTCGTGGATGCGGTCGGTGTACTCGGGGACGCCGTCAACTTCAATGCGGTTGAGCAGCTTGATCAGGTCCGGGTCAACCTGGTTGGGCTCAATGCTTCCGCACGACTCGATGAACCACTGCAAAGCGCAGCAGTCTTGCAAGACCGTGGGGTGGTTCTCAGCGTGACGGGCAAAGCCCTGCAACACAAAGCACCCGAAGATGCCGTAGTGCTTGACTGACTGTCGCAAGACAGCCACCACGCAGTCCTTCAGGTTGGGCAAGTTGGGACGGCCGGTGCGCTGCCAGAACTCGCGCTCAAAGAGCGCAGCGTACGAGTCAGCGACCGTGTTGCACAGACGCACAGTGGCGTTGGTGTCGCGAGGATCGGTCCAAGTCACGGGGCCCAGCTGGTACAGTAGCACCTTGCCAAAGCGTGCGTCCAGCGCTGCAATAGCGCGTTCTTCCAAGTCATCCGAGGTGTTCTCGCTCGCCTCCTGCAAGTACACGTTGTACACGGCTGACACCACGTGAACGGGCAGCGCCGCCTCGTCCAAAAAGTCGGGCCAAGTCGTGTGGGGCAAGTCGAGGCCGTAAATCTCGGGCTTGCTCAGCCACCAATCCTGCGTGCTGTTGGACACCGCCAGACGCTCCGAGCTGCACTCACAGGCCGGCGGTCTGCACTGGTCGTTTGTTCAAGGGTCGGGTCTTACCGGCGTTGCACGCCAATGTCTTGCGCTTCTTGATCGGCCAACACCATCACGGATCTGCACCAGAGCCAGCGGTCAGCTAGCGTCACAAGCCTTAGAGTCATCGGGCTTACTGGTCTTCGGCGTCTTGCGCCGCCATGTACTCGTCGAGACGCACCATCGGCGGCAGCGGGCTCAAGGCACGCTTGGAACGGGTTGATCGGGCCATACTGTTAGTACGAGAAGACTGCTAAGAGCAGACGGGCCGTGAGTAGTAGTGATACCATGGGTTGTGCGTATGCGTGTTTAGCATGCCGAAGGTAGACGAGGCCTTCTTTAGGGTGGGGAAAACACGCCCATCCCAAGGGGGTGTTTGTATCGCAGCCCCTCGGGCGCCTCGCGGATCATGAGAGCAGTACAAAGACCCGCTTCTGACCCACGAGGGCCACCCATGCGGTTTGTAACCAGGGTCTGATTAGAGCATGCGTGATGACTCGGTCAGACAGCCCGGAGCATGACTGTGGACACGCGACGCAAGTCCCTACACCACACAGCACCGTGAGTTTGGTGGCACTGCTTTGGCATGCGTGATGACCAGAAGCAAGTGTCTCAAGGCTGCTGAAGCATGCGTGATGACAACAGAAAGCCCTGCGAGCTGTGATGGGACGCCAAGTTGAGTAAGCGGTTGAATTGCACACGGTGTTATCTCTGCTAAACCAGTCGGACAATCCCTATTCCTTGGTTTCCCAGCGGTTGCCCGAGGCCTCGGAGGCCTGTTTGATCACCCGCAGCACTTGGTGTCTCGCTGAGAGGCTCTAGAGCACCCTCTTGCGATCCAACTAGCACCACGACCAACCACTCCGAGTCCTGCGGCTTTTCCGCCAAGCTTGTGTTTCCCTTGTAACCACGCAGGACACCTGTGTAGCATCGTGAGACGCCTAGGTGATCCATGGGACTCGTGCGAACCAACCAGCATCCTAGAAGCACCGTGAGGTGCCCAGTGCACTAGCTGGCCCACTTGTTACTCTCTGGGACTCGTGCGAACCAACCAGCATCCCAAAGCACCTCACGGCGCTTTGAGAATACCGGTCAGCACCCGTGTGGCATCGTGAGACGCCTAGGTACCCCTCAGGACCAACCAGCATCCTAAAGCACCGTAAGGTGCAATGAGAATACCAGCCAGCACCCATGTAGCATCGTGAGACGCCTAGGTACCCCTTGGGACTCGTGCGAACCAACCAGCATTGCAAAGCACCGTAAGGCACTTTGAGAATACCAGCCAGCACCCGTGTAGCATCGTGAGACGCCTAGGTACCCCTTAGGACCAACCAGCACCCCTTCAGCACCGTGAGGTGCGTGGGAGTACTCGTTGGCCCAATCGGCACCCGTGGCATCGCGAGATGCCTGGGTACCGACCCGTCTGACCAACCAGCACTGCTGCAGCACCGCTAGGTGTGCGTGAGCGCTCGTTGGTACACCCCTGACCAAGCTGGACTGCTCGGTTGGCACCCAAAGTCACCCCAGAGTGACTCGCTGCACCCTCGCTGCACAAGGCAACCGAGGGTACCGCAAGGTACCAGACGTCGGGCTGCTTGCACAGCCCAGGCGTCGTGGGAAGTTACCCTGATCGCACTCTGAACCCTCGGCATACATGATGACCGTGGGCCTGAACTGCGACGGGGAAACACCCTGTCCAACAACCGACCCGTGCGATAGCATAGGCATGGTATTTGGGGAAGTCAATCCTGAGACCCCCTCCCCCCATAGTAGCGAGATGGGCAACTGGTCCCGACTCGTGGTTTATATATTTAGGCACCCCAGAAGGTCGCTGAGTCGACCCTTTCATCGGGCGTATTTATGACTCAAGTACCCAAAATCGGCCGGATATGAGGACTTTGGGCTTGCAAAGTTTAAAAGTCGTTTTTCTCAGCCCTCAGAAGAGATGAAGCTTAGCTGAAACATGTTCTGTGGAGGGGGCATCCAGACGCTTCTTTTGACACCAGCCATTCGCACGTGCGACCAAAAAATCGATTTGAAAGTTTTTTGGTTTGGGACTTTTGAGCCGGTTGCCGACCTCAAAAATTAAAACGGTGGCTCAGGACCCCCCATAACAAAGACATTGCGGCTCTCTGAGACCAAACCATTTTAAAAACGATCCAGGGGCTGCCGAGCTACGGCCAAAACGAGCTAAACACCGTCCTCGGGACCATAGATGGGCCCCAAAGGCACCCAAGGCGTGTGCTGGCGGACTGCAGTTGCAGAGGGACCCCCCACAACATGGCCACGGCCTTTCCATAGGCACCTTCGGTTTGCGAATCGCGCCAGGGAGAGCCGCGCTACGAAGCAAACGAGGTCGCCGCCAGCCACTCGGATCGTGTTTGGCCGACCGGCCATTTTGACCTCGACGCCGGTGCGGGCGACCTTACGGTTGCAGAGGGGCCCACCCTGAAATTCGACTGCCGTTCCGTAGAGCCAAAAATCAGCCGAGTTCACCGTCGGAGAGCGGCGCTACACCTCCAACAAGGCTGCGGAGGCCCCAAAAGCACCGGGGGACTTTTTCGCCGCCTCCGAAGGTCCGGACGGCTTACCTCCGCAAGGCGACCCCCCACATGTCGGGCCTTCTGATCACGCTCAGCGCTGAACCGTCGCAGTAGCACCACGGACGGCCGAGCTAGGCCCGAAACGACGCCGGGTCCCAAATGCTCGTAACTTTCAGCCAAAAAATTTGAAAAGACGTGTTTCGGGCCATTGCACCACGATGCCGGCACGTGGCGCGGTGCAAGTGTATTGGACATTTGCAGAAGACGTCAAGGCCTTTCCAACGGCACCTTGCACAGCCTCGTAGCACCACTGGCAGCCGAGCTAGGGCCCGATCGAGGCAGCGGACACCGAAATGATCGTAACTTTGGCTCAACCATGTTTGGGCCCATTGCACCTTGAAGGAGCGTCGGTACACCTTTGCAATGCATCAGGCACTTGAAGCTCTATAGAAGCTCGTTCTAACAGTACCAGGCACATCTCCGTAGCACCACGGACACCCGAGGTACGGGTGGATCGAGGTCGCGGACACGGGCACTCTCGTAACTCGAAAAAAATAAATCTGTGTTTTTAAGTTTCTAAGTGCATACGCGGTCTTGTGAGACAATTACAAGGTCTGGAGTAC
>Ga0136555_1000930_pt1 | contig 11091 bp, 13 predicted proteins | sample AntRauTorckE5432_FD_104927 | JGI IMG/M metagenome (GOLD analysis project Ga0136555, IMG submission 104927) | Saline lake microbial communities from Rauer Islands, Antarctica - Metagenome Torckler E5 #432 | ecosystem: Environmental > Aquatic > Non-marine Saline and Alkaline > Saline | place...
TCCGTGGTTATGGCCGTGGATGTTGTGGTCAGCGTATATCCCATTCGACGTAAGAATGCCCAGGTCACTTCACCACGTCACATGGCGTGTGTACTCCAATTCCCGCCAAATGCGCGCGCGGTGAGGACCGAGCCGGACTTCGAACATGCCATCAACTTGCACACGGTTGACGACGACTCATCGACGGCTAACCCCGATGCCGGGAATTGGCCGTTGATGCGTGCAGTGTTTAACCGGGCAGCAGGTGTGGTTAACCAAGGCAGCCAACTTGCCGACAGACTAAAGCCGGCCAAACAAAAGGAAGAATCGGAGGACGACCAGGAAGAATCGAAGGACGACCAGGACGAATCGGAGGGCGACCAGGAAATTGATCAAAACGATCAAAACTTCATACAGCTGTTCGAAATTGTCAAAGCACCCAATGCCAACGCACACAAGGCAGAGGCTCTTAATACCGCTGTACAGAAATTTCTCGCGGATGCCACCCCGGTTATGGTTAAGGGCGACTTAACGGCTCAGCACGCCCGGCTGTGGACTTCTAACAGCAATCGTATGGTTTTATCGGCGGTGCAGTTTACAAATGCGGCCGGATTACCCACCTACATGGAGATGTACACATTCGACGTAAAATATGAAGCGGATGTCATCCGCATTCGAACTGCACTCGAAAAGGTTGCCGGGACACTTCCTCTTGTTAGTGGTGCAAACACTGCATTCAAAGGCACTTCGATCTTGGACCACATGTGGGGCACTTTACCGAATGGCGTGGCTGAATTTAGGCCTCGTGCCAAACTCCAGTTTCCCAATTTGACCGGTATTGTTGATCCTCGGACACTTGCTCGCATTTGGTCGGTAGTACAGGTTTACAAACCAAACACCGGTGACCGTGTCATTGATTTCTGGACCAATCGTCCATTGGACGCCATGCCATAAATGTTGACACGTGTTTTTTTCGTCATAAACACGTCACAACTGTGTGTCTCATTGCAGTCCGAAGAGAGTACACAGAGTATGAGCGAGAGCGAGAGTCGGTGTGTCAGAACCGGGTAGACGGCTGTGGGGATGGGAGATGACGAAGGTGACGTCACCGGTTCTCAAGCAAAACGACTTCGCTTGGAAGGCGACGATCCTCGGCGATTTTACGACCCATCGCTTGCCGATCCGGTTGTAGCCTTTGAAGAAGCCGACCGTCGGGACGAGAAGAATGCACTTGTGGTAAGAGAATGTCGCATGGCCTGCATTGTTGCCTCGACCCAGAATGTGTATCGGATCGGATTCGCATTTGTGTATTACGCTGAGCATCAAAAATGTGGATCGGATTCCAGAGTGCAGTACACGCAGGTGGAGTGATCCACCGTGGCCACTTTATCGGCCGTATTGCGAGAACTGACTCGATAGGCACTGACCCCCAGCTTCACCCCACACGGCATCGCTGCCCGTACCAATCCACCGTCTAACCTGCCATCTCTTGTCTGTAGGCATTTGATCATTCCGAGACCGATATCTCCAACGCAGACGAGGAAGATGACGGAGATGATGTAATCGGGACCGTGCCAGGGGACATGGCCGATTTTTTCCGGGCGACGCTATCCGAGATCGCAGAAACCATGAAAACGAGTTTCTGTGCCGACGGCACGTATCCATGGGTTCAAGAAGAAAAACTATCCGTGGACCACCGGCCGATTATCCCGGTGGTACTGTCCATGGTGTTTGGAAAGTGGTGTGTATCTGGAGGGGTGCGGAAGTGGTGCGAGCCACGAGATCGAATCAACGTGTACCTGCCGGTCGTTTTGTCTGATGGGAAAACATCATGCGAACGTGGGAAAACCAAGGTTTGTAGTCGCGTATGTGTGCATATGTATGGGCATGCGATGAGATGGGCACTCATTTCGACCGTGTATGTATGTTTGCAGGTTGTATACGCAAGCACTAAAAAAGCCGCCGTGTATGTCGATTCGAGCACAACCGTCAACGATCTCGTCCAAGAATTTGTGGACTGCATTGCACGGCACGGGTTTTTTGACGCACGGTCGCCTGCATTTTTTCTTCCCGGCACAATGATTGTTGACATTGGGGGGAAAATTGTGGATGTCATTATGGGCGACCAGCGACGAGAAGCACGGCCACAAGGACCAAAATCCCGGTTTTCGGCTTATGGGATGAAACAGGTCCCTGCCGCGTGCCGGTCGCATTGGGCATTTGGTACAAAGGTGATGGTTTTTCCCGAGCCAATTGAGCCCCAGTCGTGGAATGACATTGCGTCTCGGGGTGAAGAGAGTGGCATCATTCCACAGATCAAAATCGTCGAACCAAGCTCGTCCGAACCGCCCTACATTCCCGTTACACGTCATTTTGATATGAATGAGGACGAAGAAGCCGAATATCAAGAGATGGTGGAAACGATTTGCGGATCAATCGCCGAGTATGCAACCAGGGTGTACCCACGACACCGAAAGGACAAAGATACGCTCCGACAGTGGATATCCGACCAGACGTTTAGACTGCTTCACACTGGATACTATACCAGTTTCATGTCGTTTATCGGTAAGTCATCCGCTGACATATGTGTGGTTCATGCACGTTCCCGATTTTGTTGACTGACTCGCTTTTCAATCCCGTATCAGGTGCCCAATACATGCAACCGGTATGCGTCGCGCTACAAGAACCTGCCTTTGAACACCTGGACCCTCAACTACCACGCGCATACTACACATCGGACGAGCGGTACTACAACGCAGCAACCGACGAACAGGTCCGCGTTTGTGCGATGTTTGTGGACGCATTGGGATCGGCACTGTTTGGATACCACGCTACAATTACAGGATTGGTCGGTGTTCCTGGTACAAACAAGTCCACCATGGTGGACTGTTTGCGGTCTTTAGTGGGCGGCCGTCAGTACACGTTTGACATTGATCATAAGCATGACAAGTAAGGACCATGTGCGCACGTCTGCATCTGCGTGATGACGATACAGCCGATCGTGGCTAACATGGGCGCTGTATTTGCTAGGTTTTCGCTTGGGAATCTCCTTGGCACAAGCGTCTTTTTGATGTGTGTCAATGACACCTTTGATAAGTCGTTTGAGATGCCGCCAGATTTGAAGGACAAGCTCATTGGAAAGCCCCGATCGTCTGAGAGTGACGTGGTTGTCAATCCCAAGGGCGTTGGTTCATACGTCAAACCGATTTTCCAAATAGGCGGTGTGATGTCTCGGAACGCGCCAGCAGAGTGCGCGGGCGCGAGCGACGTAGACCGGTGGCGGCAATTGACGGGAACCGACTCGGGCGACCCTCGACGCGCGCGCTCGGTTCCACCAATGTGTCAACCGCTGCACAACGGCACCGCCAACCCGTGTCGACGCGGCAAGTACGCCTACGTCAAGAAGGATTTGGAGACCAAGGGTGGGAAGGAGCTCAAGTATATTCTCCTTCTACTGTACTACACAACCACGTTAGCAAACTGCATTGACGACGAAATATACGGGCTTGCGGGAGAGTCAAACAGCGAACTTACACATCTGATTCAGACCTACGTCTCTCGGAGTGTGGTTGACGTTTCGTGGTTTATGAGGAACTACTTTGAAGTCGCGCCCGATGCCGGGGACGGATTTACCGTCACTGTTGGCGGCATCTCGAGAACCATCTCGGTGCAGCAGTTGGTGCTAAAGAGCGACGTGTCGAAACTGTTTACAAAACACAAGATTGCGTCTACCATTCCCTCCACTTATGTAACCAAGCGCAAGATGGCATGCAGGCTCTGCGGATTGGCGTTTTATGGGATTCGGGAGGACCACACGGCCGATGTTGTTTCACATTTGACCGCACTTGTAGGCCAGAGCACTGGCGCGCCGAATCATCCACTGTTCCGATACTGCCCAAAAGCAGACGACGGCCAGCGGTGCTTTAGTATGATTGCCAAGGGAACGTGTTTAGCGGACCACCGACTGAAGACGTCCCCATCGACGCTGCATGCAGTTCACAGTGTTCATTATCAGCCGAGCACAGCTCAGTAAACTATATACTCGAGTCTCATATGCGGCCAGGTATAGCGGTACACACGAGAGTCACCTATCTATTTTCTTGTCAGTGTCGTTCGGATACGGGGTAGGTGGCATATGAGGCGTCGGTCAGACTGTCGCGAGTGGTGATGTATACCTTGAACTGGATTGCGGTCGTTTGTGTCATCCTACAGTGCTACACGTTGTTGACGGACGGTCCACACGGAACGGCTGCCGGCTTCCACTTTGGTACAACAGTTGTATCGCTGGTACTGTTTCCCACGGGCGCGGTGTTTCCAACGGCCAATCTCATGGTAGTGTTGCAGTCGCTGACTCTGATTGGACATCTGCTGCGATCCGAACTATACTGGAAATACATCTATTTTGGTACCACTGGCATCCTGGTTCTCCTGCTATAATCGTGTTGGAACGTATCAGACGCACTGTATAGTGGTGCGATGAATGAACAAGCGGCGCGTGAAAACCGCGCAAACGCGTGCATAAACAATGTTAATTATCCGTATCCTGTAACGCCCGTCCTTGACACTGGTCGTAAACGGTCTGCAACTGACGTCGAAATTGAAGTGGACCACTGTCTTCGATACGGTATGATTGCTAGGTCCAGCCGCGCGCGCGACGTCGTCAAGGAGATTCGGAGATATTGTACAAGGCCAATCATGCCGGAACGCGTCTCGTTGTACAACAATCAAATTTCATCCAACTACCATCTGTGTTCGCGCGATGTCTGTCTCCTTGTACTACCAAGCATGGAAGACACGGCCTTGGTGCACGCCGCCTTAACAAGCAGACTGGTGGTACGCTGTATGATTCCCCCACACGGCACGGCCGTCGTTTTCCGGAAAGTTCCCGTTCCGTCTGCGCGAGCCGTCTTGCCAGCTGAAACACTCGTTAAATCACCTACCGGACGTGTGGTGTCCGTCAAGGAAACGCGACAGCCAACACAGCCAACCAAACTGGTCAAGGAACCGTCCGTACCGACACAAATGGGATCCGGTGGAGACGAGCCTATTGTCCGGCATGTTTAATGCGTCAATTAACAGACGGCCATCTGCGAGGCAGGTGTTTAAAAATTAAAAACAGCATTTCCATAGGCAACCTACGCAAATGGCCCAATTGTGTGTTTTTGCTTCGATTGTAGCACAACATCACGGATCCGACTTCATTGCGGGTGTCTCCGCTAAAACAGTGAGTTTCGGGTGTCCAAAACTGAAGCTCATAAAACTCGGGGCCCGTGTCAGTAACGCATCGAATTTGGGCGTTGGGGATCATATGGTTCTTCCAGAACTCGGACATTGCGTCCGTAGGTGCCATCACGCACAGAACGTTACGACACGCACTAAATGCGGACAGTGGACATATTTCAATCCCGTAGTGTCCTGCGCGGAAGGACGTGAGAGAATTACAGTATGAAAAGGCATGTGCGCCGATGCCGACGAGACTGTCGGGCAAGTAGATGGATGTGAGGGCACGACAGCTAAGAAACGCGCGTTTGCCGATATGGGTGAGTGTATCGGGTAGACGGATGGTCTTGAGGGCGTGACAGTTGTCAAACGCAACGTCCCCGATGTGGGTAAGGCCGTTTGAAAAGTGGACGGTCTTAAGGCCGGTGCAATTGGCAAATGTGGCCTTTTTGATGTGGGTGAGGCTCTCAGGCAATCGGGCAGACGTAAGGTGGATGCAATCGGTGAACGTGTTTTCCTCGGTATTGATAAGTCCAGCAGGCAAGTCGATGGTGACGACGCCGCAGCTTGTAAAGGCTCCTTCTCCAATGGATGTGATGTTTTTTGGAAAGTGGACGGCCTTGAGATCGTAACACATCCAAAAGGAGCGTTTTCCGATATGGTCGACAGCATCGGGCAAGTGGATGGATGGGAGGCGCGTGCAGCCCGAAAAGGCCTTTTCACCGACGTCGACGAGGGTGGCGGGCAGGTCGACGGACTTAAGGCGACTGCATCCTTCGAACGTACCGATTCTGATGGTGGTAACGCCCGCAGGTATGCAGATAGACGTTAAACCGGTGCAGCCACGAAATGTGTAGTTCCCGAGTTCGACAAGACTGTCGGGCAAGCTGATGGACGTTAGACCGGCGCAACCAAAAAACGCAGCTGTGTCAATGCGGGTGACACCCTCGGGTAGGTTGATGACTGCGAGGCTAGTGCACCCCGAAAATGCATACATGTCAATGTTGTTGATTCCGACGGACATTTCAACAGATGTAAGAGCCGTGCAGTTTCTAAAGACACCAAGGCCGAGATGGGTGAGTCCGCCGGGCAGGCGAATAGACGTTAGACGGGTGCAGTCTTCAAAGGCAGAGTTCCCAATGTGGACGAGACTGTCGGGCAAGCGGATAGACGGCAGACGAATGCAGTTCAAAAACGCAGCTGCATCAATGTGGGTGACGCCCTCGGGAATTTCGATCGAAGTGAGGGCAGTGCAGTTGTCAAAGCAAAACGCGCCAATGTGGGGGAGGGTGCTTGGCAAATGGATGGTCGTAAGGGCAGTGCAGCCCGAAAACGCCCATTCTCCAATGTGGACGACGCCCTCGGGCAAGTGAACGGATGTCACGTCATCACGATACTTGAAGGCGTTGGCCTCAATATGCGTGGTTCCCGATGCTATAACAACGTCTGTCATTGTGGTTATGAGACGGTGATGCTCTCCGTATATAACATCCGGGATCTGTCGCACATGTTAATAGAGTCGTCTACAGATATCCGAGCGATCATTGTTTTTATATGGAAGTCACGACGGAGGGTATCATGGTCACACAAGCATCGTGGTTAGTTCACTATCGCTGGTTTGAAATGCCGCGACTGACGTTTTGATCCACTGGAAAATGGCCTCTGAATCACCCCGTTTTGTATTGGCCGCAATTGGGGCAGGAATTCCGCACTCGGTTACACAGATATGGCATATGTTGCCTTCAAACGGTATCACACTGAGCATCAAAAAGGGGCTTTTGGTCGACTTTGTGTACCAAAAGTATGCGTTGTCGTGCTTGTCCAATTTACGTGGCTCGAGACTGAGGATGGCCTTGTGCAGATCGAAAGGCATTGTCAAATGGGGATAAATGTATGGTGATCATGATACATTGGGTACTTTTGGTAGGGTGCGTAGCACGTGTGTCACATCCACTTGTTACGGAGTGTTCTCATGCAAGCAATATAGATCGACTCGATGCAATCCGGCATCTGGCACATGTCAACGACAACAACGGAACAGTAGCTGACCGCATTCGAGATGCATCCGTGTGGATATTCGAGTCGGGTGTTCTTCTCATGCGACGGGGGGTGGAATATGACGACAACCACCGAACGTGGGAGGGCGCAATCTATGGGAAGACGGCGAGGAGCAGTTTGTGACAGTTGCGCTAAAAGAGGCCAACGCGGAACCGGAATGTGTGGCTGGACAATGTGTCTTTATCGACGACGGTCAAGCGTTCGGGTACGACTCGATACTCTCGCATCGCGTGGCCCCCAATTTACTGGTGCACGGATTTAACCCGTCGTCACGGTTTGTTCGCCAGGTGGCTGATAATCTAATCGTGAATAGAATCCGACGAGGGATATGTATCCATCAAGTGGCATTATCCGACAAGAACACCACGAATGGCTACATTGAGTATGGGGCTGGCGCATCTCTCCAAACACTTGGAAAGGGAGAACGTGTACGCGTGACCTCTTTGGATACGTTTGTCGGCCTGCACGTGCATCCTCGTAATTACAAGGTTGCTGTTGTCAAACTCGACATTGAGGGATCTGCGGGGCTCGCACTTCGTGGTGCGTCGGACCTTATTGCTAGCCGTCAAGTGATGACATTCTTTATCGGGATTCATACTGAAGCGGAGTATTCTGAAGCTGCATCGGCACTTGAAGCAGGTGGATATTCCATTACACGCCTCGTGAAATTTAGTGGATCTCCAAATAGTGCAATTGTTGCAAAGTTGCATGGACCATGACACGTATGGCGCGTGGTTTATTTTGGCAATACGGGGCGCGATTTGGAAGATGCGACGCTAGGCAGGAAGCCACGTTTTGGACGACTCCATCCCAGCCATATTCCAAACCCGATGTACATTGCAGCGAGTATGTACAATATCCAGACAAATTCCGACGCGCGATGGGCCTGCATGAGAATGCCAAGACCGATTCCATGCAGGAGACCAAGCCCGCCGGTAGTCGCGCTATACACACGCTGAAGGGGCCATGCGAAATCACTTTGCCACAGCGTAACCGCAATTGATGTGACAATCATGTCCACAAGAATAAAATACGCCCAGCCATTTGACGGGATAAAGTACCATAACAAAAGACACAAAATGCAAATGTAAGCAACAGTGGCTGCAATGAAGCCGTCAATAAACTGAATGTTCATCGCGTGGTAAAGGTCGTTTTGATCCCGTCCAACGGCCCCATTATACACGCGTGCTCGTTCGTGCGATGGCGAGTCTGGTCTCGTGGCTCGCGGATCACTCTATGCCCGCCCGGGAATTCTGGGTGTTGGCGCATCATGCAGATTTAAATACATGGCCAACACTTTGTACTGCGTTTGGTGTCCCATCGCTGCCTTTTACGCAGAAATGTGCACTCGTGGAGTGGCTGGCAACTGCACCTGCACACCCCCCTGCGCCCTTTTGGAAATTGCTGGTTCAATCCGATAAATTTGGAGTCGATTCGGTATGTAAAGCGTTTTGTGTGACGGGGTTTCCGATCAATGCAGCGGGGGTTCCTGAGAAGAAACCGCGTACTTCCATTCGACATCGCGGTCTGGAGGAGTCAACGCGAGCAAAGCGGCCTTGTGGCGTACGAGTGTCCGATTCGGACGACGACTGGCAAACGGACTCCATATTGACAGCGCGTCATATCAACCGAGTCCTGGCCATCGAAATAAGCCCCGGTACAACGGAAATGTGCATACTACGTGCACTTGGCTTGTCGGGTGTCCACGTCGTGCAATGGTTGTACACGCCACACCAGATCGAGGAAGAGGGATTGGAGTTGAACGTCGTCACGGATGCTTGCAATGGGCTGAACACGGCATGCCTTGTTTTGTCTAATCATCTTGCTTGCGTCCGCGTTGGCGCCTGGGAGGAGATAACGAACGATGTGGCGTGGTCGTTTCCGTTTTCCTTAAAGTATGCAGTGGTTGCATGCTTGGACGTGGCCGCCGGAGTACTGACAAGTACACCTCGTGCGGCCGAAAGGATGATCAGTCGGTTGGTTGCACTGGGGGGTCCGACTAAGTTTGGACCCGTGTTATCTACGATTTGTAACACCGACACTATCCGTGAATTTGGGGTGTGCTGTGCGTGCGGTCAAAGGCAACCATTGACATACAAATTCTGTGCAGATGGCTGTGTTTGGCGCGTCGATCAGTCATGTGCCCGTAGTCTAAGGGCAGCGGCATGGTTGCGAAAGTGCATCGATACCAATGCCTCTTTATCCTACGGGGTATTCTCTGCCATGACCATTCTCGAACCAGTTGACCATAACCATACTGACGATGCCGAGGACGAAGGCTCTTCCCAAGAGACGGCCTCCCTTGGATTTGACAGATGAAGCAAATCGGATGCGAAACACGTGGGTTCGGACGCTTCGTCGGAGCCCGACTCTGGAGCACTGCCGGTTTTTTCTAGATGCGCCTTACCTCGAGTCTTACTACGTTGGCTTCATTACTGGACCCGCTGACGAAATAGAAGCATACATTAATCTAAACCCTAGCCTTGAAGGCGCGTGTGTGGTGACTGAAGAGTACGGTGCGTCATACTCGAATGTTTAATATCAATTCAAATAAAAAATCAAACTTCGCTGGTTGGGCCAAAGTTTCGGGCGTACAGCCGACGACAGTATTCCATGTCAGCAAGTGCCCCATGAGCGCCTTGCTGTTTCTCCTTTAGCACCTCTTGGATGGCGTTGCGAAGGCTGATACCGCGTTTTCCTGCATGCTTGTACATTTGTGATGTACAAATTGGAGTCAGTCCCCGTATCGCAAGGGCGTGAAGATGGTCGCCGCATCGAATCGCCGAGTTGATGAGCACCGATTGATCAAATTCGACGTTGTGACCAATAATGGTTCTGATTCCCCAATAATTGATATCGTGCATGAGTTCCCCCATTACGTCTGCCAACATAAGACCCATCGTTTTAATGTGACTAACCGTCAGTCCATGAATGTGTTCGGCGCCGTGCAGCCAAGATTCTCCAGGAATCGCCACTCGATACTTTGAACGTTCATGAATGGCACCGGTGTCCCGTTCAACAATACACCATGCCGCCGATAACATGCGACATTGGGTAAAGTTTTCAGGCGACATTGGATCTTCATTGTCTTCCGGAAGTCCGGTCGTCTCTGTATCTACTACAATGGCTAACATTTCGATACCGTGCTTTGACCACAACAGTCTATTGGGTGTAAATGACGCAAAATGTAGAAAAGGGTGGCTTTGTTAGAATGAGTATAACGTATATTTGTCCAGCGTCAATCAAGTACACAAAAGTTTGAAATTATAGGTTCCAAGGAAAGTTCAGAAACCCGGTTCACTCGGACTCTGGGAGACAGTGTCTCCGGTGTCCCGGTGTCTCCCGCTGCTGATTCAGATTCACGCCAAAAAGTTTGAAACTATAGGTTCCAAGGAAAGTTCAGAAACCAGATCCACTTGGAGTCTGGGAGACAGTGTCTCCGGTGTCTCCGGTGTCTCCCGCTGCTGATTCAGATTCACGCCAAAAAGTTTGAAACTTTAGGTTCCAAGGAAAGTTCAGAAACCGAGTTCACTTGGACTCTGGGAGACAGTGTCTCCGGTGTCTCCGGTGTCTCCCGCTGCTGATTCAGATTCACGCCAAAAGGTTTGAAACTTTAGGTTCCAAGGATTCTCCGAAAACCGAGTTCACCTGGACCCTGGGAGACAGTGTCTCCGGTGTCTCCGGTGTCTCCCGCTGCTGATTCAGATTCACGCCAAAAAGTTTGAAACTTTAGGTTCCAAGGAAAGTTCAGAAACCGAGTTCACCTGGACTCTGGGAGACAGTGTCTCCGGTGTCTCCGGTGTCTCCCGCTGCTGATTCAGATTCACGCCAAAA
>Ga0136555_1000931_pt1 | contig 11068 bp, 8 predicted proteins | sample AntRauTorckE5432_FD_104927 | JGI IMG/M metagenome (GOLD analysis project Ga0136555, IMG submission 104927) | Saline lake microbial communities from Rauer Islands, Antarctica - Metagenome Torckler E5 #432 | ecosystem: Environmental > Aquatic > Non-marine Saline and Alkaline > Saline | place...
ATATAGCTATGATTGCGGACTACCAAGGTGTACAGTTTTATTTTATCGGTATTCGTGTCAATATTATGGTTAAAAGTATATGGACGACACACCAAAATTACCCCCCAGCGACGAGGAATTGGTAAAAATGACTCTTCAGGATAAGAGTTTTTTTGGGGACTTGGTGGATCGTTACGAATCCAAGCTGAAGCGATACATAGCAAGATTAGGGGTCAAGAATCCTGATGATCAACTAGACGTTCTGCAGGAAATCTTCTTAAAGACCTATAAGAATCTCAATGGCTTTGACACCTCTCTGCGATTCTCCTCTTGGATTTATCGGATTGCCCACAATGAAGCGGTCAGCTGGTACAGAAAGCGGAACGTCAGGCCAGAAGGCCACCTGATAGCAGACAGCGAAGATATCATTCAGTGGCTAAGCACCAAGGAAGACAGCGCTGAGGTCTTGTTTGATAAGACCGTCAACGCCGAGAAGGTAGGAGAAGCCTTGGCAGAGATTGACGACAAATATCGGCAGGTCCTGATCTTGCGCTTCTTTGAGCATAAGGAGTACGAGGAAATTTCAGATATTCTCAAAATACCGGTTGGTTCGGTCGGTACTCTGATTCATCGGGGGAAGAAAAGTTTAGCTGGTGTACTAAATAAAGACGCCGTACGTATATAAAAAGCAAGAAAAAGTATGAATAGCGACAATGAAACACTAAGAAAAAAACTACTTGAGCAAATTGATGATCAGGCTATCAATCCGAAGCCCAAGGTGGTATTTCGCTGTAGGGAATGCGCGGTCTGGTCGCTGTGGCTACTCTCGGTAGTAGTCGGAGGTATGGCAGTGGCAGTATCGTTATTTGTGATTATCCACCATCAGTACGACTTCTATGAAGCTACTCACGAAAACCTGCTAACCGCGTTGGTAGATTCTCTGCCGTACCTGTGGATTATCATCTTTGGCCTGATGGTCTTGGTAGCTATCTATAATATACGCCACACCAAGAAGGGATACCGTTATCCGGTGTGGTTTGTGTTGTCTAGCAGTATTGTACTGAGCTTCGCTCTCGGGTCTTCCTTGCAGTACTTTGGCCTTGGCCACACCGTCGACAAGATACTCGGGCAAAATATGGCCATGTATATGTCGCAGGAAAAGCTAGAAAGCCGTCTGTGGCAGGTGCCGAGCGAAGGAAGAATGATCGGCCGGCAGATTTTTACTACTGTTTCTCCAACCAGCACTATAGTATTTCAAGATTATCGAGGAGTGCGCTGGACGATAGATGTTTCAGAGTTGAAGTCAGAGGAGCTTGACCTCTTGCTAGAACAAGAGAAGGTCAAGCTAATCGGCCGGCCGACTGACCCCACGCTACGCAATTTTCACGCTTGTGGAGTATTCCCATGGATGATGGATAAGCCGATGAAGCTAAGTGAACTTAGCGCCGAAAGGGAGGAGTTTGTCGACCGAATGCTAGAACATGCTGAAGCGGGACGCAAGCTAGTAGCGATGAAGGAGACTAGGGAACAAACTGCCAGCTCAAGCCGAAAGAAAATCTGCTACCAAATAGCTCCAGTGAAGAAGATGCCGACTGAGGGCTAATGTATCCACTGGGGAGCTAATTTCATATTTACTATTGCCATGGTCTAGGTAATGTGGCTCAACTTGATTTTTGTCAATATGAGGAGTAGGATGTAGGCAACACGACAAACTATCGGGGTGCCGTGGTTATGAACTTAACAGTTAGGACTGAATTTATGAATATTTTATCAATTGCACAGAGGAGAGTATCAGCAAAAACTTTTGCGTTACTAACCATAGTGTCTTTATTAGTGAGCGCTTTCCCAGCGTCTTTTTTTGTTGCAGAGGCTAGTACACATAAGGTAGAGAATGTGACTCAGGGTACTGAATTCTCCACAATCCAGGCAGCGATTGATCACGCAAGTACAACTGCCAACGATATCATTGAATTGCAGGAGGATATTACTACTACTGAAGAAGTAGACATAACCAAGTCTATTACTTTAGACGGAAAAGGTTATACAATTTCACCAAGTTTTTCGAAGACTTCAAATAGCAACAACTCAAGTCTAAAGGTCGGTAGCGACGATGTCACTATTAAGAACCTTACTGTCGATGGATCTGGAGGTACAGAGCTTCATGGAATTAATGTATATGAATCTACCGACGTAGACATAGACAACGTTACCATTAACAACAATGACCACTCTGCTCTGGTAGTAAACGGCTCAGAAGTAACTATAGAAAACATCTCTACTTCTGGAAATGGAAATGGAAGTGGAGGATCAGGTTTCTGGGGTGTGATTGATGTTGGTCAAGGAGGTGGAGTCATTGAAGAGGCTAAATTGACTGTGGAAGGAACTAGCTCTCATGATGAAAACTCACCTATCCCAAACGCACACATACTAATAGATGACACCAGTCAAACAGCTAGTGTGGTTGACAGTCAAGATCAGTATGATTCTGTAGAAGGTCAAGGTAAGAAAGCTTATACTCTAAAGGAAAACCAAGAGCCTGTTAAGCCTGTCTTTGAGTGTTGGGTAGATAATGGAGACGAAACTGGAACTGGTTACTTTGGTTACCTAAACGAAAATGATGGCGAAGTCAACATACCTATTGGTGATGACAATAAAGTCACTGGTGATCCTGATCCAAATTCAGATGCTGGACAACCAGAAGACTTCATGACCGGACGAACAGACTATGTTGATGACGGAGGAACCTTTGTTCCGGGAAATGCTGCCTTTTCGACGCAGTTTCCACTAAATGGCAATGCTGTCTGGACTCTTACTGATCCAGCTGGTGACACTAGAACCGCTACTGCGGGAACAAAAGGAAAAGAATGTCCTAAGCCAGAACCGGAACGAGCAACCCTTCGAGTATGTAAGATTATCGTTGATACAGAAGGTAATATTACTGACGGAGGTGAAATTGGAGCTGAATTTTCAATTGAACTTGAAGGACCAGATTCATACGCTGAAACTGTGAATTTCAACACAGCATTAGGTCTAAACACAGACCTTTTAGCAGAAGATGGTAAAAGCAATGATGCAGAATGCACCGTACTTAAAGTAGAACCTGGTGAGTACACCTACAATGCAGAGGAGGTTGATGAAGCTGGCGAAGCTACTTGGGCAACACCTCTTTATCACGATTACTTTAACGAAACACCAGTGTCTGTAGCTGACTTTTACGAACTTACAGTTGATGGATCAGGAACTGATAACGATAACGCTGACGGAGTGATAAATGTAGCCGAGAGTTCAGAGCGTACTCTGGCAATTGTTAATACAATGGAGTCTATTCCAGGGGCAACCTTGCACACCTCAAAAATTATCTGTACAGACGAAGCTGACCTACCAAATTGGGGTGAGGGAGCTCCAGAAACTATTGACGAATATACAGCTCAAGAGTGGTTAGATGATGAAGCAAACGCAGGTCATAGTTGCGAACTTGTAACTGACTGGGATTTTGAGTGGGCTACAGCAGATACTGATAACCCAGGAGACACTCTAGTCGGTCCTGCCGGAGACGATTGGAATACTTTCACTGGCTCAACGGTAGTACCAGAGAACGTGCTAAAAGACGGAGCATTCTGGGTACGAGAAGTACTTAAGGATGATTACCTAACTTTCAGCTACGGTCCAGAGGAGGACAAAAACACTAATAACGTTACCGCCGAGCTGTATTGTGACACTGATGGTCTTAATTACGACAACTATGACCGAGTTGATAATCCACTAGTTGATGAAGAATATCACTGTGTAGCTTGGAATGTACCGATTGAAAGAACCTCAGAAGTCACTCTTTGTAAGTATGATGATCTAACAGATGAACCACTAGAAGGCTGGCAATTGGCTCTACTTGGCGATTACGTTGATGATGTTACAGTGAAGCCAAACGGTGAAGAATTCACTATTGATAACGTACCGGCTGGAGACTACGTACTAAAGGCCTCAGACGCCTACGTATACCGACCGAACAATCTTGGAGCTGACGCTGCTTTTTCTGAAAGAAAAGTTGGGGATGTTGACTTTGACACCTATCCTTTCAATCCATGGCGGATTACTCAGACACCTAACGAACACCTCGGAGTAAAGGTTAATGGTGATGCTTTAGTTTGGGGATCAGTCTTCAATCCAGCTCATATTTACTACACAAATTGGAACCCCACTGACCCATCAAATACTGGCACCTTCCAGATTACTGATACTGAGTACGACGATAACAGTGGAAGTATTCTAGTCGAGGCCTTTAATGGTTATACTGGAGTTACTGATGATCACGGCTGTGTAACCTTCGACGATGTACCTTACGGTGATTACGAAATCGAAGAATTACTACAACAAAGTTGGACTAATGTGTCCGGACTAGGGTCAGTAACAGTTGATGACGAAGCAGAAACCTTCAACGTAATCAACACTGATTTTGAGCAAGCTCCATACTGTGGAGATGGCGAAGTAAATCAAGATTGGGAACAGTGCGAAATTGGTGACGAGGGATGTACTGACTACTGTACTCTCGATAACCAGTGTAACGACTTAAGGTTGGTTAAGATCACACTGAATGAAAATGCTCCAGAATCAGAATCTTTTGACGGAACACTAAGACTAGGTTCAACAGGAAACATTATTCCAAGTGGAACATGGTTTAACTTCGATGAGGCAGGCGACGCTACCGCTCAATCTATTGCATCAGCAGTTGACGGACTTGCCATCGAACGAACTGGAAACGATTTACGAATTGCTGCTTTGGGTGGGGAAGACCAGTGGGAATCAGATTATGTTCAAGGTGTAATAGAGACCAAAGGAATTGAATTTGGAACAATTCAAGATGACCTCATTAATTATTTCTGGGAACTAGAAGATGAAGATGGCGGCCTAGATAATATAGGCAAGAATCCAGCAAATGATACAGTTGTATTTGGCTTCAATATTGGTCCAGCTGCGGACTCTGCTGCCATAGAAGTGAAAGACGGTGAAGAATACGATTGTCCAGAATGTAAGGCAACAGTAGAAGCACGAATCATGCTTAACGATTCTGGTACCGCTGGAGATGGAGACTTGAGTGATGAAATTATTCTAGGAGACGCTGGCTATTTAACAGTTGCCTTTGGTGAATGGTTCCCAATCTCAGTTGCTACTAATACCGGAGATTCAGCTGTGATGATTAATGATCCAAATACTGTCACAAACTTCGATACTCCAGAAGATAAAGCAGGACTATTTGTTAGTCGAGAAAACGGAACGGTTAAGGTGGCTCTATACGGAGAACATTCTCCAGGTGGAAACACTAACCATGAGTGGATTGATGCTCGAATCGAGATAAGAGACGCTGGAATTACTAATTATCAAGCGTTGTCTGGAGCCTTCAAACTAGAAAACCATCCAGATAATAATGATGTACCAACTAATGATGGTTATGATGATGTAACAGCTGATGCTATCGGAGTCGACTTCAAGCTATGGGTGGACACAGCATCAGACGGATTTAAGTTCGACATCGACGACAAGACAATAGTTGCTTGTGAGGAAGATACAATAGAAGGAGAAGGAGAAGGAGAAGGAGAAGGAGAAGGAGAAGGAGAAGAAGGAGAAGGAGGAGATCCGGTGATACAAACATCAAGCAGTAATTCATCAACCGGAACCCGAGTGGGATCACGAGGTACAGCTACTCCACAAGTATTGGGGGCGGCTACCAGCCAGTGTCCATTCTTGCTCGACTACATGCAGATGGGAGTAGAAAACAACCCGTGGGAAGTTACTAAGCTACAACTTTTCCTAAATATGTTTGTAGCGCCAAACCCAGTAACTGGCTTCTTCGGTGAGACTACCGATGCTAATGTGAAAAGCTTCCAAGAGCAACACCGAGCCGAAGTGCTTGATCCTTGGTATAACAGGGGAATTGTTCCTCATAATCGACCAACTGGTTTTGTGTACAAGACCACTCTATGGAAGATCAATGACATCATTTGCCCTGAATACGCCATCTCTCCAATCTATGAGGGAGAAGATCTAAACTCTAACGTAGCTATCTAGACGTACTACTAACATAAAAGAATGAAAGGGTCCTTTAAGTAGGGCTTTTTCTTAACTTTTTCAGAGCGCTTGAATTGACAAACTTCAAATAAGTGATTAAATATATTCTATGAAGCCAAGTTTGCGTGGTTTGAACCTTCTACAAAAAATATCAATGTCGTTAATGGCGGTATTGGTAGTGATTACCTTTGTGGGGGCCAATATGCACGCTCTCCTGTGGCAGTCTTCTAAGTGGTTGGTCTCTACAGTATTACCGTCAGTAGTGGTTGAGCTGACCAATGAAGAGCGGGCGGACAATACTACTCCGCCCTTGGTCAGGAATTCTACCTTAGACAGAGCGGCCGAAATGAAGGCTGAACACATGGCGGAGAATCAGTACTTCTCACACTTTAGTCCCGACGGTGTCTCACCTTGGTACTGGTTTGACGAGGCTGGCTATGTCTACGCTCACGCGGGCGAAAATTTAGCCATTCACTTCACGGACTCTTCGGAGGTGGTTGAGGCTTGGATGAAGTCTCCGACTCACCGTAGAAACATCGTCAACAGTCTCTATACCGAGATTGGAGTCGGTACAGCAAAGGGACGATATGATGGCTACAACACAGTCTACGTCGTTCAACTATTTGGTACACCGGCTATCTCGCCGACGGTAACTACCGCGCCAGATGAGCCAGAAGCCACAGCAGCTACTTCTCCTGAGGTGGCAGTAGAGCCAGAGTTGGCGCAGGTTACCGACGAAGAGAATCTGCTAGTACAAGTGGAGTCTCAAAATGTCACTACCCAATCCACCCTAGCTGAGACTAATGAAGCTGCAAAGCCCGAGCCAGAATCCGAGCCAATTGATAAGCCGGTAGTAGATGAAGTGCCTGTAACTCCGAGTGAGCCAGAGAGTGTGTACACGAATGAAGCTAGTGATGTGGTGGTGATCGAATCGCCAGTAATTGCTACCTCATCAGGATTGGCTGTGGCTGAGACAAATAGAGTTGATAAGCCGTCCAATGGTGTTGGCATCGCCTCCTTTGCAACGCAACCAAATACACTGCTACAATTAGCCTACGTCACCCTAGCTATTATCATTGTCTTGATGTTGGTTACTTCACTTGTTCTAGAGGCAAGAAAACTGCACTTTCAACAAGTTGCCTATAGCCTGTTTCTCTTGATGGCAATGACCGGTCTGTGGTACGCAAACTCATTCCTGACTACTGGCGCGGTAGTAGTATAAGGTTCAGAAAGTCAGTATACTAAGTAGTAAATGAACGAGAAATCACTGACAGTAACCAGAGTTAGCAAAGCTACGAAAAACCTAACTAAACTAAAGGGCCCGCTCTTTTCTAGCCAACCAGCGGCTGGCTTTCCGGCTCCGGGTGATGATTTGGTCGAGAAGCCTCTGGATTTAAATACTTTTTTGGTCAAGAACGAAAGTGCTACTTTTTTTGTTAAAGTGGCGGGTGATTCAATGGAGGGAGCGAGGATATTTGACGGTGACATTTTGGTGGTCGACCGTTCGCTAGAGCCGAAGTCAGGCAGTATTGTCGTAGCGGCAGTGTATGGCGAGCTAGTAGTGAAGAAACTAATGAAGACTGATAAAGGAGCTTCTCTAGTGTCAGAAAACGCCAACTATGAGCCAATTTTGATCGATGGACAGGATGATTGCTTTATCTGGGGGGTGGTGACCGGGTGCGTTCGTACTTTGGCCTAGTTTGGAATAGCCCACGTATTAGGTAGATGTAAGACAAGGGAACATCCCGCGTCTTCGCTAGGGTAAGTATGATAAAAAATCGATCCAGTCTATTTTGTAGCTTCTACGCGGGCTTTCTGCTGACTGGCTTCTTGTTAATGCCAGGTGTCGTACATGGGTATAGCGAGGAGGTGGCCGTCTGGGTACCTTGGTGGTCAGAAGTATCGGGAAGCGAGTCGACACTTAAGAATATTCGAGATATTGATATTATTTACCCCTTTGTATTTGAGGTAGACAGGGAAGGAGATTTGATAAATAAAGTCAATTTTGATGATAATCATTGGGAAGATTTATTTGAAGAAGCAGATGACAGGGGCGTTAAGGTAGTACCTACTATTGCTTGGTTTGATGGTGAGGCCATTCATGAGGTACTTAGCCACAGAGGAAGTCGAGAGGACCATGTCGAAGACATCGTAAAAATGGTCAAAGAGCATGGGTTTGCTGGAGTTAATATTGATTATGAGGCAAAACTTAGTGACACCATAGATGACTTTTCTGACTTCCTGGAAGAGCTAGAGGATGAGCTTGGAAATCAAGACTTGACCTGTACCATTGAGGCTCGGACTCCACCAGAATCTAGGTGGAAAGTGGTTCCTCGGGCAATCGAGTACGCCAATGATTATAAGGCGATGAATCGCCACTGCGACTGGGTGGAGATAATGGCTTACGACCAACAAAGAGCTGATTTAGATCTGAATAAAAAGAGACAAGGAGTGCCGTATATGCCAGTGGCAGACAGGGAATGGGTAGAAAAAGTTCTCGAGTTGGCGCTTGAAGATATAGATGAAGATAAGATAATGCTTGGAGTAGCCACTTATGGACGAGCTTGGGATATTACCGTGGCTCCAGAATGGTACAGAGACTATAATAGAGTCGCTACTTTAAATCAGCCAAGAATTCTGGAACTAGCTAAAAAGTACGATTCTCCAATCGGGAGAACGGCTGGTGGTGAGGCAGTGATCAGCTACTTTCCTGAAGACTCAGTCTGGAAGATTTTTAATCAACTGCCAACTCCTGAAGGGACTCCAAATGGCTATGAAGCGGTAGCCAAGGCACTACTAGTTGCTACTTACGCAGATATCGAGGTACCGGTGAGGTTTATTACCTGGAGTGATGCCAAAGCGATTGAGGATAAACTAGATCTAGTAGAAAAATACCATCTCAAAGGTACAGCAGTGTTCAAGGTGGACGGTGAGGAGGACGAGGATATTTGGAAATTATTCTGATAGGCGCCCAAGAGGGTTATAATATGGTTAATGAAAAATCAGTGGATTGGCTTAATAGACTGCAATAATTTCTTTGTTTCTTGCGAGAGGTTGTTTAGGCCGGAGCTAATAAATAAACCGGTCATGGTACTGTCGAGTAATGATGGTTGTGTGGTAGCACGCTCACAAGAGGTAAAGGACATGGGAATACCAATGGGTGTCCCTTACTTCAAGATAAAGGACACGGTTGAAAAACAAGGCGTGGTAAGCTTTTCTTCCAATTTAACCTTATATCGTGATATCTCGCGACGGGTCTTCTCGGTGGTTCGAAGGGAAGTAGAGGTGGTCGAGGAATACTCAATCGACGAGGCTTTCTTGCTTCTTGATAATGAGGCGAAAAATAGGGTGAAGGAGCTAAGGGCCTTGGTAGAAAGGGAGGTCGGTATACCGGTTTCTATTGGTGTTTCAGCGACTAAAACCCAAGCCAAACAAGCGAATTTGTTAGCAAAAAAGAGCACGGGAACACAGGTTCTCAATAGTGAAGATTGGTTAGCTCTAACTCCGACCACTAAGCTTTGTAGCATCTGGGGTGTGGGAGGTAGTTTAGAGCTAAAGTTTAAAGGACAAGGTATCAATACTGTAGAAGATCTGATTAAAGCTGATGCTGACAGAGTGAAAAGTCTATTTGGATTAGTTGGCTTAAGGCTCCAGCAAGAGCTTAGTGGATCAGCGGTTTTCAAGGTAACCAATGACTCTAGAACCCAAAAGAGTCTAGTTCACTCCCGCTCCTTCAAAAAGCCAACTGAGGATTTGGCTGTATTACAAGATGCAGTGGCATATCACACTAGACAAGGGGCGGCTGAACTAAGGAAGATGAAGATGGAGACCAATAACCTAAGGGTAATGATAAGGCCGAGTCAGCACGGTGATTTTCTCCTGCGTGGGGGATCGCTTGAGTTTACTTTGCCTAGCTATACCAGTGACACAATCGAACTAGTGAAACTTGCAACCAAGCTGACAGAGGAGCTATATGAGACTGGTGTACCTTACAAAAAAGCCGGAATCAGTATGGGTTCATTACAAAGAGAAGGTTATCGAAACTTCAATCTGTTTTCGGACGCAACCCAACACAATGAGCCCCTGATGGAGGTTATAGATAAGATAAATAGCAAAGGCAATAAGGAGCTTATAACCGTCGGCTCAAGGCATCAAACTATGCGCTGGCAAGCTAAGAAAGAATCCCAATCTCCGACTTATACCACCGCTTGGGATAAGCTGGTAACGGTAAAAGCTAAAAGTGATTAACGACATTTGTACTTAAGCAAAACTCTAAGTCATGTCCTCTGTTAATCAATAAAAGGCGATAAAACAAGGTTTAAAAAAGATACAAAAGGGCACGCACAAAATCTTATCAACAGTGACTATCAGACTTCGGCCAGAGATTGGGAGTCATGACTCTAGGTCAGAGGACTCAGAGTCAGTCGTTCATTACTGCCACCAGCCCAACTCCACCAAGTGACCCTAATCGAAGTAGCAATAAAAGTATGTGGGTAATTGATAGTTTGGACCAGCTACACCAGTATAATTAACAGGTATGCCCTTCTTACAAAGACTAAAAAGGAGAGGTGTGAAAAGTCGCAAAGACTCCTCGGTCTCTAAGGCCGACGGCAAGCCAACCGGGAAAGTGTCAAAACTCCACGTTGATCTGTATCAGACGGAGATAATGATAGTGGTGTATGCACAGACTTCCGGCGCCATCATAGAGGACGTTCACGTGTCCATTGAGGGTGAGGCAAACATTGTCTTGATAGAAGGAAAAAGTGAGCGTCCAGAAGAAGCAGTATTCCCAGACGGCAAAATCAGAGGTAGGTACGTTGCTGAGGAATGTCACTGGGGTGATTTCTACCGAAGAATTATTTTGCCTAAAAGTGTTAATATTGATAAGGCTGAAGCAAAGATTAAAAATGGTGTACTGATACTGGTCTTACCTCTGCTCAAGCAGGAAGCTCACGCGAAAGACGGTAGATCAGTAAAGAGACCCAAAATTTGAAGCTTATCCGAAGTTGTTCCTTAGTTCTATGTTGTA
>Ga0136555_1000932_pt1 | contig 11055 bp, 9 predicted proteins | sample AntRauTorckE5432_FD_104927 | JGI IMG/M metagenome (GOLD analysis project Ga0136555, IMG submission 104927) | Saline lake microbial communities from Rauer Islands, Antarctica - Metagenome Torckler E5 #432 | ecosystem: Environmental > Aquatic > Non-marine Saline and Alkaline > Saline | place...
TATAAGAGCCACAGGTTTCAAAATTTTAACAAGAAGAAGTGAGTATAGAAAAACTCCAACAACTAAAATACTAGCCAATTGAATGTTAATAGTCGCAGCTAAAATTATTCCAACAAAAACTGACAAGAGTTGTGGCACTATTTCCATAGTTCTACCTGTTAAAGATGAAACTCTCCAGCCCGCAGCACTTATTTTTTGGAACACCTCCTGAATATGCTCATTCTTATGAAATGAAGTTGGAAGCCTAAGAAGATAAATAATACTTTCTGCTTGAAGAAAAATATGTGCCTTTGCATCAAAATTTCTCTTAAGTCTATCAGCAATCCAATCAAAATTATTAGCAAATAACTGAACTAAAGCCCAGATGATCAAAAGAGTTGCCCATATAGGGAAAGATTCCGAAGCTTCTACTCCTTTTGATATATCAATTAATGCATCAAAGAATTTTCCAGTTATTAAAGGGATTGAACCATTTGCTAAAGCTGAAAAAATACTAATTACTGAAATAATAATAATTTGTTTTTTGGCAAATCTAATATGTCTCCAGATTCCTTTTACTCCTTTTTTAAGATTAGTTTTTCCCATTTGGACCTTATTTTAGCAGATTATTTCGATAATAAAAAGTTCTCCACAGTTTTTCAGACTTTTTCACATTTGACCGAGCTATGGAAATTTGCTATTTTTCTCTCTCGTCCATGAACATTATTTTTAAAACAACGCTCTGGTTTATTAAAAAATTTCCTAAATTTGGTGTAATCCTTTCTGTAATATCAATAATCGTTCCACTCTCACTAACTCTATTTTTTGGCTTCCCTGAAACAGTTTTACTATGGGCAGTTTATGTCGAAGCGGTAATAATCACACTTTCAATAATTAGCGTTTCACTCAATTTTATAATTAGAAGTTTATTTTTTAATACAAAAAAGAAAAGAGGTAGGAATTCAAAAATCAAAACCAAGTCTGACAAAAATCAAACATACGATATCCTGCGATTCACACTTTTTTAAAATAATGATATAAATATATAAACAGATCTTATTTAAACTAAAAAGAAAGGAGGTGAAAATAATTGGGGAATAAACATGTAAATAAAGGTAAGGATTCTAGTTACCAAAAGTCTCGTGGTAGACGAGATGGAAGCACTCCAAAGAGTAATAATTCAGGGAGACAACGAAACGTTAGTCATAAAAGTTCCAGTGAACACTCAAGAGTTGCCAAAGGTAACAGAGGTTGAACACTCAGCCTAATTCAAAATCCAGATTGCTAGCAATCTGGATTTTTTCCTTCATAAGTTATATATTAGATTCATGAATCAAGTCGAGATAATTAAAATAAATTCTAACTTAACAAATAAAAAAGTGATTATTACTTTGGCTTTTAAATATGGATATCTCGATGAAAGTGATAATGAATTTGGATATTGTCACTTGGCTGAACACTACATATGCAGCGTATTAGAATCAAAATATAAACTAGGAGAAGTTTATGGTTCTGTTGATAATGACTATATTTTGATAAATATAGATTCAACTAAAAAAAAGTTAGCTGATCTAGTTCTTAACTTGAAGAAGATTTTAAATGAAATTATAAGTTTGGAAATAAATAAAAAAATCTTTGAAAATGAAAAAAATAGATTTATAACAGAAATAAATAATCTTTATATAGATATAGATAATCAAATTTTCGAGGAGATTTCTAATAAAACTATTAAACAACCAAAGAAAATTGTTAGGAGAAAAATTGATCAAGTTAAAAATATTAATAAAATTAATCAGTCACTCTTTCAAAAAACAATCGAAAACATAATAAAATCCCCTTCTGTTATTTTCATTGACCAAAAAGAAAATAATAACCCAAAAAAACTAAGTCCTAAAAATATTTTTATTAAAAATTTAAAAGTTGATTTTGTTAAGAAAAAGAAAATAAAAATTGATATAAATAATCCATACTATAAAAGCAATTTTAACCAGTTTTTATTTTTTAAAGGGTTAAATCACAAATCAACAACAATAGAAAAGTTTTCATTAAGATTTATTTTACAGGAATCAATGCAAAAGTTAGAAAAGCAACTACAAGACGAAGGTGTCTACGAAATTCAATACGATAACTACATTTTAAACAACTTTGGTTTTTTCTGGTTTTTAGTTAGCTCTAATAAAAAGAGTGACTTTAATTTAATAAAGTGTGAAACCCAGATAATAAATAACTTATTACAAGACGAGAAACTAGATACTAAATTAAATAAATTTAAAAAGGAACAAATAAAAAATATAAAAAGCTCATGGAAAATTGAAGAGAACAGAAATCCTTGGATTATTGAAGACCTATTAGAGACCGGAAAAATTTCTGATTTAGAAACACTAGAGAAAGAAATAAACAAAATATCAAAAAAAGACTTGATAAAAATTAATAGCAAACTATTTAAAGAGACTGATGCTTATATGTTGGAGAATAGATAAAGTTTTAATAAACCCAAATCCTTTATAACTTTATTGCGCTTTTGTTTTATTACCTTTAAAATGAAATTAATGAATAGAGTTGAATTCAATGAAGAAAACGAATTTCACATTAAATCACGAGCTCTATTTGGTGACCCTCAAACTCCAGCAATGATTAGACTTCTTTTGAAGACAGGTATTATTAAAAAAGAAAAGCACGCAGTTTTTATATTATTAGTAATAGTTGTTTTAATGATAAGTGCTACTTGGTGGGTTTTAAATGGGAGGGATTCAGCATCAAACATATTTGTTACACCTGACGGGACAGTTTACACAGCCGAAGAATACGGAGAATTATTACAAGCAGGTATTGATCCGTTCGACAGATAATTATGAAAAGTTTCAATAAAAAAGAATCGGGTTTTACATTAATAGAACTTTTGGTAGTTATTGCAATAATCGGATTATTATCGTCTATTGTTTTAGTAAGTTTGGAGGATTCAAGAAACAAAGCAAAAAACGCTGCGAAAAATACACTGGTTGCAGAATATGTAAAAGCATTAGAGTTATACCATAGCGAAAGCGCTGAAGGTTATCCGATTGAGGGACTGTCTCCAGCAGAATTTCAATGCTTAGGTGATAATTCTGAATGTTACGATGCATCTGAAAATACAACTCTTAATGGAAAATTGGATAATTTTATAGCTGGTCCCCCAGCCGATGAAACATCAGTAATGGTAGATGAGGGTGCATTTGGTTTTACTGATTACATAGGCATATATTACAGATGTTCAGATGGCTCCACATTAACATCTAAATGTAGTTCATACATAATTGAATGGTATTTATTAGGAATTAATCAAACATGTTACCAATCAGAATCACAATCTAGTGTATTTGGAGGCTCAACATACTGTCGACTTGAAAAATAAAAAGTCTACCAGTTAATTGGTAGACTTTGTTTTTATATTTTTACAGAAGAGTTACCTTCTGCGAACCATAATCCAAACTAAGGAAATGACCCCAAATATTAGTGCGTATGCCGAAGGTTCTGGAACTGAATTAACACCAACAATGGTGTATGACCACTCCTCATAAGTTGCATTATCCTTCATAAACAAAGTTATTTGACCTTGTAAATTAAATTCTGCAATATTAATTAGCTTAGTATCATCCTCTAAAACAAAACCTACAAAATTATCTGGCAATGTTCTGTCACCTAACAAACTACTTATAGTTTCAGATTCATAATTATGATCAACCTGAACGTATTCAGTATCAGCATTATTATTAACATACAATCCAAAGTAGATTTTATTAAATGAGGAAGTTTGATTATCAGCAACAGTTGAAGATTCAAACGTAGAATCAATATTTCCACTTCCGTCAATAATAACGGAATACGAATATGAATTTATACTGTTTGGTGTCCAATCAAATTCTGCCTCTCCAAAAGGTAGTCCTGCAGAACCGCTTAAATCACCAGTTTCCAACTCATGACTTTCTGGGTCAGAATTTGAAATAGCAGTTCCATCACCAGCCTGATATTGAACATACCAAACAGGTGTCAGATTCTCGGCGGTTTTAGGCTTTGAATTTGCATAATCAAACACTTCAGTAAACTGAGAGTAATTGATTAAGGTAGTTGTTACAGTTCCAAAAAGCGCGTTTACAAGAAACACGCTGACAATAAAAGCGAGAATGCTTTTGATTTTCATAATTTTTTTCCTTTTTTAAGGGTTGTTTTTGCGTGATCCTTGTTCGCACATACGAACAAATTTAAAAGATCAATTTACTTACTAAATATACACGGATTAAGAGAAATGTCAATGTTTTAACTTATTCTAAACTCTACTTCAAATCCTCTGGATTCTTCTTCTCATCTATATCCCCCTTTATCTTCTTAACCAATTCTTCAACACTAATAGCATCCAACTGTCCTTCATCACGAGAATCAATTGAAACGGTTTTTGCTTCTACCTCTTTGTCACCAATAATCAGAACATAAGGAATATTCATCCCTTTTGCATTTCTAATTTTTTTTCCAAAATTATCATTAGAATCGTCCAACTCTACTTGAATACCAGCCTTTTGTAATTCAGCCAAAACCACTCTTGCATAATCATTGTGCACTTCTGCAACAGGAGTAATCATCGCTTGAACTGGAGATAACCAAACTGGGAAAGCAGCCTTGTAGTGTTCTGTTAGAAAAGCAAAGAATCTATCGAAAGATCCCATGATTGCACGGTGAACAATTACCGGCGCCTCTTTCTCTCCTTTCTCGTTTATAAAATTCAAATCAAATTTTCCTGAAGAATAAAAATCAATTTGGATTGTAGCAATTGTGTCTTCTTTTCCGTTTACATTACGAATCTGCATATCGATTTTTGGACCGTAGAATGCCGCTTCACCCTCCTCTTCTACATATTCAGCTCCGTATTCATTCAACGCCTCACGAGCGATTTCTGCGGCATTGTCCCACATGTCTTTATTTTCAATGTCTCCGAATTTTTCTGTATTTGAAAAGTCAGGCAGAGAAAGTCTAAACCAGTAATCTGTTAAGTTAAAAGTCTTATCGTAAACATCATTAAACAAATTCAAAACGCTCATCAATTCTGATTTTAAATCTTTTTTTGCACAATAAATATGGGCGTCATTTTGAGTGAAACATCTAGCGCGGATTAATCCTGTTAGAACTCCTGATCTTTCAAAGCGATGAACTAAACCAAATTCTGACAATCTATATGGCAGGTTTCTGTATGAGAATGGTTTGTGTTTGAAAATCTGATGATGATGAGGACAGTTCATTGGACGCAAGAAATATGGCTCCCCTTCAATTTCGATTGGGTTATACATATCGTCACGATAGTGATCTAAATGACCAGATTGTTTATATAGACGTTCATGTGTAAGGACTGGTGTGTATACATTTTTGTATCCATATTCTAATTCCTTTTGATACATAAAATCTTCTAGTTTTCTACGAATGTATGCACCATTAGGAAGATATAGAGGAAGTCCTTTTCCTACTTCGTCTGAAACCATAAATAGGTCAAACTTTTCTGCTAGTAGTCTATGATCACGTTGACGTGCTTCTTCCATTTTTGCTTTGTATTCAGACAATTCCTCTGGAGTATCAAATGCCAATCCATAAATACGTGTAAGCATTGGATTCTTTTCACTTCCTCTCCAATATGCACCAGCAATTCTACTAAGCTCGAAAGCTTTTGCGTCTATTTCTTCTGCTGGATTTTCAACATGTCCTCCACGACAAAGGTCTGTAAAATCACCAATTGTGTAAAGTGTTATTTTTTCTCCTTTTTCTTCTAGCTCATTAATCATTTCAATTTTGAATTGATTACCAGCAAAAACTTCTCGTGCTTCTTCCGCTGAAACTTCTTTGTGAGTAAATTCTTTCCAAGAACCAATTGTCTTTCTCATTGTCTTTTGAATCTTTTTTAGATCAGCATCTCCAGGTGCGTCTCCTTCTGAGAAATCGATATCGTAATAGAAACCATTATCCACTGCCGGCCCAATCGTAAGTTTTGCATGTGGATAATCTTTTAATACGGCAGCAGCCAAAAGGTGCGCCAGTGTATGTCTCTTTTGTTCAATATCGTTTTTATTCATATAAATAATATAGTAGCACAGGGCTCTAAACAAAAAAACTGCTCTTTCGAACAGTTTTTGATTGAAACTTTTTAAGCTCCCACAAATTCAAATCGTGGTTTGGTTTCACCAGTAGATAGTAAAATTATCTCTGAAAACATTTTAAATGGTCTAACCCAATTTTGTTCATCACCAAATTTCTCAGAAACATAATCTGCGCGATACCAGACGAAAAGTTCATCTGTTAACGGAGACTTAACGACTCCTATAGCAGTATATATTGTACGATTTTTCGAATGAATATACTTTCCTAATTGGAATTTATAGTCTTCATCTACAATAAGCAGATTTTCTAAATTATCTGGGACATTGTCTTGGCTGACAATTCTATATTCTACACTAGGTAGTTCGCCCTTATTTAAAGGTTCACTGTGTAATGCGATAATATCTACCTTCTTTTTATTATCATCTGATAAAGTAATCATTTTTCTTTGTTTTTTGAATATTGCTGTTTGTTTGAATGGAACGAGTTTTCCATTTTTTATGATAACACCAGTAAAAGTTTTTTCAACTTTTACTTTACCTATTTAATTTGCGGGAAGACAACAATGAAATGAGTTCCAACACCTTTAATTGATTCAACATTGATAGACCCACTCATCAATTCAACAATTTGTTTTGTAATCCAAAGACCCAGACCAGTTCCTCGAATTTTTGTGGTTTCATCATTCTTAACACGATAGAATTTTTTGAAGAGATTTTTTTGTTCTTCTCCAGACATTCCTATTCCGCTATCACTAACTCTAATTGAAACATTTTTATTTTCTGCTTTTATTTCAACCTTAACATCGCCCTCTTTAGTATATTTAATAGCATTACCAACAAGGTTAACAATTACCTGCCTGAATTTATCAGGATCAGCATTAATAATTACATTGTCACCTGCGTTATTATTTAGAATTAGCTTAAGTCCTTTATCTTCTGCAGGTTTTAAAAAGCCAGAAATAATTTCAGAGACCGATGACCCAATATTCAACTCTTCTTTTGAAATTTCCATACGATCTTGTTCAATACGAGAAACGTCCAACATATCATTAACGAGTGTGTCGAGCTGACTAGCGGCAATATCAATTCTATTTATACTCTTCTTTTGATCTTCACTAATGTTTTCTGAATCTGACAAGTTTTCTGCATAACCACGAATCACAGTAAGAGGTGTTCGTAATTCATGCGATGCCATAGAAATAAAGTCATCCTTTAGCGCATCTACTTCCTTTATCTTTTTGTAAAGAGAGGAGTAATCGATAATACGAGAGTGGCGAAAAAATAGAAACATGATTAAAAATACAATCAGAATAAAAATAAGAACGCTATTTTGGATACTATCGCTAATTGCAATATCAGCCTGTGACAAAGATTGATTTGTCAGAACTGCTCCAACTACATCTCCTGAGTCGTCTCTTACAACACGGGCTGTTGTAAAAACTCTTTCTCCATCAATAATTTGTTCTAATGTATGAGAAGAATTTTTATCAACTTCTGCGATTCCATAAATAAAAGAGTTTTCGGTATCATATTCTCCAACTTCACTACTACTTAATGAAGCAATAATTCTGGCTCGATCACCTTCAAATTCCACAACCCTAAAAATACTTATTGCTGTATTACCAATAGATATTCTTTGAATTTTGTCTTGTAGATCTTGTCGTTCAGAATCAGTTTCAAAATAGTCGTTAGCAAACTCAATGAAAGAACTTTGTAGTGCTCCAATTCTAACATTCACTAATCGGTCTTGTGCGTCTTGTGCGATTGTCACAAATCGATTAGCAACAAAAACAAATGCAAGGACAATCATTATAGCTACAAAAAGCGTATACCATAACTGTGGGTTATCTTTTATTCTTTTTATACTTTCTCTAATTGATGGGAAAAATTCTCTCATTAAATATTTTGAATTCGTTTAAACTTTATTTTCGTCCATAAAATCTTTTACACCTTTCTTCTTACCACCACTTAAAATCAAAGTTAGAATTATTGCAGCAAGCAAGATAGCAAGGATAATTAGGATAAAGTTGTCTTGAACAAAATCATTTTGAGCTGGATTTGTCTCCCCAATTCCAAATGTTCCAAGTGCAGCAGCTTCGGCTGTTTGTGTAATAGCAATTGATTCTGATCTAGCAATAAGACGACCAGAGTTGTCGACCGTCGCAACATACACTTCATGTTCTCCGTTTTCCAACTCTTTATCAAGAGTGTATGACCATTCACCTCTTGCATCAGTTTTAACTGTTACGATCGTTGGGGTTGAGAAAATATAAACAGTAACGAATGAATTAGGAAGAGCTGTTCCTCTTAGGTTCAGTCTGTTTTCTGAAGTAACTTCATCTCTAATTAATTCTACCCTTTCAAGTTTATGTATTTTTGAAATGAAAGTTTCTTTATCTTCACGCGGATCTTGATAATTAATTGGTTCGTTATCTTCACTTGTCGGGTTTATACCTGATCTAATTTTTTCAGCATCAGTTAACTCACCTTCTACTGTAAAAGCAGATTCTGGATTTGTATTATAAATGAATTTTTCGTCATAATCAGAAATTCCATCACTGTCGGTATCCTGCTCTAATAATTCCCCTTCTCTTTCGTTAATAAGAGCTTTTTTCTCTTCAATTTTTTCTTCATACCGAACAAGTGTTGTTGTGATTCTTCTAGCATTCTCAGAAACATCAACGTCAATTCCTGATCTATCTTCTAAACTTCTTTCAATATCTGAAACTGCGGATTGAACTCTAGTTTCTAGTTCTCGGACAGAATTAGAATCAGTTAAATTTTTTGTTTTAATTGTAGTATTAATATCTTTGTATATTTCATTTCTTTTATCATCAACGACTCTCTGGAGTTCATATGCCTCAATATCTGTTTGGGAACGGATATCTAGAATTGATCTGTCGATACTGTTTTTGATTTCAGCACGAACTTCACTTTCAACAATTTTTGATTCTTCCTCAATCTCATTAAGACTTTCTGAAACAGTTCTAACACTCTCTACTGCTGTAGCTTTTCTTATCAAAACTTCATTTTCATCAGACTCTTCTTTCTCTCTATTGTTGGCTTCTTCTTCATTCATTTCGATTACACCTCTTACAGGTTCTACGACTGGCTCTATTACCCTTTCAAGAGTGTCTACTATATTATCTTCTAAGTTTACTTGTGTATTTGTTTCTACTCTTGTTTGTGCTAGCAAGACTGTTGGAATAAATACTAATATTAAAATTAATGCTCCTAAGTTTTTAAAGTTTTTCATAAATTTTTTGATAAGTTAATAAATTATTTTCTTTTAACGACACTATCTACCGCCTTTACTATTGCTACTTCGTCTATTTCAAAATGCTTAAACAATTCAAATCCATTTCCTGATTCTCCGTATTGATCTTTCATTCCAACGAATTCTATTGGTATTGGTATATTTCTTGAAAGAATTTCCGCGACTGAACTTCCTAATCCACCTGCAATCTGATGTTCTTCTACTGTTACGATTGCACCAGCTTTTTTAGCTAATTCTATTATAGCCTTTTCATCGATAGGTTTAATAGTGTGTATGTTAACAACTTCTATCTTTAACCCATCCTTTTCTAATTTTTTAGCAGCTAGTAATGCTTGGTGAGTTATAACACCTGTGGAAATAATACCTACATCTATTTTTCCACCTCTTTTTGTAGATTTTGGTGAGAAAAGTGTAACTGCCTTTCCGATTTCAAAAGGTGTCTCTGAAGTTGTAATTTGTGGCGTTTTTTCTCGAGAAAGTCTCAAGTAGGTTGGCTCTTTAGTTTTTGACATTGCAATTGTAGCTTTATGAGCCTCTTGATAATCACAAGGAGAAATTACAACCATATTTGGTAAGACACGCGTAATTGCAATATCCTCTAATGCTTGGTGAGTTCCTCCGTCCGGCCCAGTTAACAATCCTGAATGAGAACCGATCATTTTTACATTTTGATTGTTATAGCAAATTGTAGTTCTAATTTGTTCCCAGTTTCTACCAGGTGAGAAAACTGCATAACTTGCTGCGAAAGGAATTTTTCCAAGATGCGCCAAACCAGAGGCAACACTTACAAGGTTTTGTTCTGCAATTCCTACCTCAAAAAATCTTTCTGGAAAAGCTTCTGCAAATTTATGCGTTCGAACTGATTCAGAAAGATCAGCGGTCAAAGCGACTACATTTTCATTTTCCTCACCTACCTTTAGTAAAGCGTCACCAAATCCATTTCTAGTTGGAGTTTTTGGAAATCCCGAAGACTCACCAAAATCTTTTTTATATAAATCTTTATTTAGTTTTATGTCTTTATTTAACATATTAATTAATCTAGTTGTTCGCACTTAACTTTTCCTCCTAATGTTCTTAGTTCTTTTAGGGCATCTTTTGATTCTTCAGGATTTGGTGCTTTCCCATGCCATTCAGGTAAACGTTCAAAGTCATGAACACCTTTACCTGGAATTGTGTTAGCAATTATTATTGAAGGTTTACCAAATACAGTTTTTGCATGACCTATTGCGTCGTCAATCATTTCAAAATTGTGCCCATCAATTTCCTGGACATGAAAATTAAAACTTTCAAATTTTTCTTTCAAATCATTTAGTGGCATAACGTCTTCTGTGTATCCATCAATTTGAATATTATTTCTATCAACTATTACAATCAGATTGTGAAGTTTATATTTTGCACCCATCAAGATAGCTTCCCAGTTTTGACCTTCTTGTAATTCCCCATCTCCAACACAACAATATATAAATCTATCAGATGTTTTTCCGGCTCCATTTAAACGAGTAGAAAGTGCCATACCAATTCCTTGTGATATTCCTGAACCAAGTGGACCTGAACTAGTTTCTATTCCTGGAAGAGTTCCTCTATGTGGGTGACCTTGTAGTCGACTCCCTAATTTTCGAAGTGTCATCAATTCCTCTACTGGAAAATATTCAGCATGAGCTAGTGTTGCATATAAACCTGGACAGA
>Ga0136555_1000933_pt1 | contig 11044 bp, 10 predicted proteins | sample AntRauTorckE5432_FD_104927 | JGI IMG/M metagenome (GOLD analysis project Ga0136555, IMG submission 104927) | Saline lake microbial communities from Rauer Islands, Antarctica - Metagenome Torckler E5 #432 | ecosystem: Environmental > Aquatic > Non-marine Saline and Alkaline > Saline | place...
CATTTAATAGGTACTCTTTGTTCAAGTTAATGTAAACTCGAGACAAATTGTCGATCAGAGTCTTGAGCAGGTCTACCGTATGCCACAACTGATAATTTTCCATGTGCTCCAGGTATTTTGCATAGGTGTTTTCACATTCATATTCAAGCCATTTACTACAGACTGTGATATGTTCATTTTGCTCAAGAGGACTGATTCCTTGTTTGGTTTCGTCAAGCAATTTCTTGATATTGTTCAGAGGAATATGAAATTCTTGTACAATCTGACGGATGCCAGCATAATCAATCTTAACCTCTTCAGCTTTAGTTGCCTTAGTTTGTGAAATGTACAGTCTGAGAGCATCAGCACCAACATCGTCCAAGATCTCTGTGATAGGTCGGTAGTTTTGTGCACTTTTGCTCATCTTATGACCATCGTCAGCGAGAATGATACCAGTAACAATCGCGTTATCGAAAGCAGGTTCCTTTTTCAGCGCTGTACTGAGAACCAACAATGTATAAAACCAACCGCGTGTTTGGTCAACACCCTCTGCAATGAAGTCGGCACGTGACTTGGCTTGACCGGTGGCATATGGCATACTACCACTTTCAAACCAGCAATCGAACACATCCGGAACACGTTTGAGGGGCTCTGTATTAGGGTTCTTGGCAGGAATAACAACTTGATCCAATGTTGGGCGATGTAAATCCATAGTTCCAGCCTGTTCTTCAGTTATAAATTCTCCATCTAGAACTGCACAGTGCTCAACCAATTGTAATGCATTGCTAACCACCAAGGTCTCTTCACCGTTAGTCCAAATGGGTAGTGGTGCACCCCAATAACGGCTACGTGAAAAACACCAATTTTGCTTGCCGTCAGCTACCCATCGATACATCCGACCAGTTCCGATAGAGTCTGGAACCCAGTTGATTTCGCCGATGACCTTTAACATGTCATCACGCAATTGATCCACGTCTACAAACCAACACGATACAGCACGGTGCATCAATGGCAGTTTAGAGCGCCAACAGTGTGGATAACTGTGTGTGATTTGTTCTGTTCTGTAGGGTTTCATAGTGTATTCTAGTTTTTTAAGGACAAACTTGTTGACTTTAGTGAAAAACTGTAGATTATGAAGCTCTGGTTTGTCGGGAAATTCAAAATAATCTACATATTCTGGTTTAATATAACCGTTATCTGTATACGGGATATCAAATCGAGTATCTCGTGTGATAACACCATGTTTCAAACAAACGCGATAATCATCTTCACCAAACATGGGTGCCAAATGAACTACACCTGTACCTGTGTCTGTAGTAACATAATCATCAACAAGTACTTTGTACTCGTTCTGCCTGTCCTTTTGAAAGGGGAACAATGGAATATATCCGGTACCATCCAGGGCTTTACCTGGAAATGTTAGAACTGTGGTACGATCAAGGTCGCATTTCTCGGCAAGAGTAATCACATTGTATTCTCCATACTTAACACCGTTAGCAGTACCTTCATAATACCGTTGAGCTACATATTTCGCATCTGGGTTCACACACAGGGCTTGGTTTGAAATCAGAGACCATGGTGTTGTTGTCCAGGCGGCCAGGAATGTAGGACAGCCGAAAAGCACATTGTCTTTCAAACGGAATAACACTGTTGCAGATAGGTCAGTGACATCCTTATAACCTTGCGCTACTTCAAAATTAGACAACGGTGTGGCACATCCAACACTGTATGGCATAACCTTATAACCTTGATAAATCAATCCTTTCGTATGAAGTTCCGCCATAACTGACCACACCGACTCGATATAGTCATTTGTCATGGTCATATATGGGTCATCCAAATTATCAGGCAAACATGCCATGCGGGTATAAACATCATGCCAGAGATCCACGCATTCCAGAACAATACTGCGGCACGCTTCACAATACTTTTCGATTCCATATTTTTCGATGTCTTCTTTGGTCTTTAGACCCAATCGTTTTTCAATCTCAAATTCAATGGGAAGACCGTGGCAATCCCACCCAAATCTTCGCGGTACCTTGTGCCCTGTCATCTTTTTGAACCGTGACACAATGTCCTTTGTACACATAGTCAAAACATGACCGAAATGGGGTGCTCCAGTTGCAAATGGCGGACCATCATGAATGATGAAAAGCGGGTCTTCATCATTAGAGGGACATGTTGTATTAATATTAGAATTCTTACGTACATCAGATTCCATCAAGGTGATATCCATTATTATTTTCGCTTAGTCATTTTTTAATATAATTACGAGACATTCCTTTTTAACGCCGCGAGCTTCCAGATCCGATAGACGTGCATAACCATCAACAACACGATAACGGTAACCATTAGCATCACGTTCTCTTACACATAGACCTCTGGGTAGACGGTAAAATTCTAAATATGGTATGGGGGCCTTGTCTACACATTCTTCATGTAGTGTGGGATTAGTGTAATATAATTTATCTATGGGTACAGTTGCTGCCATCCATGTACCATTGACTAGTTCTGGTAGGACTTTGCCATATTCCAATTCCAACATGTATTCGATCTTCTTACTATTATCTAATGAATTCATATGCAGGAGACATTTACTCAAGTTGTCGGCTATGTCTTTTCTGAGAGTGACGGCTGAAACTTCCTGTGACCAATAATCATCCATCAAATGATATTGCCAGTTTTTCTTGTCCCATATCTTGAATTTGGTCAAAATACGATGAATACAATAACGGTAAATGAGCATACCGTTTGCATATACACGTTTTAGATCATCTGGTAATCCATCAAATGTCATTCGCACTGACGCATCCCGTAGATTGTTTTCAGGATCCAAATGTTCATAAATATATTCAGCTATATCATTAATTCTGATGTCTGTTATGTCGACAGAACTAACGGCTAAAACTTTATCTTTTTGTTCTTTGCCTACGTTTAATGACATATAATGTTTAAAATCAGTATCAGCCAGATACATACCTTAAAATATCCTTCTAAAATTTATTGCTCTCCATGACGCATATTTATTTTCATACTTAATGTATATGTTACTTGTATTATTACTTATGGCTATTGCTATGTATTTTATATTTACCTACCACGGAGTAATCCAGGGGCATAATCCTATCAATGTCCTAAAACAAATGGGTGGAGGCGATGGTAAGCCACACTTTAAAATTCTTTCTAAAGGGGATGTTATAAATAACAAAGCAGTACTTATATTGACGGTATTTGACGAAAACAATAAAATAGTCCATGTCAAAAATGTTACTACAGGACAAGAAGCCAAAGATTACGTCGCTAAACTACGAAGCAGTGGCAGAAACTTATATTTCGCTATCCTGGCTCAGGAAGATAAGAAAGAAATGGAAAAAAAGTTCAATGCATTTGTTGAGAAGAGTGAGGCTAACAGGAAACAGACACTTGAATTAATATTTGCCTACTACGACTTGATGGGAGATAATGTTTGCGGAGAATACACGCCTGGAAAAAGTAAACCACCTGGCAAATTACCAATCTGTAATGAGTTCCCTACACTTATACCAACTGCAACTGAGCCAGCCAAGCGCGAACTCAAGGTTATTCTAAAAGAACTGGAAACCCTCCAGAAAAAACCACAGGTTGATCCGGAGCATGATATCGAACAAGCTATAGAATTGGCGGATAAACTTAAAGAACAGGATGATGCTGCCACTAAACGCGTCCATCAAGTCCGTCAAGAACGAAAAGAACTCGACGAAAAATTAGATGAAGTTAAAAAGGATGAAGTTACAGCCAAGGAACTAGAAGCCAACGAAAAAATTAATACCCCTGCTTCTAGTTCTACTTCTACCTTAAGTATCAAGAATCATATTGAGCTAACGAAAAAAGTTCTAGATAACCACAATAAACGCCTGGAAAAACTAGAGGGTAAACTGTGCGGTATCGGAAGCGAAATACGCAAGGGTCATGCCATGCTTAAAAGCATTAAAGGTAAATTAGACAATGATATGAAACCTGAAACTAAACATCAACGTTTTCGTAAGAGCAACAAAGTCGCAAACAAACGTAAACTTCGTAAATTAGAACATCAAATCAAACAGGACCCTAAGTGTCCCGTGTGTCCTATGTATTCCGACACACATCCAGTTAACGTTCTAGAAGTTACTAACCAAGGATTTGGTAGCATTGTCAAGGATAAGGCAGCATTCAACAGTTTCGAATAAAAATGATCCTTCAGAAAATATAATGGCCGCATCAAGCAATCAAGTCATTACGATACAAGATGTCTGCGACATTATTGAAAAGGATGGTGTCTATATTATTACACATGGAATGACAACAGTTGCGTGGCATAAGATGGTTTCACGAAAGAGAAGAGGTTCGTTATTGATGCTGCGACGTTTTATACGGGGGACAATCCCTCTGGAGGCATTACTATCGACGAAAACCACTGAACCAAATGTGGTTCAGTGCATTGTAATGTCAACTAACTCTGGCTTTCTCGAAAAAATAAAATCCGTGAAAGATAAGCGCATAAAAGTGTGTCATGTGAAAAATGTTGCTGACCTTGTCCCGCATCTAGCTGCATGTGCATTGACCCCCCTTACATTTAACATGACTGCGATGCCAGCGACATACATTCCTAGAACACCACCACCTAACCAACACGATATGATTTTGCCCAATCTTCATTTGGGTAGTAAAGATGCTTATCATGTATTGCCCTCAGGCACGACACATGTTGTTTCAGCCACACATACCGTTACAGAGCCTCCCAACGATATTCCGTTAGAACGTTTTTTTCATATCAATGAACATGACAATGGTAAAGTTAATATTTACAAGTATTTTGACAACTCGTCCAAGTTCATACACGATGCGATTCAATCAGGGGGAACGGTTCTGGTTCACTGTGATGCTGGTATATCACGCTCAGTCACTATCGTATGCGCATATCTAATTAAATATCACGACAAAAGTTACAAAGAGGCACTTGATATGGTACAAAGTAAGCGGCGTTGCGCAGACCCTAATTTCACATTTCATGCATCACTTATACGGTATTCAAGTGAAATTGTCGGTGAAGCTAGGACCAACATTTCGTTTTCATGGCAAACCGAACCGGAACCATTGTGCAGATGCCCGCCAATATCGCCTATGCTAAAATGCTAAATATTAAATGTCAAAAATGATCATAATTGACTTTCAATGAACGATGAAGCTCAGAACACACGCAAAATTACTAAAATGGATCGTATTCTGCGAAGAACTAAGCTAATTGTCGAAAACAATAAGTTAACGATGAAAACAACTAAACTGGATACTATTTTAAAAACAGAGTTAGATGTTTATTTGGATAAACATCTAGCTCTAGAGCGCACGCAACTCAAGGAACAATTGAAGAAATCTCGTGCAGCGGCACAGGAGTCTTACCGTCGTTTGAGTTACCTAGAGAAACGAGAGAAATTGCTGAAGAAAAAAGAGGAATACATGGAACGGATTGCGAACGGCGAATCAAAAACATTCAGTGAATACAATGTACAAGTGATGAAGAGTACATATTTCGGGGGTTCAGGATGCAAAATGAGTAATTTAAATGATACAATTACCAAGACATTGAGCAAAGACCCACATGCGGTACTTATCAAATGTGATATGTATAATAATCTATATATTGAGGCGGAAGGCATTAGATCTAATCCTCATGGTTGGCTGACTTTTCGCACTTGGCATTAACGTGATGTTAGTTTAGCACCTATACAAAAAACCATTACTGATGCCAATGCAATAACAGCTACCATAACAATAACAGTTAAAAGAGACTTTTTTATCATCATCATCATGTTCATCGTGATTTGCGGTGGTCGCATTGATAGGATGTGCTATGATATTATGCATGTAAACCATATATAAAATGAATTGCAAACAGATTTTATCCATTGATTAACCGCGCAAAATCATTTTTATCATAATTCATCAACAAGTGCTGTGCAGTAACATACCGATATCAGTTTCACCTGCATATAATAATTCTGTGTATTTTTTAGCAGCCTTTGTACTGTTCAATATATATGTGTTAGGTCTGCCTTCAAGTAATTCTTTTAGTTCAGGGGTGATTTGGAGTACATTATCTATACCTGTGCTCAAAATTACCGTATTGCAATGTTCTATCGCTTTGTAAGCTCGCACTGTAATACCTGGACGATGTCTGGTTCCGTCGCAGTTCCAATTCCATTCAGATACGCTATCTCCTGCTATTACACAGTCTTTCCATATATCAGGAGATTGATTTTTGTAACATGTTACCACTTTACCCCATGAGAACGAAATAATCTTAATGGACGACATTACTATAATACTATAAATGACTTCAATTTAATAATATAATTAATCGTTCAAATCGTTCAAATCGTTCAAATCGTTCAAATCGTTCAAATCGTAATCGTGAAATCATTCATGAAATGTTCTTGCAACATGTCCTTTAATTCTTTAACTATTTCAGTATATTCAGGATAATTCGCCACATTCTCGGTTTCCGTATTAAACGATATAGGCCATAATGTGTCATTACGGTGATCATAAAGTTCTGTTGCCTCTATCTTATTCCACAACGGTCTCAGACTGGTACCATTGTAATGGTACCAGATATTGAATCTCCAGTCTTCAGTTCTAATACCTAACCCCATATGTGTAAATGAGGAACGTTGATGATGCAACACTCCGTTGTTATCCCATTGACGGTTAGGTTCTGTTACTCTGTGCGGATACTGAGAAAATGCTGGTCGGCTGGTTCCATTCCCATTCTTAAGCAATGGTACTAGGGACACTCCGTCGAAACTTTCGGTTGACGGAAGAGTAAGTCCTGCAAGTTCTACAATAGTTGGCGGGTCGCGTGACTCTGGTAAATGAACATTGATACAGATACAGATATACTTAAACACAAGACTAGATAGAGATAAGTCGTCATTAGAATCAAAAACAATTCATTTTCTAATGGAAATTGAACAGCTTTTATTTTTAAATGCCATTGCTTGAATATCAAAAACCACATGCCGAGCAACTAATACAAGCATTAGACCTGTATGGAAGCTCAGCTATTGATGCATCAGATACCGGTACGGGTAAGACATATGCCGCCGTATATATTGCGCAAGTGTTAGGACTAAAACCAATTGTTTTGTGTCCTAAAGCTGTTTCTATCAGTTGGAAACGCGTTCTCGATATGTTTGGGGTAGAATATTTGGGTATATCCAATTATGAAATGTTTAAGGGGATGAAATGGTATGCTTACGACGAGAATACCACAGATACCGACGAACTTGGTAAAGCCACAAGATGCGACTACATAACAAAAAAAGGCAAGGGTGCAGAAATGCGTTATGAATGGGTTGGGTTAGAAGATAATGTGCTTATAATCTTCGATGAGGCACATCGTTGTAAGAATCATAAAAGCATCAATAGCAAACTTATGTTATCTACCAAGGATTTAACGGCTCGCAAATTGTTGTTATCTGCAACAATAGCAGACAAGCCCAAGTTTTTTGCTACATTTTCTGTAATGCTGGATTTCTGCGAGTCGGTAGAACATTATCGTATGTTTAAGAGGAAATTAGAGATTGGTAAGGCCAAAACCGTTAATCAGTACCTTAAAAATGGCGAGAATGTGGCCATGCTCAAACTCCATGAAATGATTTTCCCTGATCATGGTAGTCGTATGAGAATTAAGGATTTAGGCGACGCTTTCCAGAAAAATCAGATCAGTGCGGAGACCTATGTTATGGACGAAGAAACAGTGAAGGGTATCAGGGATGCATATTCCAGTATTTGCGCAATCTCAGTCCAAGCAGAAGCCAGGGAACAAGAGGCATCTTGTCCGTTGGCTATAATGATAAGAGCCAGGCAGAAGGTCGAGGCTCTTAAGGTAAAAACCATGGCAGACTTGGCTGTAGATCACTTAGAAAATGGTAACAGTGTTGTGGTATTCATTAATTATCTGGATACAATGGACTTGATGATGGAAGCGTTATCTGACCGCGGTTTTCCAGTAAAACTTGTTATTAAGGGTGGACAATCTATGAAAGAACGGCAAGGTATAGTAGATATGTTCCAAGAGGATAAAGAACACATAATCATTTGCCAAATACAAAGTGGTGGTGTTGGTATCGGTTTGCATGACACTATCGGAGACAGGCCAAGAGTGTCAATTATCAGCCCATCTTGGAGTGCGCAGGATTTGATGCAGACATTTGGCCGTATCCATCGTTCAGGTGGCAAAACGGTATGCTTGCAAAAGATGGTATATTGTCATGGAACGGTAGAAGACCGAATCTGTAAGATTGTTAACCAAAAGCTACTGAATTATCTGCAATTAAATGACGGAGGAGGCAATTCTGACAATACACCCAAACCAACACCTAAATCACGGCCAGTTATAAACAAAAAAGACAAACCTTCTAAAGTGAAGGTCAAAGTCAAAGTCAATCCCGTTAAGCCCGTCAAACCTAATCCACCTAAACCTAAGTCAGTATCTAATTCTAATGTGTCAACCGGAGACACATCAACAGCAGATCCATGTGTAGTATGTATGAATGGTCCCAGAAACATGCTTGTTCTTCACTCCAATGGCAAAGAAGGGCATTTATGTATCTGTCGTGAGTGCGCCATTGAATTGCGTAAACAAAAAGCTCCCTGTCCCATATGTAGAGAATCTGTGAAGGAATATGTGAGAGCATACTAAAAAATCAATAGAAATAGTCAAAACCCAGTCCCACATCATCTTCTGATTCATCAGAATAATTGTCATTTAAATCTAAATCGAAAGTGTCCACACCTTTAATAGATACGTCGCACACAATACTGTACCTAGTTCCACTGGCAACAGTATTTACTTCATGAGGAACACTATACGGTAAAAAAACAATCGTCCATTTTTCTTCATCTTGATTTACGTGATGGTTTTGATATTTGTAGTATAGTGTCAGTCCACCACATTCATACTTACACCCCTTAAGCTTTGCAGGTGGTATAAAAACTAGTCGACCAGCCAGTTCCTTTGAACTTTTGTTGTCGGCATGTCTCTTCATGAAACCACCCTGGTCATACTTGACAAGTTTGGTTCTGTGCAATATCATTTTCTGTCCAATTAGTCTCGGATCTACCCCAATGAATTTATTTCCAATTCCCCTATGCAATGTTAATTCTTGTATTGTAGGAATATCCAGATATGTGTATTGAGATTTAATTTTGGCTGGATCTGAAACGGCCTTACCTGTAAGATTCTCGTAAATAGTGTTAACTATCCATGAATTGGATTTGGATTTTGAATCGATAAGTTGTAAAAACTTATCATTATCAATCCTGGCAGTCTTTGCGGTCATGTTATCCATTAATAAAATAACCTCTTTCATTTTGTTCAATTTAAATTGAACGTTTTACGTTTTAATAAGGAACATAGCGGGGAACATCAACATCATAGATACTTGCTGTAAAGTTTGATCCCGGATAAGTGCTGACATTCACTGTTTGACCATCATCGATCTCCTTTTTCATTTTGATGGGTATTTTAATAGCTGGGTTGTTATGATGAAATGTGTAGTATTCGTGTTGATTAGAATGCACACGGCGACCCATCAATGGCATAGCTTGATTAGGATCGGCGGCATTATGTAAATAACCCATCATATGAAAGGGTCCATACTCGCCTCGTGTGGGAACATTAACGGGCATGTTACCAACATGTGACATTCCTGTAAAAGTCCCACGTCGAACAGGAGGAGCCATGGGATGCATCATACGTTCCATGTCCACTTGCCGTGCTTGATTAATCATAAAGCCTAATTTCAGCTGATCGAACATGGAATCATTTGAATTATTTTTTTCTACACGAGTAGATTGAGCGGGTTGAACGGGTTGAACCATTTGAACCATTGCAGGTGGTTTTAATTCTGAATAGATGCTGGATATTGTGTAAACCATAACACCGAGAGCCACTAAAACTACAGTATAAAAAGTGGTACTGTCAAAGCAAATTTGCGCCATATAACAATATAAATAAAAAAACAGCAGGCTATTTATCTTTGTTACTATCTAACTTGTCCAACCAGGCAGAGCGGGCCTTCTTCATGTCTTTGTCGGATAGATATGTTCCTAACCTATGACCCTCACCAAGATAACCACGTGCTTCTAGAGCTTTTCGTCGCTCATTAACCTCTTTCTCTAAAAGTGATTGCTTAGTTTCCATGAAATCCAATGTAATTTTGATTTCTATATCGGGTTCTTGTGTTATGGTTAAGAGATGCAACACCTCCTCTCCGGTTTCGTTATCCATGATTTTTACAATATCGACACATTCGTCCTCTATTTGAAAACAGCTGCCCGTGTTCAGAATTCTCATGCTTTGGAACATTACACCCAGTTTATCCTTAGCATTTTCCAACTTACCAAATGATTCGTTCCAAGCTTGTAAAGTTACCACAACATCTAATACAAGTGGTACCGTATCAGGATTTAAGTTTAAAATGCCTACATCCACAAACATGTCTTGAACTAGATTTAGCGAACGGTTGATCGTGACGGGGATATGTATGCGGTCTTCAATCTCCTGTATAATATCAAGAACGGGATAATACAAGGTATTGCCGGTATAAGGAGAACATATGCTAACTATAAACAATTGTTCACCCATTTGAAACCCTTCAGCTAATATATGGTTGAGAAAGCTTTTTGAAATATGCACTCCGTATCGCGCGATATTATTATCTTTATCTTTATCTTCAATGATATTGACTGACAAGAACATGCACATTATCAATTGGATGTGATCATTTTAATTTTAAATCGTTTATTATATGGATCCATTAGTTCTACATAGCATTAATAAGTTTATGTTGATGCTGATTCCTAAATTTTTACTAACGGAAGTGCCTGCATTTTTGTCCGCATTTTTAGTTACGGCGTTACCCTATACACCCATTAATATCATTGTATTTACACTTATCTTCGCATTTATTTTTATGACTGATTTGTTCGGTATGGCCAGTAGCAGTGAACATTATTGCCGATATAATAAGCCAAAGATCACAAA